>Ga0214163_1000314_pt1 | contig 23088 bp, 20 predicted proteins | sample LakMenepilimnion_2_FD_153001 | JGI IMG/M metagenome (GOLD analysis project Ga0214163, IMG submission 153001) | Freshwater microbial communities from Lake Mendota, WI - Practice 15JUN2010 epilimnion v4 | ecosystem: Environmental > Aquatic > Freshwater > Lake > Epilimnion/Euphotic zone | place... | reverse complement strand
TCGAACCAATTGTTGCTGGTCAAAAGATTCCAGGACAACCTATTCCACCAATCAAAGTGGTAGAGGGCAAAGTGTTGTTAAATGCTACTTTAAAAGTTGCTCCTGACTCGGTTGAGGCCAGAAATACAATTCCTCAGATCAGAGAAGCTGTTCATGCTGTGGATAAGGAAATTTTAGTTGGCGGTGGTACTGCAGTTCAATATGACACCGATGTGGCATCACGTCAAGACAATAGACTGATCATTCCAATCGTGCTGGTGATTATTGGAATTATTCTAGGCTTGTTACTGCGAAGCATTTTGGCTGCCGGCATTCTTTTGCTGACAGTTGTGCTTTCATTCATGGCTACCCTTGGTGTGTGCCAATTAGTCTTTGAGCATGTATTTGGATTTGCAGGTGCGGACGCATCATTCCCACTCTTTGCCTTTATTTTCTTAGTGGCGTTAGGAATTGATTACAACATCTTCCTGATGACTAGAGTTAGAGAAGAGGCTATGAAGATTGGTACTCGCAAGGGTGTAATTAAGGGATTAACGGTAACTGGTGGGGTAATTACCTCAGCTGGAATTGTTTTGGCTGCAACATTTGCCGTCCTTGGTATCTTGCCACTGGTATTCCTAGCTCAACTTGGCTTTGCAGTTGCCTTTGGCGTATTGCTGGACACAATAGTTGTTCGATCCTTGTTGGTTCCAGCGTTGGTTCACGTGATGGGACCAAAGATTTGGTGGCCATCAAAGTTGCAATATGAGGGTAAGAAGTAGGATCTAAGTATGGCTCCCCGCGTTGGTATCGCAGGATACGGTTTAGCGGGGCGGTACTTTCATGCACCACTTTTGCGTGGAGCAGGTTTTGAAGTTGCGGCAATACTTACAACTAATTCTGCACGTATCTCAAATGCCAAAACTGATTTCCCACAAGCAGAAATTGTTAAAAATATTGATGATCTACTAAATTGCAAACTAGATCTACTTGTTGTTGCCTCCACAAATGATGTTCACGCAGCGCAATCTATAGCCAGTTTAAAAGCTGGAGTGCCAGTTGTAGTTGATAAGCCAATGGGGCGAACTTTAAAAGAGACACAAGAGATAATTGATGTGTCAAAACAAACTGGCGTACCAGTAACAACCTATTTCAATCGTAAGTGGGATTCAGATTCTTTGACTATCAAGAAAGTTTTAGCAGATGGTGTCTTGGGAAAAATCTTTCGGTTGGAGTCAAGGTTTGAAGTTTTTAAACCAAGATTAAAGGGAGATTCTTGGCGTGAAAATCAAAGCGCAGCTGAAGGTGGGGGAAATCTTCTAGATTTACAACCACACCTGCTCTCAACTGCCCTTGATTGGTTTGGCCCAGCGGAGTTGATCTCCTCATCCGTTAGATCAATTCGAGGTGCATCAGATGATGACATAGTTTTAGTACTCAAACATAAAAATGGAGTTGATTCATACTTATCAGCAAGTGCGATTATGGGAGCAGCTGGTCCAAGAATTAGATTAGTTGGTGATCAAGCAACATTAATTATTCAGGAGCTAGATCCACAAGAGAGCCTGCTTAAAGCAGGGGGACAACCAGTAGATGGTAAGTGGCAACAGAGCACCAAGTCACAAGCTTTTATTCACAAGGGCTCTGAGGTGACCCCTTTCCCAAGTATTGATGGAAATTACACCGAGTTTTATTCGCTAGTAAAAGCAGCATTATCTGGTTCACCTTGGCCAGTTACTACCGATGAAGCGTTAGCGGTTGCAAAGATTATCGATCAAGCACGTGAAATTAGCTTTAGATAAGAATGAATTTTGATTGCATAGTAGTTGGTGCAGGCCTTGCCGGCCTTACCGCAGCACGTGCGGTGCAGCAGGCGGGTAACTCAGTTTTACTACTTGAAGCAAGTGATCAAGTTGGAGGCCGGGTTAGAAGTGATGTAATTGATGGGTTTATTTGCGATCGTGGGTTTCAAGTGATTAACCCTAAGTATCCCCAAGTAGTAAAAAGTAATGTAATCAAAGAGTTAGATTTTAAGTACATATCTGGAAAAATTAGGTTGGCAGATGAACAAATTAAGGTCGGCTATAGCCTCTCAACATTTTCACCAAAGTTGGGATCAATAAATCAAAAGTTAAGGTTTCTCAAATTTGTTGCAAGCCCAAAGGTTAAAAATGAGAAGAGTTTTGGTCACTACACAACTGAGTTTCCAGATCTCTATCAAAAGGTGTTAAAACCATTTTTATCAGGTGTTTTTTTAACAGACCCACAAGAGATCGCATCTGATGTAGCACAGGAGATCTTGCGTAGTTTTGTTAAATCTTTGCCTGGGGTTCCAGCAGCTGGTGTGGGGGAGTTTTCCAGAGCTCTGGCAAAGCCGATCCAAAACCTTAAGTTAAATGAAAGTGTGCAATCTGTATCAAATGGTCAAGTAACAACTAATCAAGATACTTATCGAGCTCGATATGTAATTGTGGCAACAGATCCGACTACCGCAGCTCAACTACTAAGTGGTGTGCAGTTGCCTAAGATGCTTTCTAGTACAACCGCTTACTTTGCAACAAATCAACTACCGAGTGATTCAAAAAATCTAGTCGTATCTAGTAAATCAAAGTTAGTTAACTCAATAGTGATCAGCCAAGTTTCAAAGAAATACGCACCAGATGGTCAACACTTAGTAAGTGCAACCTCACTTTCACCGATTACTGAAAGTGTCTTTCGTAAAGAGCTCGCAGAGATTTGGCAGATGAGTACCCACTCTTGGGAGTATGTGGCCAGGTATGAGATCAAGCAATCTCTGCCAGCTCATCTACCTGGGGTAAGAAAAACAAAGAGTGCAAAGTTTTCAGATCAGATTTATCTTGCCGGAGATCATATGGCTGTGCCATCCCAGCAAGGTGCTATGCAAAGTGGCTTTTTAGCAGCGCGAGCGATTAATCAACTAATTCAGTAAGTGCAGCAAGAAGATGTGGGTAGTCAAACTCAAAATCGTTATCTAGCAAGACCTTTGGCATAACTTTTTTTGATCCTAGAATTTCAGTTGAAAATCCACCAAGCACAGCACGAAGTGCAAAGGCAGGTGCAGGGAAAAATGCCGGCCGCTTTAATGCTCTGGCTAGAGCTGCAGTGAACTGTTGGTTAGTAACTGGATTTGGTGAGGTGATATTAACTGGGCCCTCGATTTTGGAATTCATTAAAAAAATCATCGCTCGAATCTGATCATGCAAAGTAATCCATGACCACCACTGTTTTCCGGAGCCTAACTTTCCGCCCAAACCAAATTTAAAGATAGGCAACATCCTGCCTAGTGCACCCCCGGTTGGATCTAAAACTAAACCTGTTCTTAACTTAACTGTTCGAACGCTAGGAGCTTGGTTTGCAACTAACTCCCACTCGCGGCAAACAATAGATAAAAAGTCCTCACCACCACGATCTGTTTCAGTTACTGATCTATCGCCAGTTTCACCGTAATAACCAATTGCACTAGCAGAGATAAAGACCTCTGGTTGGATTTGCTCGCATGCATTGGCAATTGTCGTTGTGCTGAGCAATCTTGAGTTTAAAATTTCTGATCGATAAGCAGCAGACCAACGTTTATCTCCAACACCAGCTCCTGCAAGATGAAATACTGCATCTGCGCCCTCTAGCCCAGCTAAATCGATCTCGCCTTTAAGAGGATTCCAACTTACCTCATCAGCTACTCGGGCAGCTCGTCTAACAACTTTGATTACCTGGTGGCCATCACTTTTTAGTTGCGCACAAAGGGCGCTACCAATTAATCCAGATGCGCCAGTTACGGCGATTTTTTTCTGTTTAGCCAAGTTACAAACCTAAATCAGATTCGAATCGACCCTCTTCTAATCTTTCTTTTAATGTTACTAAGAAACGTGCTGCATCAGCGCCATCAACGACACGGTGATCATAGGAGAGGGCTAGATAGACCATGGATCTAATTGCAATGGTCTCGCCACCATCTGCACCCTTAACAACCATTGGTCTTTTAACAACTGCGCCAAGACCCAAAATTGCAACCTGTGGCTGATTAATAATCGGTGTATCAAACAATGCCCCACGTGATCCAGTGTTTGTGATGGTGAATGTTCCACCACCTAACTCATCTGGCGTAATTTTGTTTTCACGAGTTCTAGCGGCCACATCAGAAATCTTTCGGGCAATCCCACCCATGTTTAGATCCCCGGCATCTTTAACTACAGGAACTAGTAAGCCACGATCGGTATCAACTGCTACACCTAAATGCTCAGCGCCATGATAGGTAATTTGATCACCTTCAACTGATGAGTTTAAAACCGGGTGTTGCTTTAATGCTTCACATACTGCAACTGCAAAAAATGGCAGGAAGGTTAATTTCACGCCTTCACGGGATTCAAAAGATGCTTTTGCCGCATTACGGAGCCGGTCAATCTTTGTAACATCGACCTCGACAACAGTTGTTAACTGCGCTGATATCTTTAAAGATTCAACCATTCGATCGGCAATTACTTTACGCAATCTTGACATGCTGACAGTTGTGCCACGAAGTGGTGAAACTGCAATTGGTCCACGTGGTGCTACCGCGGTTGAGGCCATAACTGTTGCAGTTGGCGTTGCAGCTGCGCGAGGTGTGGCTGCCAAAATATCCTCTTTACGAATACGTCCGCCAACACCAGTACCTTTAATGGTTGCCAGGTTTACACCAGCTTCAGCTGCTAATTTCCTAACGATCGGTGTTACATAAGCATCATCAGCTCGTGAAGTTGCAGCTGGAGCGTTAACTACTGGTGCAGAAACAATTGGGGTAGAAATTACTGGCGCAGAAACTACTGGTGGGGTAACAACTGGGGGAGCAGGTGGAGTTGGCATAGCTGCAACAGGTGGGGCAGCTACTGGTTTTGCAGCAGGTGCTGCAGATCCTGAAACGCCAATTGATGCTAAACGTGCACCGACTGCAACTGTTGAATCTACCGGCACATCAATACTTAACACAGTTCCAGAAACCGGAGAAGGAATCTCAGTATCTACTTTGTCAGTTGAAACCTCAAGCAGTGCCTCATCGGCTGCAACTGCATCTCCAACCTTCTTAAGCCATCTAGTAACAGTTCCTTCAGTTACAGATTCACCAAGTGCTGGCATCGAAACAATTGTTGCCCCGCTACTTGCTACTGGCGCAGCAGCAGATACTGGAGCAGGAGTTGAAACTTGGGCAACTGGTGCTGGTGTAGCAACTGGAGTTGGTGTTGGAGTTGAAACTGGCGCAGGTGTTGGTGCTGGCGCAGCAGCTTTTGTTGCACCATTAGATTCGGCAATAATCGCTAACTCTGCTCCAACTGCAACCGTGGAATCTACTTGCACAACAATTTTTTGTAATACCCCTGCTACAGGGGACGGAATTTCAGTATCTACTTTGTCAGTTGAAACCTCTAGTAACGGCTCATCAACTGCAATCTGATCGCCCTCTTTTTTTAACCAACGAGTTACTGTTCCCTCAGTTACAGATTCGCCAAGTGCTGGCATGGTTACTGAAAAAGTCATTTAGATTTTAACCTCTCTATTAACCATTTTAACTCTAACCGTGCGCATGAAGTGGCTTACCGGCCAGGGCTAAGTGTGCCTCACCCATCGCCTCAGACAAGGTTGGATGAGCATGAATATGTTGGGCAACATCAGCGGCATCAGCCTCCCAGTTATAGATCAGTTGGGCCTCAGCTAGTAATTCACCAACCCGAGAGCCAACCATATGTATGCCAATCACTGGACCATTCTTTTTGGCAACCAATTTTACCGAGCCTGCGGTCTTTAAAATATTTGCCTTACCATTTCCAGCCAAATCATAATTTAACTCCACCACATCATGGCCAGCTGCTTTAGCGGCTGCAGTTGTTAATCCAACGGAGGCAACCTCAGGCTCTGAGTAGGTAACACGTGGAACGCCATCATAATTAATCGCTCTTGGATTTAAACCTGCAATCTCCTCGGCCACCATAATTCCCTCGGCAAATCCAACATGTGCTAATTGCAGTGTTGGAATTAGATCACCAACTGCCCAAACACCGGCCACATTGGTGCGGCACTTGTTATCTACTAAAACATAACCACGATCCATCTTAATTCCAGCCTCTTCATAACCTAAACCAGTTGAAACTGGACCGCGACCAACTGCGACCAACAAAATCTCTGCGGAGAATTCTTTGCCATCCTCCAAGGTGATCTTTACATCTTTCTTGCCACGTTCGGCAGATTTAAACTTTACGCCCAACTCAAAATTGATTCCTCGCTTGCGGAAAGCCCGCTCTAATTGCTTGCTTGATGACTCATCCTCTAGTGCAACTAGGTGAGGTAGACCTTCAATGATTGTTACCTCTGCTCCAAATGATTTCCAAACCGAGGCAAACTCACAGCCAATCACACCGCCGCCTAAGACAATTACAGATTTTGGAACATAATCCAACTTAATAGCCTGTTCACTAGTAATTATCTGTTTGCCATCAATCTCAAGTCCTGGCAAAGTTTTTGGATATGAACCAGTTGCCAGAATTACATTCTTGCCGGTGTATTTGGCGCCATTTACTTCAACTGTGTTGCTAGAAACTAATTTGCCGCTGCCCTGCACATAGGTAACATTCCTAGATTTAACTAATCCTTCTAAACCTTTATGAAGCTTGGCAATAACCCCATCTTTATAAGTATTGACCGCTGCCATATCCATCGAGTGAAAATCAGCCTTGACGCCAAAATCACCGGCATGACGGGTGCTATCTGCGATCTCACCGGCATGTAATAAAGCTTTGGTTGGTATGCATCCTTTATGAAGGCAGGTGCCGCCTAATTTTTCTTTCTCAATTAAAACTACCTTTTGACCTAATTGCGATGCGCGAAGTGCTGCTGCGTAACCGCCGCTGCCGCCACCAAGAATTACTAGATCAAAATCGGCCATGAGGTAATCCTGCCACGAATTCTTCTACCCGATAAACCTGAAGTAAAAGCGCCACTATGCCTGTGATGAAGCCAACTCAGCTAACTGCACCAGTGAGCGTAGCGAGATTCCAGTGCCACCAACTGTGGTGTAGCCATGTGGATGTTTGTCATTGTATGCCGGCCCTGCAATATCTAAATGTAGCCATGGTGTTTGTGGATCAATAAACTCCTTTAAAAATAATCCTGCTACTAACATGCCACCCATTCGGTCGCCAATATTTGCAATATCAGCAACTGGTGAATCAAGTGAGGCTCGTAACTCAACTGGTAATGGCATTGGCCAAAAAGCTTCACCAGCTAATTGAGCAGCCTTTAGGAATTGATTACTAAACTCTTCATTATTTGTCATCACTGCAGAGGTTCTCGTTCCAAGGGCCACAACCTGAGCACCAGTTAGTGTTGCCACATCAACAATTCCATCTAATCCGCCAGCCTTCTTGCCAACCTCAGCTGCTTTAATTAATGCATCAGCTAAAACTAATCGACCTTCAGCATCTGGATTTAATACTTCAACAGTTTTACCACCATAAATTGTTATTACATCACTTGGCCTAGTGGCATTATCGCTGACCATATTTTCAGCAAGTGGCGCCCAACCATCTACAGCAATAGGAAGCTTTAATTGCGCAATTGCAAAGACGGCTGCAATTACCGCAGCAGCACCTGACATATCTGACTTCATCGCCTCCATGCCATTGGCAGGTTTTAATGCCAGGCCGCCGGTATCAAAGGTGATGCCTTTACCAACAAAGGCGTATCGCTTCTTTGCTTTAGCCGGTGAGTAAGAAACATGAAGAAGCCGTGGGGGATTAGCAGAGCCTTGTCCCACACCAATGATTCCGCCGTAACCAGATTTTTTAAGGGTGGCATCATTAATAATCTCAGCCTTTACTCCGTACTTAGTAGCAAGTTTTTTCATCTTTTGTGAAAATGAGTCAGGGGTTAAATGGCTTGGTGGCGTATTAATTAAATCGCGCACTAAATAGGTCTGTTCAGCAAGGATCTCAGCGCGCTTAATAGCTGTTTTGGCTTGAGCAGTATCTGAAAACTTTGAAATCAAAGATATCAATTCCAATGGCGCCTTCTGCTCCTGCTTGCTGCTACCTAAGAACTCAACAAATGTGTAAGCACCAAGGGCAGCACCTTCAGCGATAGCTGCTAGCTCGACAACTGATTTATGCGGCAAAGAGAATGTGGCGTTCTTATTTCCATTTAAATGTCTGGCAGCAGCACCGGCAGCACGTCTTAAAACCTCTGGCTCATAAGATGATTTGATCTCACCTAAACCGGTGAAGACAACTAACTTTGTTGCTTTACCAGGAAGCTTTATAACCTCATCAGCCTTAGCAGTTGCTCCCATGGCATTTAATGTTGCCAGCAGTGCGGCTGAATCTAGTTGGGCAGCACCTGATTCAATCTGTAATTTCTTATTTGCAAGCCCGAGGCCAACAACTAAAATCTCACTATCAACTTTCGCTGTTAACTTAATCTTGGCCATCGCACTCCTGTTTCAATAATTTTATAGACATGCTAGAAATCGATGGTGTAAGCCTAAAGGATTCCGATAAAAGATGATAATTATCCCAAGTAGTGGTGCGCAAATAGCGGTTTAGGACGTGTAGGTTTGGCTTATGAATCAATCACCATTGGCTGGTAGACATTTGGCTGAAAATGCAAAGATGGCTGACTTTGGTGGCTGGCTAATGCCGATTGAATACCCGGCAACTGGGGCAATAGCTGAATACACCGCTGTTAGGCAACGGGTTGGATTATTTGATGTCTCCCATTTAGGAAAAGTTTCAATCATTGGGGTAGGTGCGATTGATTACTTAAACAAAATGGTGACAAATGATCTGACCAAAATTGCTGCTGGACAAGCCCAGTACACATTACTTTGCAATGAAGATGGTGGGGTGGTTGATGATCTTATTGTTTACCTAAACAGTGAAGATGATTTGTTTTTAATCCCAAATGCTTCAAATACAGCAGCTGTCTTTGAGATTCTTACCCAGAGCGCACCGAGTGGAATAATTGTTAAAAATCTGCATAAAGAGTATGCAGTACTTGCGCTACAAGGAGCAGATTCAGCAAAGGTTTTGAGCAGATTAGGCATAGATGCCTCACTTGATTACATGTCATTTATTAATGTAAAAATTGATAACCTCCCTGTGATTCTCTGCCGAACTGGATACACCGGTGAGTTTGGATTTGAGATTATTCCTCGCTGGAATGATGCCGAGCAGGTGTGGGACAAAATTGCGTTAATTGTTAAAGAGTTTGATGGCGCAATTTGTGGATTAGGTGCCAGAGATCTACTTCGAACTGAAATGGGTTACCCACTTCATGGCCATGAGCTCTCACTTTCCATCACACCAGTTGAGGCAGGTGCAAGTTGGGCAGTTGGGTGGAATAAGGATCAATTCCGCGGCAAAAAAGTATTAACCCAACAAAAAGAGCAGGGTAGTAAGTTGAGATTAAAGGCGATACTGGCAACTGAGCGAGGAATTCCTAGAAAAGATATGCAGGTAAAGAATTTAAAAGGTGAGGTAATTGGATCTGTAACCAGTGGCACCTACTCACCAGCTTTGAAAAAAGGAATTGGCTTGGCTTTAATCAACTCAGATGTTAAAAAAGATGATCAGGTTTTAATTGATATCCGAGGAACTGATTCAACCTTTAAGGTTGTTTCACTTCCCTTTGTGCCATCTAAAGTTCGATAAGGCCAAGCCAGTTCTCTTAAGCTAGATTTTTAGTGACCACCCCAAAATCGCCAGGCGAACTCAGCGATATTGGTGCCTACATAAAGAATTCCCACGTGAGCTGTGAGTCCTAAAATCTTTGCAAACAGTGATTTGCCAGCAGTTGATCTCTTAACTGTGACAATGGCTGGTGCTTGATAACTAGATAACATTTGAACTCCTACTCAGGAAACTTAACATTACCATTATCGGCAAAGACAAAGGCTAGTGAATCACCTGGATTTAATGCCAGATCGGCCACACCCACCTGGGCCCATGCCCACTTGGTATTTAAATCAGCTGGATTGGGTAAGGCTTGTTTTCGTTTTTCTAATACCGCCCAATAAGCAAACTCGGCCGGCATATCCTTGCAACTTTCAATGTATTCCTCATGGCCCTTGATTCCAATTGGCTCATTTGGTTTTGGCAGATTATTTAATCGGCAAACAACTGCGGTGCCGTATTTATCTGTGCCTTCTATTTTAAAGTTTGCATTTGTCATTAACTCTAATGCGGTTGTTTCACCCTCTACATCCAAACACTTTTCATAAGGCTTTGCTTGTGCATCCAATACGCCATAATCGATCACCACATTGACGCAGTTATCGGTGGTTTGGGCTGAGTAGAAGGTTATTGCGCCAACAATTACAGCTGCGGCGATAACTCCAGGTATAAATTTCTTAACTTTTATAAACAACTTGCTGAACATGTAGTTCCTCTCAAAATAGAGAGTTTCACGTAAGCGAAAAAACTCATCTAGATGAGATTTCCCGCCCCGCAATCCTCGACGGGTGGTTAATAAATCAAATGTGGTGGGTAATCCGACTTGAAAAGAAAATCTTTCTCACGGTTGCGGGACAGCGTCGGATTTTCACCGACTTCCCCCAGTCACACTCTTTAACTTTCAGTATTAAGTTGTAGGCGGATTTTGCTGCCACCGGTGAGGTAAAGCAACTCACCACGCCAATTGCCTAGATAAGCCGGTGCGGTTATGGTTGGCAAATGGAATATCGTCGCCTGGGCAGTACTGGAATGTATGTATCTGAACTAACTTATGGAAATTGGATCACCCATGGCTCCCAAGTTGAGGCAGAGGCAGCAACTAAGTGTGTTCGTGCCGCGCTGGAGTATGGAATCACCACATTAGATACCGCCGATGTATATGCCGGCACTAGAGCTGAAACTGTTTTAGGAAAAGCATTAAAAGGTGTCAGGAGAGAATCTTATGAGTTGTTTACCAAAGTCTATTGGCCAACTGGTACTGGCAAAAATGATCGTGGCCTTTCTCGAAAGCACATCATGGAGTCATGCAACGCATCTTTAAAGCGGTTAAAAACAGATTATGTTGATCTCTACCAAGCCCATCGATTTGATTATGAAACTCCGCTGGAGGAGACCCTGGGCGCCTTTGATGATTTGATTCGAAGCGGAAAAGTTTTATACATCGGCTTTTCTGAGTGGAATGCTGAACAGATCGCAGCTGCATTAAAGATTCAAGATCAAAAGGGTTACTACCGCTATATCTCTAGCCAACCTCAGTACTCAATGTTGTGGCGAGTGATTGAATCTCAAGTTGTGCCACTTTCAGAAAAAGAGGGAATTGGTCAGATTGTCTGGTCACCAATTGCTCAAGGAGTGTTAACTGGAAAGTACTTGCCAGGAAAGAAGGCTCCAGCTGGATCACGTGCCACGGATAAAAAAGGCGGCGCAAATATGATCTCTGGATTTATGAAGGAGCCAATCTTAGAAGCGGTTCAAAAGCTAGTACCGATTGCAGCAAAGGTTGATTTAACACTCGCTCAACTTGCAATTGCTTGGGTACTACAGAATCCAAATGTTTCTAGTGCAATTATTGGCGCAACTAAACCGGCTCAGATTAAAGAGAATGTGAAGGCATCTGGAGTAAAGCTAGATCAATCAATAATGAGTGAGATTGATGCTGCGTTAAAAGATGTGATTACAACTGATCCAGCAAAGACGATTAGCCCAAAACCTAGGGCTTAATACTTACTTTTTCTTTTTCTTAACCGGTCCTACCTGTGGGGCAGGGGCTCGTAACCTTCGCAACTGGGTAGCTCTCATCCAGCCGTAAAGTCCAATTCCTCTAGTTGGCTCCTCTGGGAATTTTTCTTTAACCAGCCGCTTGATTCTGCGGGATAAAAATATGCCATCTAAAGTAATAAAGATCATTGATGAGTACATCACCGCAACAGCTGCGAGTTGAACTGCTGGAATTGGAATAATGGTGAGAAATAAAACCACCATAATGATAATTAGGAAGTACTCAGTAACTGATTTGCGTTCATCAATATAGGTTCTAACAAATCTTCTAGCTGCGCCGCGATCTCTAAGCGGTAGAGCAGACTCTTCACCTCTCATATAAGCAGCCCGTGATTCCATTCGCCGCTTTCTTGCTTGATCTTTAAGAGCTCGTTTTGCCTCTTTACTAGCACCAGGTGAAAGAGATGAGACCTTTAACTTTGCCTCAGCCTCTTTGCGCTTAGGAGTTGGCTTACCTTTTTTATCAGACATGAGATTAAGGTAGGGCCAACATTTGATCTAATGCAACTTTGGCATACTTAGCCACCTCATCTTTAACCTTTATCTGGTTAACCAATCGGCCATTGACCAGTGATTCCATTGCCCAGACCAGGTGAGGCAGATCTATTCGGTTCATAGTTGAGCAATAACACACAGTTTTATCTAAGAAAACTACCTGCTTATCAGGATTCTCATTTGCTAACCGTTGCACCAGATTTAACTCAGTGCCGATCGCCCATTTCGAGCCGGCAGGTGATTGGGTAACTGTTTTAATGATCATCTCAGTGCTTCCGACTACATCAGCATTTGAAACCACATCATGTTGGCACTCAGGATGGACCAAAACCTTAACCCCAGGAAGTTTTTGCCTAACCTCAACAATGTTTTGCATGGTAAATCTGCCATGGACTGAGCAATGTCCCCGCCATAAAATTACCTTGGCAGCTTTTATTTGATCATCAGTTAAACCACCATTTGGTTTCCATGGGTTATAAACCACACAATCTGCAAGGGATAAGCCAAGTGAGAGAATGGCGGTATTTCGACCTAAATGTTGATCTGGCAAAAACAAAATCTTCTCACCCTTTTCAAATGCCCACTTCATAGCCCGTGCTGCATTTGATGAGGTGCAAACTGCGCCATGATTCTTGCCAGTAAATGCCTTAATAGCTGCTGATGAATTCATATAGGTAATTGGGGTAGTAACTTTTGCAACACCAACTTTTTCTAATACCGCCCAGCAATCGGCGACCTGGGATGCAGTTGCCATATCTGCCATCGAACAGCCAGCTGCTAGATCGGGCAAGATCACCTTTTGATTTGCTGTAGTTAAAATATCGGCACTTTCTGCCATGAAGTGAACACCACAGAAAAATATAAACTCCGCCTTACTATTATCAGCAGCTGCTTGAGCTAACTTAAATGAGTCACCTCGAATATCGGCAAAGGCAATTACCTCATCTCGCTGGTAGTGGTGTCCCAACACCATGGCTTTATCACCTAACCGCTGGCGGGCTGCTACTGCGCGGGCAACTAATTGCGGATCACTTGCAGCCGGCAGTTCGCCCTCACAGGAGACACCGCGCTCGCTACCTAGATCTGCCGCACTGCCAAGCAGCAATAGATCACTTATTCCCATGTGAGCAAGTGTAAACGCTCACAGGTTTTGATGAGGAAATATCTGGCAAGAACTAGTAGCCTATGAGCCTAAGTTCAATATTGGAGAAGACGTGAGTATGAGCACAGAGACAACAACAACGACAACAAGTACCAGCATTGCATTATCTGATGTGGCAGCCCAAAAGGTTGCTTCTTTGTTAAAGCAAGAGGGTCGAGATGATTTAAGTCTTCGTGTTGCCGTTCAACCAGGAGGTTGTTCTGGTCTTCGCTACCAACTTTACTTTGATGATCGCGCACTTGAGGGTGACACTATTACTGAGTTTGGTGCTGAGAAGGTAAAGGTTGTAACTGACAAAATGAGTACTCCATATTTAATGGGTGCCACAATTGATTTTGTTGACACAATTGAGAAGCAAGGCTTCACAATTGATAATCCAAATGCCCAAGGTTCATGCGCCTGCGGCGATTCATTTAACTAATTTAAGTTACCTAACAATATGAAGGTGGCAGTCGCCGGCTCAGTCGGTGGCGACCACATCATGAGTTTTGGTGGCAAATTCACCGACTCATTAGTTGCCGGCTCCTTAGCCAAAGTCTCTCTCTCATTTTTGGTAGACACCTTACAAATTAGACGTGGTGGCTGCGGTGCCAATATTGCATTTGGAATGGGAGCTCTAGGTTTAAATCCAATATTAATCGCCGCTGTTGGGCGAGATTGGGTTGATTACGAAGCTTGGCTTAAGCGACATGGTGTTGATACCTCACATGTTTTGGTCTCAGAGAAATTACACACCGCAACATTTATGGTTACCACCGATACTGAGTTAAATCAGATTGCATCCTTTTTTCCAGGAGCAATGAGTGAGGCAAGAAATATTGAGTTGACACCAATCATAGAAAAAAGTGGCAAGTTTGATTTATTAGTTATCTCACCCGATGATCCAGAGGCGATGATGCGCTACTCAGAGATGGCTCGGTCATTAAAGATTCCAGTAGCTGCAGATCCATCTCAGCAAATGGCCCGAATGGATGGCAAAGAGATTGCGCAGTTGATTGAAGGAGCAAAGTACTTGTTTTTAAATGAGTATGAATTAGCACTTGCAATTCAAAAAACTGGTTGGACAGATCGACAATTATTTGATCGAGTGCAGGTGAGGGTGGTAACACTTGGTTCAAAGGGTGCTCAGATTGAAGAGCATGGCAAAGAGACTATTTATGTTGGGGTTCCTAAAGAAAAAGAGAAGTTAGATCCAACTGGTGTTGGCGATAACTTTAGATCTGGATTTATTGCCGGTCTTTCCTGGGGGTTAGGACATGAAAGATGCGCACAGTTGGGATCTTTGCTTGCTACATATTGCATCGAAACAACTGGCACACAGGAGTACCGCTTTACTAAAGAGGAGTTTCTAACCAGATTTGAGGGCGCTTATGGCAAGGCTGCAGCTGATGAGATCAAACCACATCTAAATGTTCGATTGGTTGGTTAGTTTTTCCGAAGCTTTTCAGTAGCAATCTTTAAAGCCTGGCAAAAATCCTTCACCATCTGCTCGGTAATATCTTTATGAAGAGTTAATCTGATATTTCCAGTAATCGGCCGATTCATTGCAGCTAAGACATGGCTTGGCTGCATATCAGCTGACTTACATGCTGATCCTGAGTCCACGGCAAAGCCAGCTGCTTCTAATTCAAGAAGTAATCGATCCGCCTCAACCTTACTTACCGAAAATGACACAAACTTTGATAGCCCATCTAAGTTAGATGCGATATCAACCTCAGAAATCTGCGAAGAAATAAACTCAATGATGTATTTCTTTAGATTGGCTCTTAAATCTTCCTGCGCAAGGTATGCGGTGAGTGCGATTGAACTAGCAATAATAAGTGGAATTGAGTAGCTGCCTGGAACTCTTGTTAAATCATTATGGGGCAGGGGATTGCGCCACTTATCAGGCTCCTTAATAACCAAAATGCCAACTCCTGCTGGTCCCTGCCATGAGCTGCTATCAAATAAGGCGGTTTGGTAATCAAAGTTTGGTAATGCGTCCACCCCACTTGCTGTGCAGTCGGTGAAAACTAATCCAGTAGTTGGAGGGCTGGGCTGTAGATTTCCAGTTTCACCATTTGCTACCTGCCAAACCACAACATCATTTTCTTGCGCTGCATAGGAAGTGATGGCGCCATTTTGATTTACCGATAAACAATCAACCTTGCGTCCCTTATTTTCTTCATCGGCAGCAACTGCAAAAATTCGTTGTCGATCGATACTTGAATAAATCAACTTGCTATTAGATTTTAGTAACCCAGAAATTCCTAATTGAAATCCAAGATCACTCTCACCTAAGAACTCAATTTCATCAGGGCGAACCTTTAGTGCAGTTGCGAAATTTTCTCTGACCTGTTGGAGTAAAATTGCAAGCTCTCTTGAATTGGTATTTAACTTATTTGGATCAGCCCAACCCTTAGCAAAAGATTGATTTAATTGGGCCATTGCGGCAGGGTGTAGCACTCTTTCCTGCTGAAAATCGGCTGTGATGCGAACCACCATCTACCTCCAACCAGCTGCGTATGAGATTGCTAGGGCAGAAGGTTATCCTTAACCCTATGCGTATGGCTCACCGAAAATCCCTGATTCCACTGTTGGCATTAAGCCCACTGTTAGCCGGATGTGCGCAATCTGAAGTATCAGGACTGGGTTTTGAAGAGGGTATATCAAGCGTAAATGATCAATCACTTTCACTTTGGCAAGGTGCCTGGATCACTGCAGGTGTAGTTGGTGTAATTACTTTAATTTTGATTTTATGGCCAGTATTTTTTCACCGCAAGAAGGATGAAAGTTTCCCTAAGCAAACTCAGTACAACATTCCAGTTGAGATTGCCTACACAGTTATCCCATTGATAATCGTGGCCGTTCTTTTCTACTTTACTGTTCAGCGAGAATCTAAAATTGTAAAGATCTCTCCCGATGCCCAGATCTCACACTTTATTGATGTAGTTGGCTTCCAATGGTCTTGGCAGTTTAAGCACCGAAGTGCCGGTGAGTATAAGAGCGCAACTATTACGGGAACTCCTGCCCAGCCACCAACCTTGGTTTTGCCACAGGGTGAGCGAGTTAGATTCACCTTAGATGCTAATGATGTAGTCCATGGTTTTTGGATTCCGGCATTCATGATTCAGATGCAGAACTTGCCTGGGGTGACAAATCAGTTGGAGTTCACCGCCAACAAATTAGGAACATATCCTGGACGTTGCAATATTTTATGCGGGCGAAACCATGCTCAAATGTTGTTTTCAGTCAAAGTTGTAACCAAAGCTGAGTACCAAAAGTATTTGGAAGATTTAGTAGCCGAAGAGAAAGCAGTAACCTCATGACCACATACGCTCAGCGCCCGGTTCTTTCATCATCTGCTGCACCCGCGCCAACCTCAAAGGGAAAATTACTAGTTAAATGGCTTACCTCAACTGATCATAAAACAATTGGTTACCTTTACTTAATAACATCATTCGCCTGGTTTTTAATTGGTGGCTTGCTTGCGCTCTTATTGCGTGGTGAATTAGCAAGACCTGGAATGCAATTTTTAAGCAATGAGCAGTACAACCAAATCTTTACTATGCACGGCACCATTATGTTGCTTATGTTTGCAACTCCACTATTTGTTGGTTTTGCAAATGTAATTATGCCGCTGCAAATTGGAGCAGCAGATGTAGCTTTCCCAAGATTAAACATGCTCTCTTACTGGCTGTATTTATTTGGCGGCACCATGGCGTTTATTGGATTTATCACTCCAGGGGGAGCGGCATCATTTGGATGGACCGCGTACGCACCATTATCTAACTCTCAATACTCACCAGGAATTGGTGCAGATCTTTGGTTGATGGGCTTAGCAATTGGTGGTTTAGGAACAATTTTAGGTGGCGTTAACTTCGTGACCACAATTTTAACGATGCGAGCACCAGGTATGACGATGTTTAGAATGTCGATCTTCTCTTGGAATGTGCTCTTAACATCTATCTTGGTATTGATTGCATTTCCACCACTTGCAGCAGCGTTCTTAGCCTTGGAATCAGATCGTCTCTTTGGTTCACATATATTTGATCCAGCAAATGGCGGAGCTATGTTGTGGCAACATCTATTTTGGTTTTTTGGCCACCCTGAGGTTTATATCTTGGCGCTACCATTTTTCGGTATTGCTACTGAGATTTTGCCGGTGTTTAGTCGCAAACCTATCTTTGGTTACAAAGGCTTAATTGCGGCAACCATTGCAATTGCTGCTCTTTCTGTTGCGGTATGGGCTCACCATATGTATGCCAGCGGACAAGTCCTTCTGCCCTTCTTCTCCTTTATGACATTTTTGATTGCGGTACCAACTGGAGTTAAGTTCTTTAACTGGATCGGCACGATGTGGCGCGGATCTGTCACATTTGAAACTCCAATGTTGTTTGTACTTGGCTTCTTAATTACATTCTTATTTGGTGGATTAACCGGTGTTATTTTGGCAAGTCCGCCACTTGATTTTGCAGTCTCTGCCTCCTACTTCGTAGTTGCACACTTTCATTATGTTTTGTTTGGAACTGTGGTATTTGCAATGTTTGCAGGGTTTTATTTCTGGTGGCCAAAATTCACCGGCAGAATGTTGGATGAGACCTTGGGCAAGATTCACTTCTGGACATTATTCTTTGGCTTCCACCTGACATTCTTAATTCAACACTGGCTTGGAATTAAAGGCTTTCCTCGTCGATATGCAGATTATTTAGCATCTGATGGCTTTACCTTTATGAATATGGTTTCCACAGTAGGTTCTGGCTTGCTAGCACTCTCTATGATTCCATTCTTCCTAAATATCTGGCAAGCACGGAATTCACCAATGGTTAATACCGATGATCCATGGGGTTATGGCTCATCTTTAGAGTGGGCAACATCTTGTCCACCACCACGACATAACTTCACCTCCATTCCACGAATTCGAAGTGAGCGGCCAGCTTTTGATCTGCACTATCCACACATGGCGCAGAAGGAAAAACATTAATGAAAACCAGCTGGGTTTTATTTGTTGGTCTGGCAATTTTCTATTTTGTCATGACCATTATTTACTGGCAGGTCGGTGGTGAGCCAGTAGGTATCACTGCAATTTTGCTAAGTGGTGGCTTGTCTTTAATCGTTGGTTTTTATCTTTGGTTTACCGCTCGCCGTCTGGGAAATGTTTTACCGGAAGATAACTTGCAGGGTGAGATTGCAGATTCAGCAGGTGAAATTGGTTTCTTCTCACCACACTCTTGGTGGCCGCTACCAGTTGCATTGTCAGCATGTGCAGTTGGTGTAGGTCTTTTGATTGGCTGGTGGTTGGTTCTAATTGCAGTTGGATCATTGATAATTTCAATACTTGGTCTAGTCCTACAGTATGAGCGCCCTTCAAACTCACTTCACTAATAATGAAAGAACGAGCTGAGATAGTAGATACTGGCATTCCGCTTTTCTACAAAGTTCAGATAGAAATCGAAGCTCCGGCGAAGAAAATTTTTGATTTTTTATCTAATCCAAATAACCATCTACTTATGGATGGCTCTGCCATGCTTCGAGGCAAAATTAAAGGACCAGATCGTCTATTTTTGGGGGCAAAGTTTGGCATGAAAATGCGCTATGGAATTCCATACATTATTACCAATCAAGTTATTGAGTACCAAGAGAATAAAGCGATCGCCTGGCAGCATTTCCTGCATAACGTTTGGCGGTATGAGATAGTGGAAATGACTGCAAATAAATGCCTTGTGATTGAAAGTTGGGATGGACGTAAGGCCATATGGAAATGGTGGATCGATGATTCTTATAAGTGGGTACCAAAAGCTATGGCTAGAACGCTAGTTAAGCTAAAAGGATTGATATCTGGATGAGCTCGACCATTGCAACCGACTCTGAAATTGATCAGTTAGCAAAATCTGCTGTTGAGAATGCTCGAGAATTAATTGCAGAATCTGCACCAAATCTAAAAAGATATGACAGAGCCAGTCGGAAGAGATTCACAAGATTATTTAAAGATCCCAAAGCAATCTCTGTAACGGTATCTCTTACCGATGAAGTGATGCGAATTTCTTCGTCGCGGGATGCTGTTCGAATCTTAAGGAAAGCGGCAAAAGATGCCACAGTTACCGGTTTTGGTTTGTTTAACACAACTGGTTTAAAACTAATTGCTTTGCTATCAAAATTATTGCCTAAACCTGTTTTATTCGCAGTTCACACCCAGGTCAAACTTTTGTCAAAGGGAATAATTCTGCCAGCTGAAAGCAAGCAACTTTCCAGGCAAATAAAGCGCAGAGCCAAAAAAGGAATTAGATTAAATATAAATGTTTTAGGTGAAGCGGTATTGGGTGAGAACGAGGCAGCTGAACGGTTTGAGCGGGTGCTAGGGATGATGGAGCGTGATGAGGTTAATTACGTATCGGTAAAGCTCTCTTCAGTGGTCAGCCAAATTATTGCACTTGATCGAGTCGGCACATTGGAGCGGGTGAGTGTTAAGTTGCGTGAGATTTATCGAAAATCGATTGCAACTAATACCTTCGTTAATCTGGATATGGAGGAGTTTCGAGATCTTCGTTTAACGGTTGACGCGTTTAAGTTGGTGTTAGATGAAGGAGAGTTTAAGAATCTTTACGCAGGTTTAGTTTTACAAGCTTATCTGCCCGAATCCCACGAAGTTTTTGCCGAGTTGGTTGAGTGGTCAGTTGCCAGAAATAAGCAATCAGGTGGGGTAATAAAGATTAGGCTGGTCAAGGGTGCAAATCTTGCAATGGAAAAAGCTGAAGCAGAGTTGCATGGCTGGGTAGCAGCACCGTATCAATCAAAATCAGATGTGGATGCTAGTTATTCAAGGTTGTTAGATACAGCCCTTCGTCCTGAAAATGCTAAAGCGGTCAGAATTGGCGTAGCAAGCCACAATCTATTTCATATCGCATTTGCACTCGAGATTGCTAAAAAGCGGAATGTAATGGAGCAGTTAGATCTAGAGATGCTTGAGGGAATGGCAAATCCTGAGGCGTTAGCAATTGCAAAAAGATCTTTGCGAATTCTGCTCTATGCACCCGTGACTAGAGGAAATGATTTTGCATCCGCAGTTGCCTATTTGGTTCGAAGGCTGGATGAAAATACTGCGCCAGAGAACTACCTAAGATCCTCATTTGAAATGGGTTCTGATCCAAGCAAGTTTGCTGAGCAATCAGAGAGATTTCTTCAAAGTGTTGCAGAGCGACATGACATTTCTACCAAGAGCATTCGTCATAAAACAGTTAAATTTGTAGTTGAAGATCAATTCGAAAATGCCCCAAATGCAGATCTAACCAAGGATTTGTTTGTTTCAAAGCTTGGCAAAGAGATAAAGAGAGTTTTAAGCCAAGATGTGACTGAGATACCAATTGTGATTGATGGAAAGCAAATCTTTGACCGTACGCAAATAGAGGGCAATGATCCATCTGATAATGATGAAGTTTGGTACAAGTACGCAGTTGCCAAAAGTGGAGATATCGATGCTGCGGTTAAAGTTGCCAAAAAATCTTGTTCTGAGTGGAATCTAAAGGGAGCAGAAAAGCGAGCTGAAGTTTTAAAGGAGTTTGGCCAGATTGCCCATGATGAAATGGAAGAGACAATTGCAATTATGTTGCGGGATGCCGGAAAGACAGTGGCTGAGGCAGATCCTGAGGTTTCCGAGGCAATTGATTTTGCTAATTACTACGCACTTTCTGCAATTTCTTTAGATCTAGAAAGAGAATCATCTCCTGTTGGAGTGGTTGTGGTTGTACCGCCATGGAATTTCCCATATGCGATTCCAACGGGTGGAATTTGTGCAGCACTTGCTGCTGGAAACTCAGTTATCTTTAAATCAGCACCTGAGACTGTTGCCACCTCTTGGCAATTAGTTAATCAATTATGGCGAGCTGGTGTACCAAAGGATGTGCTGCAATTTGTATCAACTGAGGATAATGAGATTGGTAAGGCCTTAATTACTCACCAAGATGTAAGTACGGTAATTCTCACTGGTGGCTATAACACCGCACTGATGTTTTCATCTTGGAAAAATGAGTTAAATCTCTTAGCTGAAACCAGTGGAAAAAATGCGATGATTTTAACCGCCTGCTGCGATATTGATGTTGCAGTTAAAGATCTCGTTCAATCAGCATTTGGTCATGCTGGACAAAAATGCTCAGCAGCCTCATTGGCGATAGTTGAAAAAAGTATTTATGAGAATCCAAACTTTAAAAAACAGTTAATTGATGCAGTTACCTCACTTCAGATTGGCGCAGGCTATAACCTCTCCACCACAGTTGGCCCAATAATTAAAACAGCAGAGAGTAATTTGCAAAAAGCGTTAACTAGATTAGATGAGGGAGAGGAGTGGTTGATTGAGCCAAAGCAATTAGATGATGCTGGATTGCTGTGGGCACCAGGGGTTAAATCTGGTGTTAAACCTGGCTCCTGGTCACATCTAAATGAGTGGTTTGGACCAGTACTTGCCATCATGGTTGCACCAGATTTAAAAACCGCAATCAGCTGGCAAAATGCCACAGATTTTGGATTAACCGCTGGAATTCAATCTTTAGATCCAGATGAGTGCCAAGAGTGGATTGAAAATGTTGAGGCGGGAAATTTATATGTTAATCGCGGGGTAACTGGCGCAATTGTTAATCGCCAACCATTTGGTGGCTGGAAAAAGAGCTCAGTTGGGGCAACTGCAAAGGCTGGCGGTGGTAATTATGTGGCTACTTTGCGTAATTGGAATCAGATGAAGCATTTTCTGCCCATGAAAGAGGCGGCAAATAAGATGCTTAAATCAACCATCTCGCAAGCAATTGATGGATCTGGATTAGCAGTTGAGCAAAATATTCAAAGATATCGAAGATATAAAAAGGGATTTTTAGTTCGCATAGAGAGCGGCACAAGCAAAGATGAGTTAGATTTTCTAAATTGGCTAAAGAAGGATTTAGGGATAATTACTAGATTAAGCAGTGACACATTAATTCCAGGGCTGGCAAATTTGGTGGTTGAAACTGCCGAGGAGTTTGCAGTCCATGCCATGGAGTTTGATCGGGTTCGATGGTTATCAGCTGAGGTGCCACCAGTTTATGAGTTAATGAAAAATGGCATTACCTGTGATCGTCGGCCAATTACCTCTCGTGGCGATATTGAGATCTCAAGATGGTTTTTAGAGCAATCAGTTTCAATTACCCAACATAGATATGGAAATACAAACGCTGGCCCAAAGCCGAAGTGTGTTGGTTTAAAGTTTTAGTTAACGATTAATTAATGGATCAACCATTGAAGCAATTAAGCTTGGTCTGCCGGTTAATCTCTCCTCATAATCTGCTGCCACAGTTGCTTTAAAGCCGGCATTTACAGCAAGGTATCTAATAGGTTCAATCTCCCAATTGCCAATTCTTTGATTAACAAATGGCAGATTGGGGATCTTTTGATTACTAATTGTCATCGCAAGAGTTTTAGCCACTAGGTAGGAGAGGGTGACACCATCTCCTACATATCCACCGATCTGGGCTTGGCCTTTTACCTGGTCATAATTTAGGAATGCTTGCCACCTTCTAGTTAACGCCACCGCACCACCCCAGCGGTACTCAAACTCAGCATCTTTTAATTGAGGAAACCAGGATTTCACCCTGCGCTCTAGCGCTTTGTGCATCCGATTATCAAGCTCACTGCGCTCTGAAAGACGGGAGAATAATTTATATCTAACTCCGCGCCCACCCAAAG
>Ga0214163_1000313_pt1 | contig 23095 bp, 26 predicted proteins | sample LakMenepilimnion_2_FD_153001 | JGI IMG/M metagenome (GOLD analysis project Ga0214163, IMG submission 153001) | Freshwater microbial communities from Lake Mendota, WI - Practice 15JUN2010 epilimnion v4 | ecosystem: Environmental > Aquatic > Freshwater > Lake > Epilimnion/Euphotic zone | place... | reverse complement strand
TGAAGACTATGATACTGATGAAGATGGTGACACTATGGGTCCTGACGATGATGATTTGAGTGATTTAGATGATTTCTTAGGTAGTTTAGGTATTGACAGGTCCTAATACTAACCTTTTATATGGGTTTAACCAGAGAACAATTACTATTAGAATATTCAAGGTGTATTAAAAACACACCATACGCTCTTAAGACGTATCTTCAGACTTATGATAACACTCAGTCAAGATACGTCCCATTAGAGTTATTTCCTGACCAAGTTAATTTGGTTGAGGATTATGAAAAATACAACGAAAATATTGCGTTAAAATACCGTCAGGCGGGTGTATCTACCGTGACTGCGGCTTGGGCAAGTAAAAGACTTGTATTTGCATCAAAACAAAGACCTGAAAAGGTTTTGATTATTGCAAACAAATTGGATACTGCCGTGGAAATGGCAAACAAAATCCGTGGATTCACAGAACAATGGCCTTCGTGGGTTGGTGTAAGTTTTTCACCTGATAAAAACGCCGCAAGACACTTTAAATTATCTAATGGTTGTGAGGTTAAGGCGGTTGCAACATCAAAAGATGCACTTCGTGGTTATACTCCAACTATGTTGATATTTGACGAAGCTGCATATATTGAAGCCGATGGTGATTTCTGGGCTGCTTGTATGGCTTCGTTGTCTACGGGTGGTAAAGTTGTTGTTGTATCAACACCAAACGGATACGACCCAATTTATTACGAAATTTACGAACAAGCCAATCGTGGAATGAATGATTTCAAGATTACCGAAATGTTTTGGTATCGTGACCCTCGTTACACTAAAGATTTGTATTTGGTTAAAACAGATGAAATTATTCATTTTTTATTAAACCGTGAAGAATATACTTCAGATAGGATTATTGATTTTTCAGGTCGTGACCCCTACGAAAGAAACTATGATGAGTTAAAGGCTTATTTTGAATTGGGATACAAACCATGTTCATCTTGGTTTGAGGCAATGGTAAAAAAACTTAAGTACGACAAACGTAAAGTTTCTCAGGAATTGGAATGTAATTTCTTGGGTTCGGGTGATAACGTATTTGATGCAAATTTAATTAAGAACATTACTGATAATATGATTAAAGAACCCATGAATAAAATGATGGGTGGTGGACTTTGGATTTGGAAAGAACCTGAACTTAATCATAGATATATTATGGGTGTGGACGTATCTCGTGGAGATTCTGAGGATTACTCAACAATTCAAATATTTGACTTTGATGAAAGGGAACAGGTTGCTGAATATGTTGGAAAACTTCCACCTGATGTATTGGCGGAGATTGCCTACAAATGGGGTAACATGTATAATTGTTTTATTGTTGTGGATATCACGGGTGGTATGGGTGTTGCAACAGCAAGAAAACTACAAGAACTTGGATATAAAGATTTGTATGTTGATGGGGTTGATTTTGGAAACAAATGGAAATATGACCCAAAGTCGGCAGATAAAATCCCTGGTATTAACTTTAACAACAAAAGGGTTCAAATTATTGCTGCTCTTGAAGAAAGTTTAAGACATGGATTAAAAGTTCATTCATCAAGATTATTGAATGAAATGAATACGTTTGTTTATATCAACGGAAGACCTGACCACATGAAAGGACAACATGATGATTTGATTATGTCTTTGGCGATGGCTGTGTATGTGTCAGATTCATCATTTTCACAACTTACAAAAGTAACACAACAAGCTAAAACAATGTTGGAGTCTTGGCAAGTAACATCTTACGACCCACCAAAAGAACAGTATTTTAATCCGTCAATACCAAATAAACAATATAAAACAAATATTGCTTATCAAAATCAACCGACAAAAAAGGATTATCAAGACTATTTATGGGTAATTGGCGCACCAAAGCGTTGATAAAAAATACATATATATTAACTTTTTACTATGGAAGAAAAAAACCTGACGATATGGCAACGATTGTCCCAAGAACTTGGACCAAATTCATTGTTGGGTCAAGATATACCTACTTACAAGTTTGACAAAAAAGAACTTTTAAGAACTACTGACAAAGAAGAATACGAAAAACAAAAACTTCAAGCCAGACAAACATATTACATTACAAGTCAATGGGCCAAAATTGAGAACAATTTATATTCTCAGGCGGTTTATTATCAACCAACAAGATTGGCTTCGTATTATGACTATGAGTCTATGGAATATACACCTGAAATTTCTGCGGCTTTGGATACATATGCTGAAGAATCTACAACCGTAGATGAAAATGGTTATATGTTACAAATATACTCAGATTCACCAAGAATCAAAGCAGTATTAGGTGATTTATTTAACAATGCATTGGATATTAATACAAACCTTCCAATGTGGACAAGAAACACCGCAAAATATGGTGATAACTTTGTATTTTTAAAGTTGGACCCTGAAAAAGGTGTTGTTGGTTGTTTACAATTACCAAACATTGAAATTGAACGTATTGAGGTTGGTATGCAAGGTAAAGCAACATCAGGTTATGGTGGAGCGGTTGTTGCGTCAGGAAGTGACTCCAAAAGTTTACAATTTACTTGGAAAAACAAAAGTTTGGAATTTAATAGTTGGGAAGTCGCTCACTTTAGATTATTGGGTGATGACAGAAAACTTCCTTATGGTACTGCAATGTTGGAAAAAGCAAGACGTATTTGGAAACAATTAATCCTTGCTGAAGACGCGATGTTAGTTTACAGAACATCAAGAGCTCCTGAAAGACGTGTATTTAAAGTATTTGTTGGTAATATGGATGATGCGGATATTCAACCATATGTTCAAAGATTTGCTCAACAATTTAAAAAAGACCAAATCACTGACCCACAAACAGGAAACGTAGATATGAGATTTAATCAAATGGCTGTTGACCAAGATTTCTTCGTACCTGTAAGAGACCCATCATCTCCAAACCCAATTGAAACTTTACCTGGGGCAACAAACTTATCTGAAATTGCCGATATTGAATATATCCAAAAGAAACTTTTAACCGCATTAAGAATTCCAAAAGCATTCTTAGGTTTTGAAGAAGTTGTTGGTGATGGTAGAAATTTATCATTACAAGACATTCGTTTTGCAAGAACAATCAATAGAATTCAAAAATCTATGGTTGCCGAACTTAACAAAATTGCAATCATACACTTATTCTTATTAGGATTTGAAGATGAATTAAATTCATTCCAATTAAGTTTAACTAACCCATCTAAACAAGCTGATTTATTAACAATAGATGTTTGGAAAGAAAAAATGTTGTTATACAAAGACGCTGTTACAAAAGTTGAAGGTATTGCACCAACATCACAAACTTGGGCTAAAAAACATATTCTTGGTTTTTCTGATGAAGATATTAAACTTGATTTACAACAACAAAGAGTTGAAAAGGCGGTGGCAACTGAAATTGAAGCAACACCTAACGTAATTACACATACAGGTTTATTTGATAACATTGATAAACTTTATGGAAACACTTCATCAACAGGAACTACAGCTCCTCCTCCGCCAGCCGAAGGTGGTGAAATGGGTGGATTTGGTGCTGATTTAGGTGGAACACCTGAAGCTGGTGAAGTACCGGCAGGTGGTGAAACTGCCATAACACCAGAGTCAGTTAAAAAGAACATGAACATATTGTTAGAAAGAGATAATGTTTATGGTGTTGATGAAATTGACTTAGAAAAAGGAAGACGTTATTTAGGTATTATTGAGGAACAATTAGGAAAACTGATTGATTGATATATTTATTAATATGAAATTTGGACAATTACTTAGCAAAATAGAAGAATTAATGGTTAATTCTTATGTGAATGAAACAACAAAGTTGGAGTTAAAAAACTTTAAAAAATTGGTGTTAGAAAATAAAAACGCCAGTACAATGTTTTATATCTATACTGAATTGTCCAAGAAAAAAGGTTATGATAAAACTTTAGCAGAATCTTACATCAACGAATCATTAAGACAAGTTGAAAAAATTATTTCAAAATTAAATACCCAAAAAATTGAATATTGGGTTAAAGATGTTGTTAGTGAAAACAACTATAAAGATATTGATAATTTGATTTACAACACTCCAGATAAAATTATGGAGAATGTTGAAAGTAGAAAAACTTTGGTTAGCCTATTGAGTGAAAGTACCAATGTTAAAAACACTATTCAATTACCAATGGAAACTTTAATGAATATTGCCAACAAATCAATTAGTTCTTATATTGAAAATTTGGATGAAGATTCTAAAAGAGATTTATCTAAAGTATTAATGACTGAAGATGTTGAATTATCTAAAGAATTTGAAGAATTAAAGACAAAGACAATTAATTCTTTGAGCGGAATTAATGAATCAATGGATGATATTACAACAAAAAAATTACAGGAAACTATTAACCAAATTAAAGGTGAGGAGTTTTCTAAAATCAATTATGTGAGATTATACAATTTGTATAACAACATTAATTAATCTTGAGGTTTTTGAGATTCAACGTATTGAGCTTTTAATTTCTGAGCTCTACGTGTAACAGATGGTTTTTCATACTGAAGTCTTTCTCTCAACTTTTCATTTTGCTTGGTTTTAATTACCTTTCCTTTTAATTGTTTCAAGGCTTTTTCCAATGGAGTCTTTTCGTCTATTTTTACTTTTAACATATTATAGTAAATAATACAAAATTGGTAAAAATTTGACAATAGAATAAAATTAGATTATTTTTTTTCAAACAATAAACAATTTATACACATGAACATTAATGAAAAAAGGGAAAACATCACGAATTGTAGGATTCAACAATTCAAAAGTGAGTTATGGAACGGTTGATTCCAAAAATTTTAAATCAGTTTATCTTAATCTACAAAGTTGGGTTTCACCAAAACAAAGTTATGACAATTGGGAAAGAATAGTATCAAATTTTAGTAGACAAATAAAACACACAATATTTGAAATATTAGACCCCACATTTTTTAAAGACAATTATATTGTTGATTTAGATTTAAGAACAAGCGGAATTGTTTACGGAAAAAAAAGTTTTATGAATTTGGAAATTACCTTATTCTTATCACAAGAAGTGGATTTTAAAGATACAATTCTTAAAGATAAATTAAAAAGAATTGCCAAAGAAATTTATATTGAAAACTTTAAAAAGAACGAGTATTTTGATTTTACACTATCCAAAAAGAGCAAAGAAGAAACATCTTAATATTTATTACTAAAACATACGTATGAAAATATTAGGACCTACCGACACAGGTAAAGGAATATTGATTGAAATGGATGCAGGATATGTGTCACCATCTCATGAATTTAACAAAAAGATGCTTGAAGAAAATCACAAGAATTTCTTGGATTATTCAAAACCTTTTGAATTCTATGCCGTACTTCAAAAATACAACACACCAAACCGTAATGGTAGAGTGTACCCTGAAAGAATCTTAAAACGTGAATCTGACAATTATAAAAAAATGATTGCAAAAGGAACATCTCTTTCAGAATTAAACCACCCTGAATCATCATTAATTGACCTTGACCGTGTGTCTCACATCATTAATGATATATGGTGGGACGGACATATCCTTATGGGTAAGTTACGTCTTCTAACATCACCAGGATTCCATGAGAGAGGTATTGTATCTACAAAGGGTGACCAAGCAGCAAACTTGTTAAGACAAGGTGTTACTTTGGGTATATCTTCACGTGGGGTTGGTTCTTTAAAAAAGAACGGTGAACAAAATGAAGTACAGGATGATTTTGAATTAATCTGTTTTGATTTGGTATCTTCACCATCTACACCCGGAGCATATCTTTTTACAAACCCTGATGATAGAAGCAAATTTGAAGAAAATTTGGAAGAAGAAAAAGTTTCAAGAATGTCACCAATTGAACAAGAAAGTGGTACAAAGATGAACCGCTCTATTGACTTATTGAAAAAATTAAATCATTATTTGGACAGATAATTTAAAAAACATGGACGAGAAATATTTTGTAGCAAAAGTACAGTACGATTTACCTGATGAAAACACAGGTAAATTAAAGAAAATCCGAGAGGAAAAATTGGTTAAAGGTTACTCTGTAACCGATGTTGAAGCCAAGGTAACATCCCGATATACTGGGTTTCAACACGATTGGAGAATCACAGCAGTCTCCGAAAGTAAAATAGACGAAGTTATTGAAGATTAATAAAAACCCCTCCTAACCGAGGGGTTTTTTATTTATTTAGTGTTTTTGATGGTCATAAATAGAATTTTTTAGCATATGGATATATTTATATGTTAAATTATTCAATAATAATATGACAGAAAAAAAGTCGTTAGTTGAGGAAGCTCTACTCCAAATGAAAAATTTGGAACAAGTAGTAGCCGAAAATGCAAAAGGAATACTTGCTTCTACAATGAAGGAAGAAATCTCAGAACTAGTAAAAGAGTCTTTGAAAAATGAGGCTGAAAAAGAAACCAAAGAAGTTGAAATGGATGAACAATCAGAGGATGATGTTGACATGGAGATGGATATGGATTCAGATGATGAAGAAATGGATGATGTTGAAATGGACTTTGACATGGATTCTGACGATGATGAATCGGAAGATGAACTTGATATGGACTTTGATATGGACTCTGATGATACACTACCAATTGACATGACTATGGCTTCAGATGATGAAATCTTAAAGGTTTTCAAATCTATGAGTGATGAAGATGGTATCATTATTAAACAAGATGGTACTAACATTACTTTGGAAGATGAAAATGATGATGTTGAATACATCATTCAAACTGAAAGTGACATGGAAGAAGAAACTATGGAAATGGAAGAAGAAACTATGGAAATGGATGAAGAAGATTTGTCTGATGAAGATTTAGATTCTATGATGGCTGATATTTTTGGTGAAGAAATGGAAATGGATGAAGAAGAAGATATGGATGAAGTTGTTTATGAAATGGACATGGATGAAGAAGATGAAGAAGATGAAGTAGTGTACGAAATAGAAATGGATGAAGAAGACATGGATGACATGGATGATTCTGATGAAAATATGTCTGAAGGTAAAATGACTGTTAAACCTGTTATGGGTAAATTAACTAAATCTTCTTTAACAAACAAAGCTAAAAAAATGGAAACAAAAGAAGGTTCTATGATGAGTAAACCCGTTGTAGGTAAAGGCGTAAAAACTGGCAGTGCAAAATTTGAATACAAAGAAGGTAAAAAAATGGAAGCTAAAGAAGCTTCTATGACCGTTAAACCTAAGGGTGTTGGTATGAATTTGAAACCTAAGAAATTTGAATACACTGAAGCAGAAATGGAAGAAAAGTATGGCTCTAAAAAACACGAATACAAACGTAAGGATGTAAAAGGTGTTGAGAAAAAAGCTGGTGAAAAAGATGGTCATTACAAAGATTACGAAAAAGAAGAAACTAAAGAAGCTGCCAGAACTTATGGTATGGGTTCTAAAGAAGGCAGAGGTTTAAGAAAAGGCATCACTAATAACAGAAACTATGTTTATGGTAAAAATGGTGTTAATGAAGAAATTCAAACTTTGAGAGAAAAAAATGAAGAATATAGAAAAGCTCTTAATATCTTCAGAGAGAAATTAAATGAAGTTGCGGTTTTCAATTCAAACTTGGCATATGCTACAAGATTGTTTACTGAACATACAACAACTAAACAAGAAAAAATTAATATCTTGAGAAGATTTGATGATGTTGAATCATTAAAAGAGTCTAAATCTTTGTATTCATCTATCAAAAATGAATTAAATACTACTAACAGTACTCAAAGTGTTGTAACAGAATCTATTGAAAGAATTGGAAAATCTCCAGCGTCAGGTTCTTCACAAAACTTAATTGAGTCAAAAACGTATGAAAATCCACAATTCTTAAGAATGAAGGATATTATGCAAAAAATACAAAAATAAAAAATAAATAAAACTTAAAAACAAAAAAATACTAAAATGGGTGCATTATTAGAAAGCGGTCTTGTTGGTAACATTGGTTTGAAACACCTTAAAGTTATCAAAGAAGACACAATTAACAAATGGGATAAACTTGGCTTTTTAGAAGGTCTTAAAGGTCACATGAAAGAAAACGTGGCTCAGTTGTATGAAAACCAAGCTTCACACTTAATCAACGAAGCTTCTTCAACTTCTGATTCAGGTTCTTTTGAAACGGTTGTTTTCCCAATCGTGAGAAGAGTATTCTCTAAATTATTAGCTAACGACATCGTGTCTGTACAAGCAATGAACTTACCAATTGGTAAATTGTTCTACTTCGTACCTAAAATTCAAGGTTATTCTGGTGGTACTTCAGCGGATGGTTTGTTTGGACAATCAGGTTCACACTACGCTCCTGTAGGTTCTCCTGGAAACTATCCTGGCGACCCAAATGCTGGTTATAGTGCTGCAGATAGTAATGGTCTTTACAATCCTATTTACAATAAGGATTTGTATGACTTATTCTACGAAGGTAACGAAGCTGGATTAAATCCTCCTGGTTTGTTTGACTATTCAAAAGGTCAGTGGACTGCAGTAACTGCATCAACTGTAACAGTTGCTTGGACTAACGCAGGTGTATTAGTTCCAACTGGTTATTCATTAGACAACTATAGAAAAGTTATTATCGTTATGAGTGGTTTCTCTAACGCTGGTGCTGGTCAATTGATTGGTCCTAATGGTAACACTATGGATACTGAAGAATTCTTATCAGGTTTGAACATCTTAGGTGTATCTGGTAACGTTTATACTTCGGCAAACACTACTAACCCTTATTTATTCAGAGTTGTAACTCAAAGATATGGTAAAGGTATTGTTCAATACGGTAATCAAGTAAATACTACTTGGCCAACTGGTAATAACTCAGGTGGTTCTTATTACAATGTATGTAGTGCTGATGGATTTATCTACTTAGAAGTTGATTTACAAGCTCCTGTTTGTATTACTTGTGGTGATTCATCTATGGATGGTTACACTGGTTCAACATTCTCATCAGATACATCAACAAATGATGCGTTCTTAGCAATCTACAGAAACTACAAAGAGTTGGAATTTGAAGACCAAATTGGTGAAGTTTCTTTTGACCTTGAGTCAGTAACTGTTTCTGTTACAGAAAGAAAATTAAGAGCACAATGGTCTCCTGAATTAGCACAAGACGTTGCGGCATTCCACAACATTGATGCTGAGGCTGAATTAACAGCATTGTTATCTGAGCAAGTTGCTGCAGAAATTGATAGAGAAATCTTGAGAGATTTGAGAAAAGGTGCAGCATGGAACTTGAGATGGGATTACAACGGTTGGAAGAGACTATCTTCTGCTGGTACTACTCCTTACACTCAAAAAGATTGGAACCAAACTTTGATTACTGCAATCAACCAATTGTCAGCTCAAATTCACAAATCAACTTTAAGAGGTGGTGCTAACTGGATAGTTGTATCTTCTGAAGTATCTGCTATCTTTGATGACTTGGAATACTTCCACGTATCAAACGCAGCTCCTGAGCAAGACCAATACAACATGGGTATTGAAAGAATCGGTACATTGTCAGGAAGATACCAAGTGTATCGTGACCCTTACTTCCCAGCTAACCAAGTGTTAATCGGACACAAAGGTACTAGCTTGTTGGATACAGGTTACATTTACGCTCCATATGTTCCTTTACAGTTGACTCCAACTATGTATAACCCATTCAACTTCACACCTATCAAGGGTATCATGACAAGATACGCTAAGAAAATGGTTAACAACCGTTTCTATGGTAGAGTAACAGTTGATGGTGTAAGAACATTCAACTTACAAGAATTGAGATAATATATCTTAAAACTTATAAAAAAAGGGAACTTCGGTTCCCTTTTTTGTTTTTACGTGGTATTTATATACAACTAATAATTAATAATATGGCTTGTAAAAAATCAACAATAACAAATACTTCAGGAAGTGTTGTAGTAATATCATATACGAGATGTGATGATAATTTTGTAATTAATAATTACGAAATCCAAGAAAATGAAACTGTTAACATTTGGTATGTAGATGGTACGTATAGAACAGCATTTGAAAATGTAACATTAACAGATACGGTTGATTGGCCACAATAATAATTTAATATGGCTTGTAAAAAAAGTATTCTCACCAATAATTTAGACAAAATTAGTGTTATATCTTACACAAGATGTGGTGATAATTTTGTTGTTAATAATTACGAAATACAACCAAATGAAACAATTAATATTTGGTATGTTGATGGTACGTATAAAACTTCGTTTACAAATCAAACTTTAGAAACAACAATTGATTGGCCACCAGTTACTGTCACACCAAGTTCATCATCAACAACACCGACACCGACACCAAGTAATACGGCAACGCCTTCAGTTACACCAAGTATTACTCCAACTAATACAACAACACCTACAGTAACTCCTACAAATACGATAACACCAACTAATACAACAACACTAACAGGAACACCATCGGTATCTGAGACTCCAACACCAACGGTAACTCCTACAAATACGGAAACACCAACAGGAACACCATCGGTATCTGAGACTCCAACACCAACGGTAACTCCTACTAATACGGAAACACCAACTGAGACTCCAACACCAACGGTAACTCCTACTAATACGGAAACACCAACTGAGACTCCAACACCAACACCTACTTTAACACAAGGAGTTTAGGTGTTAATAATTCTCAAAGACTTTGAAACCGCCTCAGTTTCTTCCATTGTAAACGCACCTCTAACATGACAAGCAATTAATGCTTGTTTAATACAATATATTGCCTGTTCTTCATTCATACCATCAATAAATGAATTTAATTGTTCATTTGATGTGTAATGTATAGTATCAAAAAGAGAACCGATAATTTCTTGTGTTTTTTTTGATATTTCTTCAGTATTTTTAGTATTTTTCATATGGTTTTATATTTATGTTAAGTATCGTAATTTTTTTCACAAAAACAACATGGAACAACAATTAAATGAAGATTTGGCAGTATGGTTTGGCAAAAAAAAGAAGCCAAAAGGAAGTAGTCAGCCTAAAGGGCCGTGGGTTAATATTTGTAGGAAAGATAAAGATGGAAAACATCCACCTTGTGGTCGTTCTGACACTGATAAAGGTGCTTATCCAAAGTGTAGAGCTGCAGGTGTTGCAGGTAAAATGAGCGATTCTGCAAAACAAAATGCTTGTAGACAAAAAAGAGAAGCTGAAAAAAAAGATACTCAATCAGGTAAAGGTCAAAAACCAGTAATGACATCTTATAAACCCAAAAAGAAAAATACTAATGAAGGTATGAGACAATTTATTAAGTCCATCCTCAACGAACAGGTCAGAAAAAACAAAATGATAGACCTTGGAGAAATGGTTGAATCGCAATATGCTAAAGATTTAAAAGAGGCTCGTAAAATTGCACAACAACATTTAAATGAAAACCCAAGATATTATTGCGTTCTACATAGAATAGGACTAATTGATGAAGGACAAACTGAAAAAATCGCTAAGGAAGTTTGTCCATCAAACTAATGTTTGTAATATATTCTTAAGGGAATGTTTAATGTTGGAAGTAATTTCTTCTTCCATTTTTAATCTTTGAGTTTCTAAAACCTCATTAAAATAGTTAGTTATTTCAATTTTTGATTTATCTTGAATTACAACCGTGTATGAATATTTATGGTTAATTACGTTAACCGTATTACCTTCTATTGTAATAAAAATAGAATTAATAGGATTGTGTATATATTTTTTGTTGGAAAGTGGTGTCATTAATAATTGAGTGTCGGGTTTATCAATCAATCTTTTACAAATTGAAATACAATCTAATTCGTATTTTGACCTTTGACCACGCTCATAGTCCATTTTCCTTGCAGAATCAATGTACATTCGTTGAATCCATCTTTTAAATATATGTTTGTAATCTTTCATTTTAATATGGATTCAAAGATAATAAAATTTTTTTGGATTAACAATAGGAACCTGAACAATGTTTTTTTCCATCTAAACCAGGCATTTTTCCTTTACACACTTGAACCGCGTATCCGTTAGCATATGCTGATGGATACACATCAAATTTTGCTTTAGCAGCTGATTTACCACGAGCACATAATTTTGTACCAGTTTTTTTTCTACCTTCATCCATTACCGAAATAGGTTGAACATTCATTTCCATTTCTTCTTCACCATCACCCCCATTTATTTCGTTCATTAAGAAATCAAAAACTTGGTCCATGTTGTTTTTGGCTTCAGATATATGGTCTTGAGCCCAATCATGACCGTTATCAAGAATACTTTCAATTTGTGATTCATCTAAATCTAACAACATTTCACATTGTCTTTTCATTTGTTCTAAATTAGAAAAGAACATATATCTTTCATTTTTTTGTTCTTGTAAAACTCTTTTTACAAGTTTTTGAATCGTAGATTCGTTAAGTTTAATTATTTTTTTCATTTTTTGTTTACGATTTGGAACATTAATTGTTTTTGATAAGTATCTCTTTCTCCGCTAGTATTCACTCTAATATCAACATAATATTGATTTGGTATTTTATCTCTTGTATCAAACATAAAATAATACTCATTAGGTGTTCTATTAATTGGTGTCCAATCTTGAACTTGTACTTCAGTATTACCTTCTCTAACATATATTCTATAAAATGCTTCAATACTATTTAAAACAACCTGACTTGTGTAGGCTTGTTTAATAGTAACCATAACTTTACGAATATCGGTATTAAGTATTTTTTCGTTTTGCTTAATACCACTAAAATCAAAACCATAAAGTATTGGGTCTTTTGATTGAATTCCAATTTGATAAGCTGATGATGATGGTAAGAGAACAAAATCATTTTCAATGTCTGACAATGTATTCCCATCAATAATAATATTTGACCATTTGTCGGTAAATTGACATGGTGTGTAGTATCCTGTTAATGGTGGTACTACTACTTCATACACACCTTTTGTACGTAAACAAGTCGTCAAACCAGTATAACCTGAAATAGGTTCACCATCAGGATTTAAAATATCTACCGTAGGGTCTTCATCCAAATTTACAAAGTCACCATTTTGATAAACATATAAATATAACCTATTTGTTCTGTTTTGAGCAAATGTATTTCTATCATCCTTAATAATATCATCGTAGGTGGTTTGTAAGAAGGGCTGGTAGAACGTTTGGGTGTGATTGGTAAAGAACCCCACAGAATAAGTTTCAGTCAATCCTGAGATGTTTTCTACCTCGGGAACATACGCAATACCCCAACCTGTTACACCTGTTATTGTTCCGTTTAAAATACCATTTATTTCATCAGTCATATCAAAGTTAATATCTTCATTTCCAAATTCAAAATGTTGTCTATCAACAATTGTTAATGCCGAATAATTTAAACCGGTATTACCTGTAACTATTGAGTTTGTATTATTATATAAACCTGGGTATGACCAATTATTAATTGTTGTTGTTTGGAACCAGTTTGATGGTCTTTCACTAAATGGTACGTTATCTGAAAATTGAGAAACTACGGGTTGATATGTATAATCAAATCCAACACCTTCATCCCAAAATTGTGGTTCACCTGTTGTTCCTGAAAATTTTGGTATTCTAAACAATATTAAATCAAATGATGTTGCTCTACGAGAACCATCACTTGTTGTTGTGTTTAATAAATCAATATCAAAGGCAGATGTATTAGTCATGTTTAAAACATGTGTCATACCTGTTGTACATCCTGTTGATATTGTGCTTGTGGCAATATCTTCTCTTAAATTTGTTAAATCCAAATCAAAAAGAAATCTGGTAAACCCTCTTGGTGCAAAAGTGGCTAAATCACCCCCAAAATAAAGTTGTGTTATTGGGTTTCTACCCGTATTAACCAAACTGTTTAATTGGATTGTGTTGTTCTTATTAAAATATGACCTTAAAATTGACATTATATATTTTACTATATAAATATCAATTAATTCTAATATTTGGATTTAGAATTTTATTTACAGCATTTTGTAGTTCAAACAAAATTTGTGAGGATTGTGTTCCGTCTGTTGCGACTGGTATTGGTGGTGTTCCTGGTACGGGGTGAACGTGAGCCACTAAGAATCTGACAATTAAATTTAACAAATCAATTAGTTCTTCACCTCTAACCATAGATGATGTAAATGGTTGTATTTTATCTACAATATCTTGTTGTGTAATACCATATAAAGTACCTTCTAAATCAATAGGTTTATTTGACTTGTGTGATAAAAGGTATACTGTATCAGCACCTGAGGCTAAAAATGTTCCATAATTTTCCACAACTTCTTTTGGAACAACATCTTCTAAATTAACTTTGATTGGTTTCCCAACCTCACCTTTTGAACGGACAATTGCGTATTTTGTGGCTTGATTACCTAAACCTGGATTTAAAGTTATGGCGTTTGCAATTTTTGAAGTGTTTGTGAATACTACGGGGTCGGCAGTTGTTGAAATACTTTTTAATATTTTCCTTGCAGTAACATTTGGTCTGTAAATAAAAGGAAATTGATTCTCAACAATCGGTCCATTGGGTATTTGACCATTATTAACACCAATAATAAAATCATTAATTAATTTAACGGTTCTTTCAAATGAATAACCAATAAAATTTTGGTAATATTCTAAAGATTTAACATCTTCTAAATCAGTATCATAATCAATATTGTCTGATAATGTTTTATTAACAGGTTTTAATGAAAATAACCTTATTGAACCTGTAAACGCATTTTGTTGATTTTCTAAATTTTGAACTTCCCACTCAACCATTTTTTTAATTTGTTGGTTTGCGGTTCCAAGTTTAATTAACGTTTGTGTTTTTTTAGATACAATTGTTGAATCAAAATTTGATACCTGTACAAAGGCTCTATTTGTATTACCTATTGGTAATTTATTTGTGTCAAATCTTTTTGTTTTACCTGCTCTAAGAATAACACTATTTCTTCTTACAATAACATCTGCAGCACCTCTACCTAATAAAGCATTATCACCAGGTTCAGGAAACACACCATAAGATTTTTCATTTTTATATGAACCATCTTTGTTTTTTACAGACAAAGTACTTAAAACTCTATCACCTAATGACGTATACTTGTTGGCGGCTTGAATATTTTCAAACGGTAAACTCATTGGTGTTGAAAATGCCCCTTGAACATAATATTGGTCTTGGAACGGATAAAAACTATTTTGATAAATAAGGTTAACTCTTTCCCCAACTTCAGGAACTTGACTTAAAAACATTGGTAACAATGGAAGTTGTACAAATGGGTCTTTTGGTCCCCAAGCGTCGGTTGCAGGATTGAAACTATAACCTTCCAATACGGCTCTTGTATTTTGGTCTAATGGGTATGCTCTAATACGACCCAACATTTGTGGGTCTTGGTTGTTAACAACCTCGGCAGGAAACATTATTTTCTTTAACGACTTATCCATTGTTTCTTGAATTATATTCTTTTAATACGGTATCATAAAGAGTTTCAATGTTGTCTAAATGTAATGATAACTCAACAATAAGATTTTTTGTTTCTTCAAAATCTTCATTAAGAAAATCCATAACTTTTGTTAAATCACTATTACCCCTATTTTTAATATCAGCGATGATTTCACTAACTTCGTCAAACGATATTTTATTTGATGTAATCATAATGGGAGTGCGGTCATTGGTGTTGGTATTGTTAATCCAATTGGTGTTATAACTTGTTGTGGTACTAAAGAAACTGTTTTACCATTTTTAGTTCGTTCAGCTTCAGTACCTTTAATTTGAGAAACAATTGATTGTAAATATAAATTTGGACTTCCATCAGGCATTGGTCCTGTTGGAATACCGGCTCTTTGTAATTCTTTAATAACTTCTAACGATGCTCTTGTGTCATTGAATCCTGTTCTAAATACCGATAATGGTAATAAAAATGGTGGTATTTCAATTCTTGTACCTCGTAACGCAAATTCTATAATATTAATGATATCACCAATCACATCTTTACACTTTCTGTAATCAGTAACTAATCTTGTTACCAATATTGCCCCTTCCACTAATTGAAAGATAACTGCGTATTGTTTGTTCACTTGAGAGTTTTTTAAATCACTAACAATTCTTCGTAAAAGTTTTCTAATATCTCTTATTAGTAAATCACGTAAAATTTTAACAAATCGTGCCCCAATTTCAGACATAACATTTATGTTTAATTTACTAAATGTTCTTAAGAAAGTTTGTAAATCATAAACTTCATTTACAACTGAACCAACTCTACCTAAACCAATTCCTTCAATTGCTTTAAACATTACCATAAATGGTAATAAAACTTTTGGTGAAAGAACGGCTGCGTATAACGCTCTTGGTATCGCCTTAATAATACTTTCATCAACGGCAAATTGAATTTCAGGACCTTGTGGCCATTGTGGGTTTTTTGTAACAGACTCAATTGATTTATTAAATATTGCTGTATTCGCTGCAGCATTTTCATCATCAATTCCTAATATACCACTAAAGGTATTGAATAAGGCTTCGGTGTCTATTGGTAATTTTACCGTAGTACAATCGGGGTATTCAACCACACCTCGTTGTATATTAGATAAATCACTTTCAATAATTCTTAAATCAACATCTGTTAATTCGAAGAATGATGAGTCAACACCATCTAAAGGAGCTACTTTGGCAATACCACTAACATCAATTTCGGAAGTATCATCAAAACATAAACCTAATATTCTTGTCAACATTCTTTGGAAGAATAATTCATTTTCAGTTTCTGCAGAACCAGATTTTAACTGAATTGACATTGCTCCGAATAAAACTTGGAATACTCTAAGAAATATATTTTTATCGTCAACCATTTTAATCGTGTCAAAATAATCATTAATAAACTCACTGACTAAATTTTTATTATCAAGTCTGTTAGGTAATTTTACTTGGAAAAAACTTCCTTGATTTCCATTATCATCTTCTGTAACATATGTAATATCAAATAGACTTTGTTGTGATAAACCAAGATAATTTTGACCATTTGATGCGTCATATGACACACCTTCGTTTTGAATCCTTTGATATAACTGACGATTCATAAAATAAGGATTTTTTTGAATACCTGAGCGAGATGTTGTAGTTGTTGTTGTAGTTGTTGTTGCTGTAGTAATTAAATCTCTAAATGATTTATCTGTTGGTAATGTTTCATACATCAATCTACCCATTGGCGTTGTTGGTGGTTCTTTTAATAGTCCAAATAAATCAACACTTTCTACAGGTATGAAAATACCACCGGCAGAAAAAGTTGAAACGTCATAAGTTTGTTCTTGAGAACAACCCAATTGTTTTAACATTCCTTTTTTTAGAATATCCGGTAGTTCAGACTTAACTTGATTTAACGCTTGTGTAAAATTATTTTTAACCAATGAAACAACTGAATTGGCACTTTTACCCGAAAGTCTATTGTCTGGTAATAATTGATTAAGATTTAATAACTTATCTAATTGTGTTTCAGTTTGTCTTTGATATCTTTTTTTGTTTTCTTGTTGTTGTGTTAAAGGACTAACAGTTTGTTCGGCAGCCTTTTCTTGTGATGATTGTTGTTGGGATACTATTTGTCTGTTATCTGCAGAAATTTGGTTATACGATTGTATAGCCTTTAATGAGTTTTCAGCATTATCATAAGCAGAATTTAAATCAACAATAGTTGCCATAATTATTTAAACTTATATGAATTGTCGTTTGACATTCCATCAATATCTTTTTGAATTAAAGATTGTAACATATCATCATCAATATCACCTAATGATAGGTCATCCTCACTCTTATTAGATTTTTCCCAAATGGTTGATTGTAGTTTAGCCAATGTTAATTTTTTTTCTACAACATCATTGATAATTTTTTGTTGTTTTTCCAAAACAGGACCAATTACCGTCATGTCTTCGGGGTCTTTTAACATGGCTAACATTTTATTTTGAACTCTAATAGCCGTAGACCTTTGTTCTACAAGTTCATTGTAGATTTCTTGCAATAATGCAAGAACAGAATCTTTAGATAAATTTATTTCCTTTTTTTTTGGTCTTGACATAATGATAAATATTATTTTTAATGTTTTTTATTCAATTATGTTATTTAACACAACATAATATAACTTTTTAAATCGTTTCATTGCGGTTCTAATTTCTTTTGTAGAAAGATTTGTCATTTCACGAATTGAAAGTAAAATAATATTTTTGTTAAATTTGTTGTTATCAGTACCTAAAAAAATTGTTTTATAATTTTCAAATAATTCTAATAATGCAATACCTAATTTTTTTTCATTATCAGTTAAGGGTTCATTGTCAACATAATTTCTTAATTCATTTAAAAACCCTTGTATAACATCATCGGCTTCTGTTTTTTCAAGTTCCATATAATACACCATATCAGGTCTTTGTTCTAAACTTGAAGAAATGTCTTCGTATGAAATTTTTCTATTTGTGTCTTTTTGGTCTTTAATGATTTGACCCATTAAATAATTTTTACAAATAGTACCAAAATAAGAATAAGCCTTTTTTTCTTTTGATGGTTTAAACTTATCAACTTTGGTCATCAAAAATGAATGAGTGTCGGTGTGGATATCTGTAAAGTCCATATCTTTACGATATAATTTATACCTTCGGATAATTGATGATATCATTTTATCCAAGGGACCTCTTAAAAATTCATTATATATCGCATTTTTTTCTTCAAAAGTTTCTGCGGTAAGATATCTCCTTACCGCAGCTTCTTCTGCTACGTCAAAATAGTTAACGTTAGTTGTTTTTCTACCTCGTTTTTTGACTGTGGTATCCGTCAATGTTTCGGAAGAAAACATTAAGCATTTTGAACTTCGTATTTTATATTTCTATCGTCTTTAAAGAAATACTCTTTTTTCGCATTTGAAATCCAAAATTTAACTTCGTTTTCTGTCATAATTTCATCACCATTTTTGTAGTTCCAAAAAATAGAACCATCTCTCATGCTGGTGTGTTTGTATCCAAGTTTTGGTATTGTCATGATTTTTACTGAGTTGTAAGTCATTCTTAATAAGAACTCATAAACAAACGTCAATTTAATTGATGGTTTAAATCCACCAAAATCAACAAACTTTTCTTTTTTAATTACCATACCTGCGGTTTGAAAATTTTGGTAATCTAACAAAGTTTCATTGTTTAAATAACCCATTTCTTGTGTAAAATTCGCAGCAAATGTTGCTTCATTTGTAAATCCTGCAAAGGTACCTTTGTTATCAACATCAACAACAATTGGTAAAAATGCATCAACATCAGGGTAAATCTCCGAATATTTTAAAACATTATCAAACCAAATATTTGAATATTCATCATCAAATTCAAAAAACGATATCCATTGACTTTCAGATTGCTCAACACCAAATGAAATTTGTTTTTGAAAAGACGGTTCACCGACATATTCAATAAGTTTTACATTTAGACTTTCAAAGTCATAATTTTTTAATTTAGTAACTAATTGTTCTTCTTGAGTATGAACAATAATTAATTCATTAAAAGTTGTTTTTTGAATTTTTAATGATTTAATGGCACTTTCAAAGTATTCATCAAAATCTTTTGCCAATGCTGATTTGATAGGTAATATTATTGATAAATTAAGTTTCTTTTCCATAATTATACAGTTTCTTGTGTTACTTGGGCTTCAAAAGCCTCTTTACGTTTATTAATGAAGGATTCAAATATGTCAATAACTGACGTTTTAAAATTCTCTTGGTTTGTAAATTTCTCTGCGGTATTAAATCCTTCAGTATATAAATCTTCTAAAACATTATCTTCCAACCATGTTTGAACAACATCTGCAATAACATCAACCATTTGATTTTGATTTTCAATCCAAATACCATTTTTTTCTGACATCCAACTTGGTTTTAAATTTGGTACTTTACCAACAACTGGTACACCACTTTTCATACATTCCAAAGGAAATGTTCCAAATCCTGAAGTTGGGTCAATCCAAACACCTAATAAACAATCTTGTAATCCTTTTGCAAAATCATCTTGAGATAAACCTCTTAAGTCTTTGAATGTAAAAAATCTATATTGTGGATATTTCAAATAAAATTGTTTGATGATGTTAAGACCTTCTCTTTGTTCACGAGCTGAAACGCCAATTAATGTTTTAGCAGGAAATTTAGAAGGTTCAAAATTTGTGTGTAATGTTGGTTCTATAATATCAACAGATACGTGTCTCATTAATGAATTAATGTAATCTTTTTGTTCTTCAGATGTTGTGATACACTTAAAGAAACCATATTGTTCCCAAGTACCACCTGGTGCCAATGTTTCCAAAATATGGTCATACGCTTGACACAAAACAATTTTACCACAAGGTAAATTTTTAACTTGTTCCATAATAAATCCAAAAATTTCTGGAATAACTAAAACATCTTCAGGAGCAATTGCTAAATTCTGACCTTCCAAAGTTTGATGCTGTAATTCATCATAAGAACCTTTCAACCAAGATGTGACTGGTGTGTACTCTTTCTTTTCATACAACATAATAACATTATGTCCATTATCTTTTAAAGTTAACGCCATTTCGTAGATGTATCGTATTGAGGCTTTGGCGTTTCCTTTTGTGTCCTGAACAAAAAAATAAATTCTGTTTAATTTCTCGTCAATGTTTTTAATTGACACTTTGATTTTTTCAATCATTTCGTTTTCCATATACTTGTTACTTAAAATTTTTCAATTAATTTATTTACCAACATTGTATTCCACGCAATTTTAAAAGGAATTGTAAGTTGTGATGAAACTTTATTACCAAGTTTTTCATCAATGTCTTCGTGTTCACTCAAAATTACATCTGTTAATGTTTTAATCATTTCATATTTAACAATAGAAATGTGTTGTTCAGGTTCTGTAGAGCCTGATACTGAAGTAGATTGAATATTAACATATTTGTCAATATTATCTAAATTTATGTAGTAGTTTTCACCAAATAGTGTTAGCATATTTCTATTAAAGTTTCAATTTTTTTATCTAAATCTTTTAGTGTGGTAATCGTATGTTCACACTCCGTTGTTAAATTATAAGATGTTTCGTATTTTATTAAAGTTTTGTTTTCAGTTTGAATTAATAAATCAGGATTTGATGTTAATAGAATATCAAATTCATCCCAAATTTCATTTTTTGTTAATTGATTATAAAATAATACTTTTTCAATTTCACAACCAAATTTTGATATGAAAAATAAAGTTGCTGGTTTTGTTTTTCCAATTTGTTTTGAAATTAATAGAAACTTTACATTATCTTTGTATTTTACAATCAAATCATTTAAATCGTAAAAGGTTGACATTTCACTTGATGGTGAATGACCAAATATTTCCATTGCAAATTCTTCATACATAAAAGACAAATACTCTTCATCAGTTTTAAATTTAAAATGGTTTGAATATTCAGGTGTGTTATATGGTGTGACAATTTCATATTTAAAATCATCATCAACTAGTTCTAATTCATCAATAAAATATTTTTGATAAATCTGTTCTATCTTGGTAAAAGTGTCTCTTAATACACCATCAATGTCTATTGCAATTCTCATTCTTCGTATTTACTTAAAATTTGTGAAATCAATGGGTTTCTAACAATATCTTTATCATTAAATTCAAAAACACCAATATCGTTAACATTTTTAAATTTTTCAATTGCGTCCCACAAACCTGATTGTGTTTTATCTTTGTATCTATCAGTTTGTTCTAAATCACCTGAGATAAAAAATTTACTTTTAAACCCAATTCTTGTTAATAAAAGTTTCATTTGTTTTGGTGTACTATTTTGAGCTTCTTCAAAAATTAAAATTGAATTGTCAATGTTCATACCTCTCATATATGCCAAAGCAAATACTTCGATTGATTCAATATTTTTTAAATGTTCTCTCTTATCTTTACCTATAATTTTATTTAATAGATAGTAAGATGGAAAAATATACGGGTCTAATTTTTCCTCAACATTACCTGGTAAAGCACCAAGTTTTTCCTCGGCTTCAACCGCAGGTCTAACAATAATAATTTTTTCATACGGAGTTGTTGGGTCTGCAAGTAAATCCACAGCCGCTTTCATCGCAATGTAACTTTTACCAACACCAGCCGGACCTGAACATATGACTATTTGATTTTTTTGTAATAAATCATAATATAATCTTTGATTTTCGGTTAAAAATTTTTCTTTTGTTGGTCTTGAAATTATAGATGTAATAATTTCTTTTTTAGATTTAGACGTAAATTTTGTGTCTCCACTAAAAATAGTTGGTTTTGTAGAAACAGTTGGTTTCTTTCTTGGTTTTTTTTCCATTAATTATAATTTATGAAAATTAATGATAAAAGAAACATTAAAAATTAACGTATACTCCTTTAGGCGATGTACCCTGTTTAAAAAATTTTACTTTTTCACCAAAATCAAAAATTAATTCTTTTACTACTTTCATGTTTTTTATAAATTCATCACTTTCAATAATGTAGACAGTATAACCTTCTTTTAAAAATTCTGACACCAATTCAGATTTTGGTGATTCTGTAATGTCGATAGACATGTCTTTATATCCAATACCTGTGAACACAAAAGGTGTTGTTTTATCAGGATTTAAACTAATAAAATGTTTTTTTACAAATTGATGATGATTAGAATTAAAATCTTCATTAACAAATGGTAAAACAAATTCTAATTTATTGTCATTAGAAACTTGTCCTAACACTCTATTTTCTGTTGGAATCCAAGGACCTCCCACACCAAATCCAAAATTAAAATTATTTTCAGATATTGCGTTATCATAACCTAAACTTTTAAGTAATAATTTTGTTTCGTCTGAAGTTCCATAATTTAACATTAATTCACCCAAAAAATTGGCAAAATTAATTTTAGTATGTAAAAAAGAACTATATGCTAATCTATAAATTTCAGCAGACTTACTTGTCATTGAAATAACATTTAATTTGTTATTTTTTGACGGTTGAAATATGTCTGTAATTGTATTAATAACTTCTGAATCAAGACTACCTACTACTATTGTTTTTAAGTTACTTAGAGATGATAATATGTTGTTAGATTGGACTATTAATGGTAGATAACATACTTTTAGATTCATTGGATTTAATATTTCCATG
>Ga0214163_1000312_pt1 | contig 23099 bp, 30 predicted proteins | sample LakMenepilimnion_2_FD_153001 | JGI IMG/M metagenome (GOLD analysis project Ga0214163, IMG submission 153001) | Freshwater microbial communities from Lake Mendota, WI - Practice 15JUN2010 epilimnion v4 | ecosystem: Environmental > Aquatic > Freshwater > Lake > Epilimnion/Euphotic zone | place... | reverse complement strand
AACCCCCCCCGCTGGCCCAACTAAGCCTGTGGCTCCAGTATTGCCAATTCCGGTTGCTCCAGTGGCTCCAATCCCGCCAGTTACGCCAGTCGCACCAGTAGCTCCAATACCACCTGTTGCTCCAGTGGCCCCAATCGCGCCACTTAATCCGGTAGCACCAGTTGCTCCAGCTAATGATGAAGGGCTAGACCATTGCAGATTTCCAGCCCCATCAGTGGATAAAAAATTTCCAGAACTACCGCCAGTATTTGGAAAATTAAGGGTTACTCCGTTTAATACTATTGTTCCAGAAGATATAGTAATAGAAGAAAATTCTGGAGAGTCAGAAGACGCAATTCCCAATAAAGACCTGGTTTCGCTGATGGTCAATACCTCAGACTGACCAACACCGCCGCTGATTCTTCCTAATATTCCAGAGCTTGGAACATTAATTATTGAGCTTACAGGAAACGCTATTATTGCCATAACATCTCCTATAGATTATTAGCACGATAGTCAGAGTGATATTGCCAATTTATCAAATCCCCACCAGGAGAATATGGCCCAAGAATAGCCTGACCGTTTAAAGAGCTTTCTTCCATGATATATGTATTAAGTAAATCTTCATATCTAGTGGAAAGATCTTTATAAAGAGATTGCAATGATCGAGTAACATCTGTTAAGTTTATACTAGAAGTTCCGTCATTTATTGATATAGAATTTAAAGATTGATTTCTTACCTCTCCTTGTAATACAAGAACAGCAGCTTTATAGGCGGTCATAACAGAAAAATTTATATCTTTTTCTTCTATTGGATCTGGAGATATGGAAACCTTAGATATATTAATTTCGTAATTTTTTTCTATTCCTGTGCTATTGTTAACTTCAAATGCAGCTATAGCAATGACTTGGCGCAGTCTATTGTCTGAATAATTAAGGCTAGACATATCTCCAATGAGACTTCTAACCATAGTAACCAAATCTATATTCCAGGGCATATTAATATCTCCGTTTGTATGCTGTATACACCCTTCAATACACAAAAATATACCTAGCCAAATAACTCTATCCATTTGTCAATTTTTACCGGCCAATCGTAATTATCTTTAGCAAATTGTTGGGCCTCTAAACATTTTTCTACATACTCACCCGGATTAAGTTTATAGAAATTTAGTGATTCTGACACACTTTTGATAAACTCATTTTCTTCCAACGGGGCCAATACCCCAGCGCCCTTGTTAGCGTTATCCTCAAAATAACCAACTGGCGTTCCAACAGGAAGCCTACCAGCGGCAGCACACTCCATCATAGGAAGACCGCCCGCCTCTTCTATAGAAGTCATAACAATGCAGTCTATATCCCAATAAAATGCAGGCATAGCCATATGATTATAGAAGCCATGTTTACAAAAAGTTAAATCTACTTTGCTGCTAATAGACTCTAATAATCTGCCCCTTTTTATTTCTTGTCCGAAAAAGTTAAAGCTTTCATACGCCCCGGCGTATCCAACCTTTTGCAAATTTTTAGATGGCTGTTTATAAAATAAGTCGAAGTGAACACCTAATTCTACTACCTTTGGCAGAATTTGAAAATTCCACTCTTTACATTTATTTAGAAGCACATTAGATATACATCCAAAACTATGTAATTCTGGATAAAAATCAAAAGAAGCGTTGTGCTTGGCTCTTAAAATATCCCATTGGCCGTGAGCTATCGCAGAAATTTTATTTAAAGGGATTTTATAATCTTGATGAAGAATCAAAACAGCGTCTGGATTTGTTACAAATAAATCGTATGTTTGGTTTAAATACTCAAACTCTTTTAAAGAGTAGGATTTATCCCATGACAATAAATTAGCATGTATTCCTCGGCTATACAATTCTTTTATTAAGCCATTATGTATAGACGCAAAAGCCCATCTATCTTGAGTAAAAAACAATATTTTTTTCACGCTAAATAACTCTCTTTAAATAGTCTAACGAACTTGGGTTAGTTTTTTCATAAAAACCTTCTCCAGTATAAACATTCATAATATCTTGAAAATATTTTTCATACATTTTTCCAACTCTCTCAAGAGAAAAGTTTTCACCAAACCTTCTACAATCTTGTGGCTTTATTTCGTCTATTCTATGAATAGCATTTACAAAGTCGCCCATTGTCCTGCAACGAAACCCAGTTAATCCATGAATATTATTTTCAGTGAAGGCCCCCCAGTCGGTAGTTATAGTGGGAGTACCAGAAAGAAGATTTTCTATCTGCACACCACCAAACGGCTCGACATACATACTCGGAAGAAAGCTTGCTTTGGCTTGAGACATTAGCTTTTTTCTTGTGTTTAAGTCGGCATATCCTATGTATTCAACATGATCTGGAATACGATACCCATCCTCTTTTTGTCCCGCGATGATTAATCTTTTGCCAGCTATTTTAGTGGCCTGAATTGCGGCGTTTACACCCTTGCCATCATAAACTCTACCAAGATAAAGAAAGTAATCTTTTTTATCGGCAGAAAATTCAAATTCCGATAGATCAAAATAGTTTGGAATAACAACTTCGTACCAGTCTTGATTGCAATTTGTTACATTTTTAAGCCCGCAATAAGCATGATAAATTGCGTAAGATTCAAAGACTTTCCATCTTGCCCAGTGCCCATCTCCATAACCTATTCCTGGCTCTACAACAATCATATCGCCGTGAGCGTCACAAACCGGCTTTACGCCAAACCCCCAAAATGGAAGTAAAAAATCGAACGGCTGTTTCCTTTTTTCTATTTCTAGAATTGCGTTCTTATAAAAAGTTAAGTAAGCATGATCGGACATGCTAAACTTAAAAAAGCTTTTTCTCCAATCGTAATCGCCGTATGCAATTTTTAAATCTTTGTTTGTGGTTACTGTAACATGCTCATCGCACACAAGATCAGAATCTTCATGACCATAATGAATTATGGTATGGCCCAAAGCTTTCATCATTTTGCCAAATTTAACTACTTTTTGAGTATAAGCACAGGCCACATAGTCTTTATTTGAAACAGTATGCGGAAGTCCTAATAAATGAAATCTAAACACTTTATATACCAATTCCTATGCTAGTGTCTGTGTTTAACTTAATTGCAATAATTCCTGTAGCAGTATCAGCTAAGCTTGAATTATTTGCCGCTTCTGCTTTTAGTATAGAGCTAGCGGCTGTGGAAGTAGCAGAAATACCTACAGACGTAGTTACTGCAAAAGCTACAATGGCAGTCACAACAACCGTTACACTACCTCTATTTCCAGTGCCAGCGGCAGCAGTAGCGCCTTCTGACTCTGCGTAGTAGGTAGTACTTGTATCGCTCAATCTAGCTGTTACTCTCTGGGCAGTATTTGTATTTGAAGCAACTGTAGCTCTAGCTATAACAAGATAAGTGCCAGAAGATAAAGATACTGATGGGCCAGAATAAAATGTGTTAGCGGTTGTCATTGTAACATCAGTAGTTAAATAAGAAGTTATAGGCGATGGGAGAGAAGAAGACCCGGAGGTTCCAGTGGCTCCGACTAAGCCAGTAGCTCCGGTTGCTCCAGATCCAGTTGCCCCCGTTGCACCAATACCACCAGCTAAACCTGTAGCTCCAGTTGCGCCGTTTGTTCCAGAAACACCTGTAGCTCCAGTTGCGCCGTTTGTTCCAGAAACACCTGTAGCTCCAGTTGCGCCGTTTGTTCCAGAAACACCTGTTGCACCAATACCGCCAGCTAAACCTGTGGCTCCTGTAGCACCAGTTGCGCCCACAGAACCAACACCGCCAACGGGAGGCCCCCATACAGGTTTACCCTGTTCGTTTATACTATAAACATATCCGCTTCTTATGTTAGTCATATCTACGCTTTACACTATTGATTTAATAAAATTAAACTATATAAATTATTATATAAAAAAAACGGGGCTTTTACACCCCGTTAGTTTTTTAACTGTTAACGCTTTTGATACTATTTACTAGTAGCTAGCAGCGATAAGTCTGCGGTTATCAAGAACGCCGAATCCAAGTTCAGCCCATCCGTAATAGCCTTGTCTTTGGTGACGGTGAAGAGTTTCGTCTTCGAAAATCTCAACTTCTCTCTTCATAGGCATGATGAAGCTGTCGTTAGCAGATTGGTCTAGGCCAATGATAAGCTCAACGTCATTTGTTGCCAAGCTACCGCCAAGATCGCTGGTGAAGTAATCTTGGTATTCTTGACCATCTCCAAACTCAAACAAGTCGTGTAGACTAACACCCATGATTCTAGTCAAAGGAGCGCCGTTGTCTGCGGCTTGGTAAACTTCTCTACGAGAAGTGTCGTCTAGCTGGTCGATACCCCAGTTTCTAACGTCTTCGATGCCTTCTGGAGACATGTAGGCGTCTGTTAGTCTGCCCTTGGCTGTAACACTGTTACCACCACCATTTCTGCGCATAGTGATTTTCATAAGAGATAGCAATCTCTTTGTGAATTGACCATCAGCAGCATCTGCGTCATAAACAAGGATGTTTCTGTCAACAGCAGCCGCTAGAAGAGTGTGCCATCCGTCATCGTTAATTTTCTTAACGAAGGATGCTTCTAGAACTTCTGTAGCTCTTCCAAGAACATTCCAGTTTGCTTCTCTGGCATATTTTAGTAGGAAGTCAATAGAGCTAGTGATTCCGTATGTGTGGATCATAACGTAATCGCTTTCTACCGATTTCTCTGGAATACGACCGTGACCAGGGTTGGTAAAGGCCACATGCTCTAGCTCGGTTCCCGGAGCTAGTAGGTCAAGAGGAAACTCTGGAGATGCTCCCGGTTCCATAGGCATAGCCTCATAGATGCCGGTAACAACATCACCAAACTGAATGCCTTCACGAAGCGGTGTCTCGATAGCTTTAGCAATTTCTCTTTGAGCAGCTATAGCGACAGGCTTATCTGACGCTCCAGACTTTCTAAGAAGTTCTAAAAACTCGTCTGAAGGACGTTTTCTTTTAGCCATATTAAAATTCTCCTTTGATTATTTATTGATTATTGTCTGCGTGTTACAGGTAGATTGATTTCAACCTTAGCGTAGCCATCTTGGTCAGGACTGCTCATCCAAGTACCGATAGCTGGCTGGGTTCCGTGTCCAACAAGGTCTGTTTTCGACATGTTTCCGCTGTGAGCAACATAAACAGGATCTCCTGCGACTGGCGCAACTCCTTGAATTCTGTTGGTAACAACGTAACCTTTTCTAAGAAGGGTAACTTTGCCGCCCTTTTGAACTTCGTTTTTGTATTGGTTTAAATGCTGACGAGTAAGGTCAATATTTACCATATCGTTCAAAAGAATACCAACTGGAGTCTTTCCAGAGCCAGTTGATGCATATGTAACTAAAGCAGCGCTTTGATCCATAGCCGCACCAGAACCCCCAGTGCTGAAAGAAGCAACCCCGCCACGCTCAGCAACTTCGTTCATGAAGAAGCTGATATCAGTTTGAAATTCAAATCTATCAGGTTTTAAAGCCATTATAATTCTCCTTGGTTATTAAATTTAGTTAGTTTTTTTTGTTGTGTTAAGGAAAGAAGCAAACCATGTGCTGGCAGTTGCTCGTAGCTGCTCAGATTCTTCTTCATCGGAAGCGTCTTCGTTCAGGCTAGCAAGAGTAGTTTCAACGGAGTCTTGTTGCGGCTGTGCGGCATCTAGAGTATCCTTTGCTACGCTTTCAGAGTCTGAATCTTCCGTAGAAGCTTCTTCTTTGTATTGCTCCATTTTCTTAGCTTTTTTCTTCATAAGAGCTACAACATGGTCAAAAGCTTCGTCGGCCATTGAATCAAAAGAAGCTAGAGTAGCATCTAGATCTGTTTCTTCTACGCCAGCTTCTGTTAAAGAAGCCTTTCTTTTTTCCATCTTGGATTTTTTCTTCATTTCCATGAATTGATCTTCCATATCTTTCTTGGCCTGAGCCAATTGCTCTAGAGAAGACTTAACTTCTGCAAGAGTAGATTGAAGATCTTTTATTTGTTCTTGATAAGATGCTATTGTTTGATCTTTTTCAACCAGCATCGACTCGAATGCAACAATTTTAGCTTTTGCATCTTCTTGTTCTTTTTTCATTTTTTCATTCATAACTTTTGCTTCTGCAAGCTCAGCTTGTAGCTGATCGTCTGCCTTTGCCTGAACTGACATATCTTTCTCCTTTGGTTCCGTTAAAACCGGATCACTATTTAAAATAATACTTTTTGGATTAGCAGGTTTTGATACCAAGCCTTTACCTGAAAAAGATAAATTTCTTAAAACTCTGCCAACTTGATATCCTTCATATTCGCCACTACCACCATAAGATCTAAGGTGTTTTGTTAAGAAGGCCGAAGCCTCTTGTCTTTTTATAATTTTTGTTTCGCCCATAGAATTTTTTAGGGCATAATCGAATTCAGGAAACAGACATTCCATAGAGACAAACCATTTAGAGCCTTCTTGGATCTCTTCTATGATTTTTTGAATTCTTACTTTTTGTTCTAGGTCAGACCAGCTTTTGTAGATAACCGAACTTGTGACTATATTGAATTCTTCTGGAGCAGTTTCTATGTCGTCGGGGATCATATCCCCATTAAAATTTACTGCATAGCATCCTGTTATATGACCAATGATATCTTTTTCATTGTGCATAAAATTAAACTGCTTGTCTTCGGGTGTTTTCCTGGCGGCCCAAGTGTCTGCTGGGCTAAAAACATCATCATTTTTATTCCATCCGGTGCTAACAAGTATAGAACTCAAATAAAAGAGATCTATCTGATCGGGGTTGCTTGTTGCTGCTTTGGAAGCCTGCAAGATAGAAGCTATAGATTTTTCGCTTAGATTAAATCTAGAAGTCTCAATTGCTGGAGACAAATACGCAACGGTATTCTGCTCGGTGAGAGCCTCTACCAATCCATCTTCTATTTCTTGCGCATATATTTTCATGTTTTTTCCTTTTAAAAGTATCTAAGAATTTAATACACAGATTAATTTTAAATTAGATCTTTTTAGCAAAAATTAGCATAACTTATTGCATATATATATCGAAGATCTTCTACCGTTGGTGTAGCGTGAGAAGAAGATGTAAATTCTTTTTTTGTTTTTTCTACTAAAGACATGAACTCTTTGGATGGCTTTTTATTTCTTTCAATGGCAAGTTTTATAGATTCAGCATTAACTTGTTCGAGTGGTTTTAAGCTGGTTAATATAGACAGCTTTAAGTTTTCTAGATGAGCAAGCTCTTGCTTTGTTAAACTTCTTACATCCTTTTTATTGAAATGATTAAGGCCAATTGTATTAACAAAAGAAGAAATAGACTTTTGAGCGCCAAGAGCCCATAAAGCCGCAGCTTCTCCGCTTTTTGGCAAAACTCTTTTTGTTGTTCTCTTTGTTTTGTCTTGAGATAATAAAGGTCTTCCACCGGCAGGATTGGAGGTCTTTTTTGGCTTGCCAGCTTGAGGAGCCGCCGATCCAGATGGGCCTGGGGCAACCGCTGGAGGTGGAGAATAAACCATGTTCTTTTTATTGTATGGAAGCCCAATGTCCTCGAAATAAGTCTCGGCATCCAAAACCCCGTTGTTGACCGCAAGCTTGACGATATCAGACTTGTGGTTTGGATTGTGGTATGGGCTAGCTTTTCTTGGCATTTCTGGATCTCTATTTCTAGCCTTTTCTTCTCTTTTGATTCTTACTTTTTCTATTTCAGATAGTTCGCCAAATCTTTCTAGAAGTGTTTCTTGGCTGATGATATCTCTATCTGCTAGTTGAACCATTAGATTCTTCATAGCGGCTTCATCAGACAGAACTATTGTGTCGTAATGAATTTTAGCTGGAGTTTTAAAGCCCATAGCTCTTTGAACTATTTCTATTTCTTCCATCCAGAATTGACTTAAAATAGTTCTTCCGTATTCAAGTCTTTCGATCAAGGTTTTTAAGGATACATAATTATTACTGTATCCACCGCTAGAGCCAGCTATACCAGTTAGAGTAGGTGGAATTCCAAGCCCTGCGTATATACTTGTTAATACGGGCTGATATTTTTCTGAACCTAAAAATCTATATATTTGAGAATTGCTTTCTTGAAATTTAAGCTCTGGCCCCCAAACAAGATCCATCGTTCCGCCACCAACATTACTGGCGAGTATGTCTCTAAGTTTGTCTATAATAGCTTTTTTAGGAGCTATTTTATGTTCCAAGTCTCCGACAGTCCACAATCTTATGTTTGATATGGCCCCATCAAGAGCCGCCAAGTCGGCCAGCTTCATTTTTTCTAGCATCATGATATCGTCGAGAATGGCGTATATCATTGGATTGGCCCAAAGCAACCAATCGTCTTTTTTATAACTAAAGACCTTAACAGAATTTGTGTCTAGAGGTATTTGCCTTTCGCCATTTTCCAGTTTTCTTCTTAGGTCTTCTGATATCACAGTCTTGTTTGAATTATTCATCAAGCCTTGATATGTGCTGTTTGTAAGATTCATCACAAGTTGAAATTTCCCAACTGCGATTTGCTTGTAGTCAACAGCAATAGGATTCAAAAATTCATACTGCCAAGGTATTTCTCTTTTTGATATTTTTACAAGTTCTGGATTTATATCCGCCGCCGCCGCTTTTTTAAGTTCATTTTCTTTTGTTTTGTTTATCTTAGCGGTTTTTCTTCTTACTATAACATTGCCCGATCTGTATAGGTAGTTTAAAAATCTTTCGGATCTTTCCACACCATTTATTTGATTGAACCAAGCTCTATAGAATTTTTCAATTGTTTTGTTTGGGTGAACCAGAGTGATTCCCTGAGAAGAAAAGTCGCCCATAAGATCAATAACATTTCTTATGATACCAACTCTATCGTAAGCGTCCATGCACATTTTTATGATACGCTTTTGTCTTTGCGGAACCTGTTCGGTAGGGCGAAAAGCGTTATAATCATACTTTGTAAAAGATGGGCGAACAGATCTTCCTGGCTGAACGTCTATATATGTTCTGTCTCTGTAAGCTACAGACTTTTGTACTCCACCGTAAGCCTGAAGTAAATCTTTAGAGTTACTGTAAACATCTGCTCTTTCTTGGTCGCTACCCCACGTAGAATACAGCTCGTCTGACATTCGAATTGACCCGCCTATTGATTGAATTGATAATTAGATTGCATAAATACATACACAAACTTAATACATCTCTTCCATGTTTTCAGTCCACCAAGTAGGGCCAATGTAGTAGTCTCTAGAGATTTCATCGGAAGAACTGCTCTGGGCGAATCCACCAAGACACACATAGTCCTTTATTGGGTCTTCGATTCTTTTTTGGCGGGCAGACATATTGGCCATCAATAGAGCAGAATATCGGTCTTTTCTAAGTTTGGCTTTTCTACCTACAGAGGTTTTGCTTTCTGGCGTATCCCACCTTTCTCTACCGGCCCCGGTTTGTGTCATAACGATCATAGACAATTCATTTTTTAACTCTTCAACTTCAAGTATGCAGTCTTCTAGAGTGTCGTATATCCTGTTCTCGGCTCGATCTTTTTCGGCGGATATGCCGAGGCTAACGGCATCATACATAGGAAATAATAATACTTTATCTTCCATGTCTTTTCTCATTCCGTGATTTGCCTCGGCACACCAGTCGGCCTTGGCAAAATTGCACATTTTCAGTATATGTAATCCAGGATTATCGTCTGTGTCTTGTTCTTTGTCTGGATCTACAACCGGCCAAATTGGCAGTTCTCCGGGTCTTAGTCTGTCTCTGTCGTGCAAAGCTTCCATAACAGCGATACCGCCCCCTTGAGAGTCTAAAGCTATTTCTTTGCAAGGGAATTTGCCCATCAAACTTCTTATCTTTCTAGCGCAGTAAGAATAAAAATCATCCTCTTCGGCCAAGCCAGATTTAACAACTTCTTTGTGTTGTTGGCGGGTGGTAGTCCAACAGTAAACAACTCTTCTGTGATCTGGATTTATTTCTAGTACAACAATACTAAAATTATCAACTTCAGAAGCGGGGTCGATTCCAAACACATATTCTTTATTTGGACTTCCCTTTATACAAGGATCAAAGAATACTTCTCCGCTGGGAAGTTTTACTGGCTTTTTATCGGACGTAACGCAAGATTCTATGAGACTTCTTTTAAAGAACCCCTGGCTGTCGGATGTAAATACCGACCCGTATTCCATTTGGAAAATACCCGAATGCACTGTGGCTCTGGCTCTAGCGATCTGAGCATCGTCCATAAATCCAACTGGCAGATATGTAACTGGTATTCGGAATATCGTATAGTCTTTCCACCTATTGGTATATTCTCCGAATATTTCTTTTAGCTTTTTTTCATCGCCGCAAGTTTCTATGATCTGCTTGTATCTTTTCCAGTAGTCGGCAAAATGATTAAAGTCATAATATGCTGTACCAGCCAATATAATCTGATTAGACTTGTGGATTTCCAAATCTTCTTTTGAGTCTTCTACTTCTATGCCCATGGCTTTTGCAGCCTTTTTTGTTGCTTCTGCTTTTACTTTTTCAATAGGAGAAGAAGAAACCGAGGCAAAACCAGCAACAACATTTTCAAAAATATCTCTGGGTATAGAAGCGAACTCGTCGGCTATAATGTCATTGGCACGCTGACCTCTGATCTTTTCACCGTTACCAAGAGGCAAACACGTTACAGTGCCGCCATTCAATCTAAACACACATCTGTCTATGTCTCTGCTTGGCCCACTGTTGTTGTCGCAAAGATCTCTCAATACGGGAGCGTTTTTCCATATTGTTTCCATGTACTCAAAAATAACCTTGGACTGTCTGAACGCAGCGCCAACCACGATGATTTTACGGCGGGGCATCAAAAGACACCTTAACATGCAATACACGGCCATCGTGAAAGATTTGCTCATACCCCGGCTTCCTATGAGCATTGGGAATTTTTTATCCCACAGTTCTTGAAGTAGAACAAGCTGAAAAGGGGCTATCTCTATATTTAGAATGTGTTTGCATGTAAATGAAAAATACTCTGGCTGCATTATCAACCATGTTAGTTTTTCGATTATTTTTTCATTTTCGTTTTCCCCTGAGAATACAATATCCATGGGGTTGAACAAATGATTTTCATCTACATCTATGTTTAGCCAAGCGTCATTCAGTTTTTTTTGTAATGTTTTCATGTAATCTCTTCATCAGGCTTGCGGCTACAGTGGCCGCGTGAGTGGCATTATCGCAAAACAATATTTTTATATTGTACTCAAGCTGATATTCTAATAAGCAACGAAGCATATATCTGCCGGTTATCATTGTGTTGGTTCTTTTAGACATAGGAATAGAAGAATTTTCTGGATATTCCAGCAAGTCTGTCATACTAAATTCACAAATTATAAACGGATATTTAAATTTGCTCATTCTTTGCATTTCTGCTTCGAACGGCTTCTTTTTTCTACCTAGATTTCCAGCGACTTCTGTGGGCGTTTTTTTACGCTCTATACAAATTAAGTTTTCAGACCCCTTTAAGGTATAATCACCAGTTCTGAGCGTACCAATTTCCATTCCAGCGCAACTGTCTCTGGGCGGAAAATCCCACCCCTGCTGTTCTCTGGTGTCTTTTATGATTGTGTATTTACCGGCCATGTAGTATCTCGTAAAATAAGCTAGCGTAAAATGTTTCTTTTCCACGAATAGAATAGTGGCAACCAGAACATAATGTTATGCAGTTGCCCACATCAAATCTAAGCGAAGATGCATCGGCCCACCTTTGAATATGATGAACCTCAAGTTTTCTTTTTTTCTTGTTGCACAAACGACACGTTCTTTTGTCTCGTTTTAATACTTCGGCCCGCAACTCTGGGTCATCTCTTCTTTGCTTGCTCAATGTCGCTGTCCACCATTTGTTTTACTAGTTCTTGGAAAGAAGTTTCTGGACTCCACTCTAAAGTTTTTCTTATTTTAGAGCTATCACCCAGCAAAAAATCAACTTCTGCGGGTCTAAAGAATTTTTGATCAACCACAACGTAATCTTTATAATCACCCAATCCGGCATGAGCGAATGCTAGCTCAAGAAATTCCCTAACTGTGTGAGTTTCCTGAGTGGAAACCACATAATCATCGGCAGTTTCTCCGTGCATCATCATAACAATAGCGTTTGCGTAATCTTTGGCGTGGCCCCAATCTCGTTTAGCATCTAAGTTGCCCAACCTGAGCTTTGGAAACACTGGGGCAAGTGCAAGGTCATGATTTTTAGTAGACAAAATATTGTCATTGTCTGAGAGTTGGTATTCAAACCCATCCAGTGATTTTTTCTGTACTTCCGTCCAATTGATAAAATCGCCAATCCATTTTGTGATTTTGCGAGTGACAAACTGCTCGCCTCTTCGGGGCGATTCGTGATTGAACAAAATCCCAGAACAAGCAAAAATGCCGTAAGACTCACGATAGTTTCTAACAAGGTGGTGCGCGGCGAGTTTGGCTATAGCATATGGACTCTGCGGCATAAACGCCGTATTTTCATCCTGATATTTAAACTCTTCGCACTCTAAATGAGCAACTTCTATTGGGCCTTTTGCTATCAGTCCCAATTTCCTGGAAGCTCTGTATTTTTTAGAAAAGTTTTTGCCAAACATTTCACTGGAACTGGCTTGATAGAATCTTGTGGTGGGCGATACAGTTCTGATTGCTTCTAAAATATTTAAACAGCCGCCAGCGGTGATATCCCAAGTCAAGGCGGGCTGCTTGAAGCTGGTGGCTACGTGCGATTGGGCGGCCATATTGTAAACTTGAGTTGGCTTGTATACAGCAAGCAAGTTCGCAATACAAAAACAATCCGTTACATCCCCCTCTACCAATTCAAAATTAGAATTTTCTAGTAAAGAAGAAAGTCTCTGAGTATTGTTGGTGCTTGATCGGCGCGAAACGCCGATGACTTTGTATCCTCTTTCGATCAACAGTTCCGAAAGATATGATCCGGTTTGTCCGGTGGCTCCAAAAACTAAAACATTTTCCATCCTTTATTCTCCTAAAACTGATTCACTGTTTAAAAGCGGCCTGTCTACATTGTTGTCTTCGTAAACTATTTCTTGAGAAAGTCTTTCTCTTTCTTTTTCTGCGGCCAATCTCATTTTTTCCATTTCTATTCCAACAGACCTACGAAAATCTGCATTTGTTGTTAGCTTGGTTATAAGGGCGGCGAAAGTCTCTTTGCTGTCTTCAATTGCCTTGATTCTTTGCTCTCTTGTGCCCTTTAGATCTTTCAACATTGTGGCTTTTCTGGTTTGAAGATCTTTGTAGTCTCTCGACATTGTTTCTTGAGATGATCTTAAAACCGCAATTTGTCGTTCAAGATTTATTATCAAGTCCCTGTCTTGATTGTCTTTGTCTATTTTTTTTTCTATGACTAAATCTTGTTCTATTTTGGATATTTTTGCTATGGTGTCTTGCTGACCTTTTAATATACGATTCATCAGTATTTCAAGCTTGATGGTGTCTATGATCTGCATTTCTTCGGTGTGAAAAACATCGTCTTTGAACTGAGCCCACATTTTTTTGAAGTGGAACTCGAACATTCTCAATTCCTCATCTCCAAACTGGCTTGTTAGTTCTTTGTAATAAGGCTTGCCTTTTAGTTCTTGATGAACTTCAGCTTCTTTTTTTTCTGACTTGGAGAACCCAACGTTTTGCTCGATCCAAGACTTTACAGAAGAAGGATCTCTATTTAATCGTTGCGATATTTGATCGACTGTGAGTTTCTCGGTGTTGCTTTTTATAAAAGCCATTTCAGAAACAGAGAATCTTCCCTTTTTAAGATCACTCATAATTTTCCCCCACTATACTCTGTATTAAAGAATAAATTTCCATTTTCTTTTTCTTGGAAACTTTTGCGCCCGCTGTCATTTTTAGATAATCGGCGCGATACTTGGCGGGCAAAAGCCTATCTATTTTTTCTATGGCTTCTTTTGTGTCTATAGAATCCGACAAGTCTTCTTCAACACAAACAATGGGGTCGTTAGAAACAGAGGCCGCAAACAAGTCTTTTTTTGCTTGCTGGGCTCTTTCGGCATTGCCGGTTGTTATTCTATAGAAGTTGTCACGTTTAAAGTTTTTAAGACGGTTGTTAACGTGAGTATAAAGAAAGTTCTCAAGAGGGCGAACCCCATCGTATCTTTTTAAACCGTCCAAAGCCATGATGGTGGCTTCTTGCTCTATGTCATCTCGTTCATAGGAGCCAAAAACATATCTAGGGGCGAGTTGCTTGGCTATTTTTTGTATGGTTGTAAACTGTTCGGGGGTTATTTCTTGATTCATTCGCTAGTCAGAATAGTTTGGGTAATACACCCGATGGTATCTAACTCCCTATCTTCCAGCAGCATTTCGTTGGCGATAGCGACAGTTAGTTCGGGCGTTGGAATTGTGTTTGGTTCAACAGAATCCATTGTTGCAATCGTCACGAAGGTTTCTACGGCGGGAGTGTTTTGAGTGTTTGTTGTCATGTTTTTAGATTTTTTTTCTAGGGGCGGTTGACTTTTTTGGTTTGTACTGTATATTATAACACAAGATACACCCAAACAGATTCTGTATACACTATGATGTACACATGTTTTTGTGTAAGTTTATAAAAAAGTATTTTTTTTCACTATTTTTACATTTTTTTTTAGAGAAAGCATATTGTGAGAACCACAATTCTAAATCTAGACTGTTCGACCATCAGTGTCATTTCGTGGCAAAAGGGTTTGACTCTTTTGTTGCTGGGAAAAATTCAACCGATTGAGTTTTGGGATCGCCCGATTTTGAGCGCCGGTGGAGAGTATTTTAGAGTGCCCAAAACGGTGATGGTGAAAAAATATGTGAAACTCAGCCGTAGAAATTCCCCCACAAAAAGAAATGTATTTTTAAGAGATGACTATACGTGTCAATACTGTGGGGCGAATGATGTTAAAATGACTATAGATCACGTGTTTCCAAAAAGTCGTGGCGGCAGAGAGTCTTGGGAAAATCTTGTGGCGAGTTGTGTTGTGTGCAACAACCGAAAAGGAGACAGAACTCCCGAAGAAGCCAAGATGATGCTCAAGAGAAAACCCTACAAACCAAGTTAGATTTGGATAGCAAAGCGGCAGTTGTTGCCGCTTTTTTTATTGAATCAAGATGGGTAATCAGAATAGTATGGGTAATACATAATAAAATATATGTTGACTTTTCGTTGCAACCACCCCAGCGTTTGAGACTGCCAAAATGGCAGTCGAAAATGAGCAGAAAACACCACCCCCCCCATTAGAAAAACTGATGGAAAAATACTGGATTTATTTTGCACAAAATTTGTCTCAAGTTGAGAATAGTGCCGATTCTTCAAAAACTAAGTGTCCAACAGAGAAGTCAAAAAGAAAAAAAACAATTTCCACCAATGAAAACATTGGGTTTTTGAACAATTCCAAAAGAGGGGGTTGACTTAGCAAATAGCGTGCCACGTATAATAATGGTGTAAGGGAAAACGAGAAAACAAAAAATCGAGTAAAGGAAAAAAAATCATGGAAAACAAAAAATTCGCGGTTCTTACAAAAGATTTCACAGTAAACGGAGTTACTTTCAAAAAAGGAAAAAGATTCATGTTACGAAAAGGTAACATGTTTGATGATGGGGTAGGCTTTGATCGAAATGGGACTTTTGTTGCTGCACACTACTTTGGCTATGGGAAATACCTATACATCCCAGCAGAATATTTTGCAAAATAAATTCGGAAAAACGCTAAACCCTATTGACAAAAGTGGTCGATAGGGTATAATAGAGGAAGAAAAGGAAAAAAGAAAATGAAAATTCTGAAAAGCAAAGTTACAAAAAACGGGTTGAACGTCCATATCGTAGAAGCGTCCGAAGGAAAAAAGGAGTACTTCGCATTGTCTAAAAGGTACTGGATTTCCTATCGAGAAAATGGCTCGCCTACGAATTGTAGGTATCGTTCAAATAGCCTAAAATATATCCAAGGAAAATTTGAAGAAATAAAATAATTCAAAAAATTTCCTAAACCCTATTGACAAAAACGGTCGATAGGGTACAATAGGGAAAACGAGAAAACAGAAAAGGAAAAAAAATGATTAGCGAAAACAAAAAAATTGAAGTTATCAACCTTGGTTGTGCCAATAGTTGGGATGCAAAAAATCCGCCAGACAAATACTTGGAACACAAAAAAAATTGTGGACAAGTTGATCCGCGTTGTGATAAGTATAAAACTTACAATATGTCAAGAGTGAATATTGGAAGATGTTACAACAAATATTATTGTAATGATTGCGGAATTCAATACACTGTAGATAGTAGTGATTGATATATCATATTATATAACAGAATGTATGATAACCCCTCTGTGGGGGGGGACGGGGGGCCGCCCCGACCCCTCCATGGGGGGGAATTTTTATATGAATATATAACATACTATTATTGTCTAACAATTAGACTATTATCTTTTATTATTTTCTAACAAAAAAATACGCAAAATAAATTCCAAAAAAAATGCTAAACCCTATTGACCCATTTTGGCGATAGGGTATAATGATGGAAACGATACGAAAGAAAACACGAAAGGAAAAGATCATGACCACCAAAGGCAAAACTTGGAAACCCCTGACAAAAAATTTCATCGTCAACGGAAAACTAGTATTCCTAGCCGGAACTAGGCTTTATGAGCATGGCAAACACTGGGATATGTACAATGAATACCCAGGATTTGAAAAGGATGGTGGATACGTTTTCCCCCACTATTACGGATATGGAAAAGCATTGAGAATTCCAGCAGAATACTTTGCAAAATAAATTCGGAAAAACGCCAAACCCTATTGACAAAACAAAACAACACAGTAAAATCTAGCAAAGGAAAATAAAGATGAGAAATGTTTTTTTGATGCTGACAGTTTTTGTGCTTTTTATTTTTACTGTTATTTATGCAATATTTTTGAGTATTGCAGGAATATTAGAAAAGTTTTGCAATTTTTTGGCTGATATTTGCGAATGGTTGGAAGACTAACAATAACCCCTCTGTGGGGGGAGATTGGGCGGGCGCCCGAATTTAACTGTGTCAACACCTAAAATAAAAAAATAAAAAATAAAAAAATCCCCTAAACCCTATTGACACGGATTGCCGATAGGGTATAATAGTGGAAACGATACGAAACAAATCACAAAAGGAAAAAACAATGTTTGATTGGACAAATGAAACGAATGAAAACATGCTCGCAAGAATCCTTGAAATCGGGATCGAAGCAACTGCAAAGGAATTGCAAGTGCAAGTTACCTTGGGTGACTACGAACTAGCAAAAACCAACGCAGAAAACATGCTCAAATACTTGCAAGAAAATTGCTAGTTGCCGTTGACAGCGAAAACAAAACAACTACAATACAACGAAAGAAAAGGAAAACAAAAATGAGTGCATACGATCAAATCGAAGTCGAACAATACGAACGAAACCGAGCAGCCCAAGAGCTAGAAACGCTGTGTAAATCGCATGATTGGTTCTATGATTTTTCTGATGATAGTGGGGTTTACAATAGAGGTTTTAACGAGCGACAAAAAATTACTTCGCTAGTTGAAGAATTGGGCGAACTAGGAAAAGAGATATATCAAACATATCGTCTAAGATAATAATATATATCTCATTATATTAGACAACAAAAAATCCCCCTCCTCCGGGGGGTCGGGGCGGCCCCCCGAACCCCTCTGTATAGGGGGTATGGCTATATCATAAATATAATCGGCTGTCAATAGCAAATCGAGAAAAAAATCAAAATAAAAAAATCGGAAAATTTGCTAACCTCTATTGACTTGCAAGGCCGATACACTATAATAGAGAAAACGAAGGGAAAATAAAAAATAGATAAACGCTTCCGCAAGGGAGCAAGCCAACGAATCCTGAAAAGGTCGAAAGAATACAGCGATAAAATGGCTGCTGAATATCTCCCTAAGTTTTTTTTAAAAAAAATAAATCTAGCTCTTGACGGGGCTAGCAAGATACAGTAAGATAAAAGCAACACGAAAGGGAAAATCATGAAAAACGCAACAGAAAAAACCCCAGTTCTCACCAAAGAATTCACAGTCAACGGAATTGTTTTCAAAAAAGGAACACGATTGCCAACACGAAAAGCAACCATGTTTGAAAACGGTGCTGGCTTCTACAAGAATGGAACTTACGAAAACGAACACTATTTCGGATACGGAAAAAATCTGACGATTCCTGCCGAATACTTCGCCAAATAGATTCAGAGTCTATTGACAATCGCCCATCACACAGTAAAATATAGAAAACGATTCAAGGGTTTCACAAAAGGAAAAAATTATGTACGGTCAAGAATCTTTTGAAGGTTACGATGAGTTTGAACAAGCCTGCTATGGTTATGAGTGGTGGGAAGACGAAAACGATACCTTGGACATATTCGGGGATATCGACGAGGACTTCGAAGATTATGAAGATGACGGGCAACCCGATGAATATACAGAATGGCAAGATGTATATGACGGGGACGATTGGGATCACGGACAGTTTGATAGTGATTACTAATTGTTAGATTGGGATCTAATATAATATGATATGTTAGATATACCCCCTGCGGGGGGTTGGGGCGGCGGGCTATCCCCCCGATGGAGGGGCGGGCGCAGGGGCGCGACCCCCCAAACGAGGGGTGTACTAGCCATTCTTGTCTGACTCCCAGCATAAGGGGAGATTATAGTCAGCCAACTTTTAGAGTCAGCGAATTTTTTATTTATTTTTTGTAGATAGCGTTGACAGGGCTTGCCGATTATGTATAATAAGGAAAAGGAAAAAAATATGAACGACGCAAAAACAACAATGCAAAAAATTCACGCTATATCTTACTTCATTCGCAAAAATGGAAATCTTGTTAATAAGGCAAAGAGCGCTTATGGTGCTGATCGCTGGGAATTGGGGTTACTAACCTGCACAATTGAAGATGATGGTTACACAACCCGGATTACATCCAATAGCTTGGGCTTACGTGTATCTGATTGGTGTGGTAATATAACATTTCATAGCGGGACGATTAAAGACCTGGATACTTTGTACGATACCATATTTTTCGAATAAATTCTGAATTGCTCTTGACAATCCAAAGCAAATAGGTATAATAAAGCGAAAGGAAAACAAAAATGGAAAACGATATGATCTGCGAAGTGCAAAGCGACGAACTGGCCAGTGCTTATTGGGATATGCAAGAAATGGAACAATACTTGCAAGACTTCAACGATAACGAGGCGGATCAAGCTCAAGGCGAGCAAGACAGTCAAGAAAATTTTGAAGATTATCCCTTTTAGGGATTGACAATTGGGGCTGTAGCTCAACGGTTAGAGCAGGGGACTCATAATCCCTTGGTTATCGGTTCGAATCCGGTTGGCCCTATTAAAATCCCCTCTTGCAAGGGGTGCGGGAGCGGCCCCCGCCCCCTCTGGGTGGGGGATTGTATATAACACTATCACTCTAACATATATTATTATAATTAGAGTATCAGCTAAAGTTATCGAGCAAATAAAAAAAAAGGAAAAAATAAGCTATTTGCCCTTGCGTTTTCTTTTCTAGAAGTTAAAATAGAGCAAAAGACAATGAAAGGAAAAACGATGGCAGTTTCAACGATTTTGGTGGCGTGTTTTGTGGCGGGATTTATTTCGAGATTTTTTGTTTAGAGTCTTGACAGCAACGAATTTTTTGGTATAATTGGGTATATGAAAAACAAATTTTACAATACGCTCGATGAGCTTTTCCAAGACTATGACGAGATTGCCTATAGGCCAGCAAAAAAGGGTGAAAAAATAGTAACCCATCCAAATATGGGAACAGGTTCAAACGAAAATGTTTTCAGCGTTGGCATTTGTTCATCAAATATGCGGTACATATACGCAAGAATTTTGAAGAAAAAAGCTAAATAGGCTTGACACATATCGGGCCGATGGTATAATAAAGCGAAAGAAAAGGGAAAAAGAAAATGAGTATTGGAAGTGAATTGTTGAAGGAATTGGATCGGGAAATTCTTAATTGCTTGGATATTCCACGCGAGTGGTTGCCAGAAAAATATCAAGGCAAAAAATCAACCCGAAAATTGTCGAGTGTTTACAATCAACTCAAGCGGTCGGATAGAAATTTTGACCGCGACCCACGAGAAGTTTCTGTTAAGTTTGACAATGACGGAAACGTAACATCGGCAACAAACGAACGATTGCGAGCGATTGAAAATTATCGCAAGCAAGTAGAAAACGGCTCTGAATCTGCCGATCAAGAGTTGCAAGGTTTTGTGAATGATGATTTACAATATAATAGCCTAGCAACGTTCGCGGGTGCTATGGTGTTGGCCGGTGTGTTAGATCGTGAAGACTTTGAAGAGTAATATATAACATCTAACATAACATCTAACATAAATTCCCCCCGCTGGAGGGGGAGGGGGGCGGCCCCGCTTTTCTTTTGTGTCAACTGCAAATCTACAAAATAAAATTTTTTTTATTATTTGCTGATGGTATTGACAATCCCAGCCGATACTCTATAATATAGAAAACGAAAGGGAAAATGATGGGCGACAAATTTGACTGGACAAACAACAGCAATTCGGAAATGTTGGCAAGAATCAATCTCATTGGATTGGAAGCAACTGCAAAAGAATTGCAAAAGCAAATTTATTATGACAATTGCGATTTCGATTTTGCCTTGAAAGCGGCGAAAAACATGCTGAATTTCTTGGAATCATTATAGTATTGACAAACAAATCCAAGATTGTATAATCTTGGAAAGAAAGAAAACAGGAAAGATAATTCTTAGAAAAGGAAAAACATGTACAAAGTTACTATCTGCCGACCGATGCAAAGTCGCAGGAAATCTATCAGCATAAAGGCAAGCTCTTTGCGAGAAGTAAAAAGCCTTGTTAGCGGCGTTAAAACCGGGACATGCTCGGTGTGGGATATTTTGATTGAGAACTCGAAAACTCGAACCTATATTTTTGCTAAAGATATAAACTTTTGGGTTTCAGAAAATAGAGACATTTTTGACGAAGAACACAAGCTAGCCAAAGGAATATACAAAAGCGGCTTTATAAAAGCTTAGGGGACTATCCGAGGCTTCATGTTAGGGTAGTGTAAACAATGATCTAACATTATCTCCTAAGTTTTATTACAATATGATATCCCCTCTATGGAGGGGCAGGGGCGGGCGCCGAACCCCCCGAACGAGGGGTGTGTACTAGCCATTCTTTTCTGACTCTGGCTGGCCGTAGAGTAGTCAGCGTATTTTTCTTTTTTTTATCATATTCTATTGACAACTATAGACGATAAGGTATAATAGAGAAAAAGGAAAAAGACAATGAAAAAAAGACAAGCACTAAAAATTAGAAAAAGATTTTTTCAAGAGGACGCTCCGGGATTATCATGGGGGTTAATTGATAGATACAAGCCTAATACTATTGTTAATAGCTGGGTTGTTTTCAATAAGCTCAGCAAAAGCAAAAGACGAGAACTTTGGACAAAGTGGTTAGACTTAACAAAAATGTCTTGACAATCGCAAACCAAAAAGTATAATAGAGCAAAAGGAACCAAGAAAAATGTTTTTTACTTACCACCAAAACAACTCTGGCGGATCGTTTGTTGGGCCGCAGTTTGTTATTATTGAAGCTGATTCGGCATCGGAAGCAAATTATATTGCAGAAAATCATCCAGATTCGCCTATCTATTTTGATGGGTGTGAGGCTGAGCGAGATTGCAAATGTTGCGGTGATCGCTGGTATCGAACTTATGATGACGGAACAGAAAAGCCACAAATTTACGGAAATACCGATCTCGAATCTAAAACTAGAGAGCGGGCACAGCTTTTGGGGGAAAAGCCTTCATTTTTGGTTATTCGCAAGCAAGTTAAAACCTCTGAAGATCTACGAGCAAGAATTGTAGATATTCTAGCGGATTCTAACATTGTTTGGACTGAATTCGGCACTGAAACAATTGCCGATTTAACTGAAAAAATCTTGAAGGCCATTCGCAACGAATAGTTTCCTACGGTCAATTCAACCAATAGCCCCTCTGCGGAGGGGAACGGGCCGCGCCCCGCCCCCTCTGGATGGGGGATTTTATATTAGATTATACCTCTCTAACCCCTTGATATAAATCCGAGAGTGTGATATAATATACGCTATGATAAATGTAATATTCACAACAGGGGGTGTTTTATATGGGATTTTTTATTTTGGCTGGACTAGCATTAGCTGCATTTATTTTGACTGCACTACTGGAAAAAAAATAAAAAAATAAACCAAAGCTATTGACAATCGCCGCCGATAAGGTATAATAGGCGAAACGATTCAATCACACAAAGGAAAAAGCAATGGTTAAATTTTCTGAGGCTAACGTAAAAATTCAAGCTCTTTCTCAAGTTGAGAGCGTTGCAAAATATCTTGAAAACGGCCGAAAAGTCTACAGTTTCGACTTGCTTTCGGGGCATTCTTGCCCATTCGCTAGCCAATGCAAATCCAAGGTTGTTTTGGTGGAAGGCAAGCGTACAATTCAAGACGGGCCAAACACCGAATTTCGCTGTTTTTCCGCTTCTCAAGAGGTTGTTTATACAAACCTTTACAATCTACGTGCCAACAATTTCAAGACGATGCGAGCAATGGACGATAGCCGCGATATGGCCGACGCTATCAATGCCGCTATGCCTTCCGATCTTGGCGTTTGCCGTATTCATGTTGGCGGTGATTTTTTCAATCGTGTTTATTTCGATGCCTGGATTTTGGTTGCAAAGTCTAATCCCGACAAATTGTTTTATGCTTATACAAAGTCTCTGAGATATTGGGTTGACCGAATGGACGATATTCCATCTAATCTAATTCTCACAGCGTCTTATGGCGGGCTTGATGATGATATGATTGAAGAATATCAGTTGCGTTCTTCTAAGGTTGTATTTTCTGTTGAACAAGCCGAAGCGATGGGATTAGAAATCGACCACGATGATTCTCACGCCGCTGATCCTACGAAAAAATTCAAGGATTTTGCACTTCTAATTCATGGGGTTCAACCTAAGGGAAGTGAAGCGAGCGAGGCAATCAAACAACTCAAGAAAAATAATGTACAATTTTCTTATAGTCGCTAACATATAACACAATCTAACAAACCCCTCTTCGGAGGGGGCGGGGGCGTCGTGTGCGTGCCGAAATTGTCCGCTGGCTGCGGGA
>Ga0214163_1000310_pt1 | contig 23165 bp, 20 predicted proteins | sample LakMenepilimnion_2_FD_153001 | JGI IMG/M metagenome (GOLD analysis project Ga0214163, IMG submission 153001) | Freshwater microbial communities from Lake Mendota, WI - Practice 15JUN2010 epilimnion v4 | ecosystem: Environmental > Aquatic > Freshwater > Lake > Epilimnion/Euphotic zone | place... | reverse complement strand
CCTGCCTTAGTAGCAGCAGTAGATGAAGCAACCGCTGATGTTGAGTTTTAATCACTAACTTCAAAAATAACACCTTGAAAAAATCTCAGGCTGTTGTAGCTGATCCCTACTCAGAGGCGATGTCGATTGCGTTATACGCTCTCGCTCCTCGTGCAAAGAGTAGGGATGAGTTATATAAACAATTGTTAAAGCGTGGAGTTGAATCTGATACTGCTAATGCAGTTTTAGACTCACTTGAGTTACAGGGTTTATTAAATGATTTAGAGTTTGCCAAAATATGGTCAGAATCTAGGCAGAGGGCAAAGAAATTAAGTAAGCGAATTATTGCAAGTGAACTTCGTATTAAAGGGGTTTCCCAAGACATAATTACCGAAGTTATTGAAGAAATAGATGATGAAAGTGAGTATGCCCAAGCTTTTACACTTGCACAGCGAAAATACAACTCTATTGCTCATCTTGATTCCGAGGTCATCTACCGACGGATTTCATCACTTTTAGCCCGCAAAGGTTATGGACATGGTATTTGCGCAAGAATTATGCGGGAGTTAACCAGCGTTAATTAGGCAAGTAGAATTAGGCAATGCCTACCTTTGTAGTTGAAACCTATGGATGTCAGATGAATGTCCATGATTCAGAGCGGATTGCAGGACTTCTACTAGATGCTGGCTACACCCAAGCACTAGCTGATACACAACCAGATTTAGTTGTATTTAATACCTGCGCAGTTAGAGAAAACGCTGATAACAAACTATATGGAAATCTCTCCTTTTTAGCACCGCGGAAGAAAAGTGATCCTAATTTTCAAATTGCAGTAGGTGGCTGCATGGCTCAAAAAGATAAAGACATAATTATTAAACGCGCACCATATGTTGATGTGGTATTTGGTACACACAATATCGGTTCACTGCCTATGCTATTAGAGCGTGCTCGAATTGAAGAGGCTTCACAAGTTGAAATAAAAGAATCACTTGAACACTTTCCCTCAACTCTGCCAGTAAAGCGAGACTCAGCCTTTTCAGCCTGGGTATCTGTTTCAGTAGGTTGTAATAACACTTGCACATTTTGCATAGTGCCTCAATTGCGCGGAATAGAAAAAGATCGACCAGCTCATGAAATTATGAATGAGGTGAGGGCTTTAGTTGATGCAGGCGTAGTTGAAATAACTTTACTTGGCCAAAATGTTAACGCTTACGGAGTTGATTTTGGTGATCGCGGGGCATTTGCAAAGTTGCTCCGCCAGTGTGGTGAGGTGCAAGGTTTAGAAAGAGTTAGATTTATGTCACCACATCCACGCGATTTTACCGATGATGTAATTGATGCAATGGCACAAACTAATAATGTTATGCCACATCTGCATATGCCACTGCAATCTGGTAGCGATAAAATTCTGCAAGCAATGCGCCGTTCCTATCGCGCTGATCGTTATCTAGGAATAATTGAAAAAGTTAGAAAGGCTATGCCTGAAGCTGCAATTACAACCGACATAATTGTTGGTTTTCCAGGTGAAAGTGATGATGATTTTGCTGCGACTATCGATCTTGTTAAACAAGCTAAATTCTCAGCAGCCTACACATTCCAATACTCAAAACGGCCTGGTACACCAGCTGCTTTAATGGCTGATCAAATAGGTGATGACGTAATGGCGCATAGATATAACCAATTACATAATATTCAGCAAGAGATATCAAAGAGTGAAAATGAAAAGCAAATCGGTAAAACTGTCGAGTTATTAGTATCCAGTAATGAAGGCAGGCATGATGTTGATCAAAAGCGTATGAATGGGCGAAGTGCTGATTTCAGGCTTACCCATTTTGATAATTCTGCAAATACTGCCCGGCCTGGTGATTTAGTTAAAGTAAAAGTTACGCAAGGCTTCGCTAATCATATTCTGGCTAGTGCTCCAATATCAGTTACGAAAACCAAAGGCGGAGATGTGCACGCATCTTGGGTGGAAGATATTGGTGATAAAAAGATTTTGTTAGGAATTCCAACTCTTAGCTCACTGAAATCTTTGTAATATTAAATGAGTTTAACTGTTATATGTGGTGCAACTGCAACTGGTAAAAGTGAGTTAGCAGTAGCCCTTGCTAAGGAAATAAATGCTGAAGTAGTAAATGCTGATTCAATGCAGGTATATAAAGGTATGGATATTGGCACAGCAAAATTAACAATGGCGCAGCGAGATGCAGTAGCACATCACTTAATTGATGTTTTAGATATTACTGAGGAGGCAAATGTCTCTTGGTATCAACAAATAGCTAGAGATAAAATTGATGAATTAATTACTGCAGGTAAATCAGTTGTTGTAGTTGGTGGTACTGGTCTTTATATTAAAGCTATTCTAGATGATCTAAATTTTCCAGATACTGATCCACAGGTTAGAGATAAAATAACAGAGCAGGCTGATCAATTAGGAAATGAAATAATGCATGGCAAACTTGCAAAATTAGATCCGGCAGCAGCACTAGCCATTCCGAAAGAGAATATTCGAAGAGTAATTAGAGCACTTGAAGTGATTGAATTAACTGGCAAGCCATTTACAGCCAATTTACCTAGGCAAGAAAGTAGTAAGTATCCAAATGCTAAACAATTTGGTTTAGTCCTTGATCGCAGTAATTTGGATGAAAAAATTGATCAGCGCGTTGATGATATGTGGGCAAAAGGTTTTGCAAGAGAGGTTTCACTACTTATGACACAAGGGTTGGAGCAGGCAACAACTGCAAAAAAAGCTCTTGGCTATAGCCAGATAATGAATTACTTAAATGGTGAATGTGATGAAGAGTTTGCAAAACAGGAGACCAAACGAGTTACAAGGGCATATGCCAGAAGGCAGGAAACCTGGTTTTCAAGAGATGATCGGATTAAATGGTTAGCCCCAGATTTAATGCAGGTCCGGCTAGAAAAACTCTTGGCTAGTATTAATTAATGGTTAAAGCTACCTACGGTCATGGAACACACAATGATTTTGTATTGGTCTTTGATCAAAGTGATGAGCTGAAATTCTCACAAGAACAAATTAAAAGAATCTGTGATCGCAAAACTGGTGTTGGTAGTGATGGCTTTATAAAAATTGTAAAAAAAGAGGGTAGCTGGTTTATGGATTACTCAAATGCTGATGGCTCTCAGGCTGAGATGTGTGGCAATGGCATAAGAGTAATGGCTCGATATTTAACTGATCGTAAACACCAGATGAGTGGTATCTATGCAATTAACACTAGAGATGGAAAAAAGTTTTTAGCAGTACCAGAGCAAGGTGATATTTCAGTCAATATGGGCCAGGTTTCACAAATTCCAGGTGAAATAATTGTTGAGGTGAATTCAAATAAGTATCGAGGATTTAACATTAATGTAGGTAACCCACATGCTGTTGTATTTACTGATGACTTAACTTTGATAGGGGATTTAAAGAGTGCACCAATTGTTTTACCAACTGATCAATATCCAGATGGAGTAAATGTCGAATTTGTTCAGTTTTTAGATAATGGTGAGATCATGATGAGAGTCCATGAGCGAGGAGTGGGTGAAACCCAATCATGTGGAACTGGCACATGTGCGGTTGCTTTTGCTGCAAGTATTGAGAAGAATAAAAAGCTTCCAAGTAAGTGGATTATTAACCCACCGGGTGGACAATTAATTGTTGAAATTGATGCCCATAGCAACGCTACTTTAACTGGTCCAGCTGAATTAGTTAGAGATATAGAGTTGGATAAGTATTTGTGAGTGATTCAAAGTTTGATAAAGAGGATTCACTTGAGATTGATATCGACACATTAATTAGGGAAAATGCACAAGCAGTTGCAGATTATGAATTAAATGAGAGCCCAGTAACTTCTAACCAAGATCTGCAAGATCGCCAGGCGCTTCGCAGGGTTAGTGGATTATCTACTGAGTTACAAGATGTTTCTGATTCTGAATATCGCCAACTTCGTCTTGAAAAAGTTGTCTTAGTTGGTGTGTGGACACAAGGCAGTGCATTAGATGCAGAGAACTCACTTAAAGAGTTAGCCGCACTTGCTGAAACTGCTGGCTCACAAGTCATGGAAGCCTTAATTCAGCGTCGAGATAAACCAGATTCAGCAACATTTATCGGCTCTGGAAAGGTTAAAGAGGTTAGAGAAGCCGTTGTTGCAACTGGAGCTGACACTGTTGTTTGTGATGGTGAATTATCACCTGCTCAACTTAGAACTCTTGAACAAAAAGTTAAGGTCAAAGTAATTGATAGGACAGCTTTAATATTAGATATTTTTGCTCAACATGCGAAAAGTAGAGAAGGTAAGGCACAAGTTGAATTAGCTCAGATGTCATACATGTTGCCACGACTTCGTGGTTGGGGTGAGTCACTTTCTCGCCAGGCTGGTGGAATTGGTGGTCGTGGACCAGGAGAAACAAAGATCGAAACTGATCGACGAAGAATTAATGACAAGATGTCAAAGCTAAGGCGTGAGATTAAAGAGATGAAAATTTCTCGTGATACTAAGCGAAATGAACGCAGAAGAAATAATATTCCCTCTGTTGCTATTGCTGGCTACACAAATGCTGGAAAATCATCACTCTTAAACAGATTAACTGGCGCAGATGTATTAGTTGAAAATGCTCTCTTTGCAACTTTAGATCCAACTGTTAGAAAAACTCAGAGTGCTGATGGTCGTATCTATACACTTGTTGACACAGTAGGTTTTGTAAGACATCTTCCTCATCAATTAGTAGAGGCATTTAAATCAACACTAGAAGAAGTTTCAGAATCTGACTTAATCGTCCATGTTGTCGATGGCTCCCATCCTGATCCACAAGAGCAACTGCGAGCAGTACGACAGGTAATTAATGAGATAGGCGGTGGTGAAATTATGGAGATCATCGCTATTAATAAGGCAGATGTATCTGCCCCCGAGGTACTTATGAATTTACTACGTAATGAAAGTAACGCTTATGCAATCTCTGCTAGAACTGGTTATGGTGTTGATACTTTAGTAAAGGCAATTGAAGCCGCTCTACCAAAGCCAAAAGTAGAGATTAATGCGGTGATTCCATTTAGCAGAGGAGATTTAGTAAGTGCTGTTCATGAGCAGGGTGAGATTATTTCCGAGGAGTATTTACCTGAAGGAACAAAGATTCATGCAATGGTTGGTGGAGCGCTGGCTCAAAAAATTCAGATGCTTTGAGGTTAACCTTAATCGTAATTAGATTTTGCCCTTGATAGTACTTTTTACTAAAACAAAAGTATTTAAGATCTATCAGATTCCACACTATCTTCTAAGGGTATTGTTACAGCCCGTAGTTTAAGAAGCGGCTTAACAAGATTGAGTATCCATCTGATCTACAAAAGGATTCATAACTTTTCCACAAAAGTGAAAATCTCTACATATTTGTTTTAAAATGCTATTTGATTGGCAAATGTTTGACTTCAATATAAATCCAGAGCAAAAGCGTGGTTTAGTGATTATTTTTGCATTAACTATTGGTTTGGGTGGGTTTTACTTTTTCAACTCAAGGCCGTCAGCACAACCGGTATTAATGCAAGATGTAGTAACAGATATTGTGCAAGAGAGCATTCAAAGTGAATCTGCTCAATTAATAATTAACGTTGCAGGCAAGGTTAGTAATCCAGGTGTTTATCAGCTACCCCAAGGCTCGCGGGTAGTTGATGCTATTGAGGCAGCCGGTAAGCAACTAAAGGGTGTTGATATAAGTGATATAAATTTAGCTCGAGTTTTAGTAGATGGTGAGCAGATATTAGTTGGTGGTTTAAAAGTATTAGGAGGTAAGGCTGCTACTAAGAAGATAACTACAGCTAACCCGTTAGATATTAATAGAGCAACACTTGCTCAGCTAGATACCTTGCCAGGTATAGGCCCTGTTACTGCCGAGCGAATAATTGCTTATCGAAGCAAGGTTGGGCGGATTAATTCACTTGATGAGTTAAAGAAAATCTCTGGGTTAGGTGGAATGAAATTCGAAGAGATAAAGCCCTTACTTCGAGTTTTATAGATTATCGATTACTTTTAATCGGTGTCACACTCTGGTTAGGGGCGGCGATAATTGGTTTTCTACCAAATATCAAACTCTTTTTTATAGCAATCTTATTGGCTTTAATTCTCTATAATCGCAAAAAAGGATTTGTGATTTTGCTTTTAGCAGTTTTAGTCGGAAGTTGCCTAATTAGTATTCGCCAGCTGGCATTAAATAATCAATTCTTAGTTAACCACTTCAATGAAAAAGTTGAAATAGAAGGTGTTATTCAATCAGATCCTTACATTAAGACCGGCAAAGTTGTTGGGTCTAATAGACTTAATGACCAATATAGCGCTCTATTTAAGCTAACTAAAATTAATGGAACAAAAGTTGATCTGCCTACTAGGCTCAAATTTGAATTAAAAAATAAGGTAGTAATTGATCAAAAAGTCAGTTTAAATGCAAAAGTAGTTAAAAGTAGAGAGCGTAAAGTTGCAGCACTATTAATTGCTAATGGACCGATACAGATCATAAGTGAACCTAGAAAGATATTTACTACTACTTCAGTAGTTAGAAATAGTTTTAAGAAATTAGCCAAACAAACAGATGCGGGCGCTCTTGTGCCAGGGCTTGTGCTTGGAGATACCTCACTTCAAAGCACCGACTTTACTGACCAAATGCGAAGAGTTGGGCTATCTCATTTAACCGCGGTTAGTGGTGCAAATTTTGTATTAGTTGCAACATTTCTACTTTGGATTTTAAAGTATTTCGTCGCCAATTTACGCCTTAGATTACAGTTAGTTTTTGGATTTTTATTGATATTTATATTTCTTGTTAGGCCAACTCCATCTGTGCTTAGAGCTGCAGTAATGACTGGGGTAGTACTAGTTGCTAGAGCACGTGGTGAGAAATCCTTTGGTCTGTCCGCACTTGGCTGCGCTATTGCGCTACTAGTTTTAATTGACCCATTTCAATCAGTTGATCCAGGCTTTGCTTTATCAGTTTTAGCTACCGCTGGAATATTAATTCTCTCACCAATAATAAAGGTAAGGCTTTTAAAGTATATAAAGGTAGATTGGATAGTAGAAGCACTTGCGATTCCAATAAGTGCAACCGTGTTTTGTATGCCAGTTATTGTTTTACTTTCAGGCCAATTTGCGCCAGTAACTATCCCAGCCAATATTTTAGTAGCTCCAGTCATTGCTCCTATCACGGTACTTGGATTTATAGCAGCTTTACTATCTCCTTTTCTAGAAAGGTTTTCAGAGTTAATTCTTTTACTAACTACTCCATTTGCTAGTTGGATCGTTTGGGTCTGTCATAAGATGAATGATCTACCTGTAATTACCTTTAGTCAGAGTGGTTTATTTATAGCAATTTTTGCTGTAGCAATAGCTGCCTTTCTATATAGTAAACTATGGGTAGTAATAACAGTTGCTACCTTAGTAATCTCTCAACTTATTTTTAGTGCTGTGATGTGGCCAGGACTGGGCTGGCAGATTGTAAATTGCGATGTTGGGCAAGGTGATGGCTTAGTTGTAAATCTTGGAGGCGGTAGCGGTATTCTCGTTGACACTGGTCCAGATCCAGCAAAGATAGATCGTTGTTTACATAAGTTAAAAATTAAAAAAATACCATTACTTGTACTAACACACTTTCATGCAGACCATGTTGGAGGCATCTCCTCTGTTATCAAAAATAGGGATATAGGACAGGTTTGGATCTCAAATCTACCGAAACCTGAACAAACATATAAGCAAGTTATTTCTGAACTTTCTAAATTTAAAGTCCGTACAGTTGAACAAGGTGATAAATTTGTCTTTAAATCTAATCAAGTCGAAATTCGAGTTTTATGGCCTAGCAGGCAAGTGCAAGACTTTGAATCACTTCCTGGTGATGGATCAGCAATTAATAATTCTAGTATTTCGCTAATAATAAAGAGCAGTGATTTTTCACTATTTACAGCAGGTGATATCGAACCTGAAGTTCAAGAGTTAATAACTAATTCCGGGTTCCTATCAAAAGTTGATATTTTAAAGATTAATCATCACGGCTCTAGATATCAATACCTACCGATGTTAGATCTTCTAAACCCTAAAGTCGCAATTATCAGTGTTGGCGCAGGTAATACATATGGCCATCCAGATCCATCATTTGTAGGGGAGTTAAGGCGCAGAAATATCAAAGTTTGGCGCACTGATCAATCTGGTGGAGTATCAGTTGCTTCACCTAATAAGATCAGGGTTACCGGCAAAGAATGGTGGCGAATTAAGTGGGGTTAGTTTTAGTTCAGGGCGCAGAGGCTTTGTTAGCTGATAGAGCTATTTCAAAAATTATTGCTTCAAATCCTGGTGCCCAAGTTATAACTTTATCGGCCGATGAAATTGAAAGTGGCGTTATTACAGACAATCTGGCTCCATCATTATTTTCTGATGCGAGGGTTGTAGTAATTAAGGAAATACAAGATTTAACATCTGATTGCAGTGATGAAGTTGGTGATTATTTAGAAAATCAGGATGAGAATTTGACCTTAATACTTTGGCATAAGGGTGGTGTTAAAGGGAAAGCACTAGTAGATAAGATTAAAAAAGCAAAAGCAGAAGTTATTGTTTTTGAAGTTATAAAAAAAGATAGTGAAAAGTCTGACTTTATTCGCTCAGAATTTAAAAGATTAGAAAGAAAAGTTAGTACCGAAGCTGTATCAGCATTAATCGATTCATTAGGAAGTGATCTTCAAGAGTTAAGTGCAGCCTGCTCACAGTTAGCCTCTGATGTTACATTTAGCAAAATTATTGATGAGGATGATGTCAGGGCGTATCAGCAAGGAAGAGTTGAAAGTACGGGATTTGATGTTGCCGACGCCGCACTCGATGGTAAGACGGCAATAGCACTAATTAATTTACGTAATGCCCTTGCAACTGGTACTGATCCAGTTTTAATTGTTAGCGCATTAGCTTCATCACTTAGGACGTTAGCAAAAGTCTCTGGACAATCAAGTAGCAGTAAGTCTTTTGAATTAGCATCCATACTTGCGCTACCACCATGGCAGATAGATAAAGCTCGTCGCCAGTTATCTGGGTGGAATGAGATTGGTTTAACCAAGGCAGTTATCGCAATCGCTAATGCAGATGCTGATATCAAAGGGGCAGCCTCAGATCCCATTTATGCCTTAGAGCGGGCAATAATGACGGTTTGTTCTGCAAGGAGTGGCAGATAATCACGCTCAGTTTGAGCGTAAGCGCCATACGCTGATACCCTACGGATCTTCTTAAAGTTAGTTTTAAGATAAACAACGAGAAAAGGTAATCCTAAGTGGCAAATATTAAGTCCCAGATCAAACGTATTCGCACCAATAACAAGGCGCAGGATCGTAACAAGGCATATCGTTCAGCGCTGCGTACTGCGATTCGTAAATTCCGTGATGCTGTTACATCTGGTGATGCTGCGAAAATAAAGAGTGAATTTACCGATGCTTCTCGTTCATTAGATATGGCTGTATCAAAAGGCGTAATTCATGCAAACAACGCAGCAAACAAAAAGTCAGCGATGGCCAAGTTGGCCAACAAAGCTGGCATTCGTTAATTTTTTAGACACCTCTAAGGCATAAATGCCTGCTATCTCGATTGCTAAAGCACCGCAACCTGCTGCAACAAACCCAATGCAGATTAGAAATTTCTGCATCATCGCCCACATCGATCATGGTAAATCAACACTGGCAGATCGAATGCTTGGTATTACTGGCGTAGTTGAAGATAGAAACATGCGTGCACAGTATCTAGATCGAATGGATATTGAACGCGAGCGAGGCATCACAATCAAAAGTCAAGCAGTTAGATTGCCATGGCGATCTGGACTTGATAATCAAGAATACATATTAAATATGATTGATACACCGGGCCATGTTGATTTTACATATGAGGTTTCACGTTCACTTGCTGCATGTGAAGGCGCCGTATTGCTAGTTGATTGCGCCCAGGGAATTGAAGCACAAACCCTAGCTAATCTTTATTTAGCTATGGAAAATAACCTAACTATTATTCCTGTCTTAAATAAGATTGATTTACCAGCAGCACAGCCAGAAAAGTTTGCTGAAGAATTAGCTAATCTAATTGGTTGCAAGCCAGAGGATTGTTTGCGCGTCTCAGGTAAAACTGGTCAAGGCGTTGAGGTTTTACTTGATCAAATTACGAAGCAAATTCCAGCACCAGTCGGTGATCCAAAAGCACCTACTAGGGCATTAATTTTTGATTCGGTTTATGATTCCTATCGTGGCGTTGTTACGTACGTGAGAGTAATCGATGGACATTTATCACCACGTGATCAAATTCAGATGTATTCAACTGGTGTTAGACATGAGATGTTAGAGGTTGGAGTTATCTCACCAGAACCTATGGCGAGTAAGGGCTTAGGAGTTGGTGAAGTTGGTTATTTAATTACTGGTGTAAAAGATGTGCGACAGTCACGAGTTGGTGACACAGTTACTACATATAACAATCCTGCCACTGTGCCACTTGCTGGTTATAAAGATCCTAAGCCAATGGTGTTTTCTGGTCTTTTCCCATTAGATGGAGCTGAGTATCCGATGTTACGTGAGGCTCTAGATAAGTTGCAGTTAAATGATGCAGCTCTAGTATTTGAGCCAGAATCTTCAGCAGCATTAGGTTTTGGATTTAGATGTGGCTTCTTAGGCCTACTTCATATGGAGATTGTTAGAGAAAGATTAGAACGTGAGGCTGGTTTAACCTTAATTTCAACCGCACCTAGCGTGGTCTATAACGTCACACTCGATGATGGTAAAAAATTAGTTGTAACAAACCCATCTGAGTATCCAGATGGAAAAATTGCTGAAGTACAAGAACCAATTGTTAAGGCAACCATCCTGGCTCCTAGTGAATTCATTGGCACGATTATGGAATTATGCCAACAGCGCCGAGGTGTGCAAAAAGGAATGGATTATTTATCTGAAGATCGAATTGAAATTCGCTATACCCTGCCACTTGCTGAGATTGTTTTTGATTTTTTTGATCAACTTAAATCACGTACTCGCGGTTATGCATCTTTAGATTATGAACCAATTGGTGAAGAATCTGGTGATTTAGTAAAAGTTGATATTTTATTACAGGGTGAAAAAGTTGATGCATTTAGCCAAATTGTTCACCGCGATAAGGCTTATGCCTATGGAGTATCAATGACCGGCAAGTTGCATGAATTAATTCCCCGTCAGCAGTTTGAAGTGCCTATTCAGGCAGCAATTGGCGCAAAAATTATTGCACGTGAAAACATAAGAGCTATTCGTAAAGATGTTTTAGCCAAATGTTACGGTGGAGATATAACTCGAAAACGTAAGTTACTTGAGAAGCAAAAAGAGGGTAAGAAGCGAATGAAGATGGTCGGACGAGTTGAAGTGCCACAAGAAGCATTTATTGCTGCGCTGACAACTGATTCGGATAAAGCGAGTGAAAAGAAGAAGTAAGTGAACCTAGCCTTTTATATTCATATCCCATATTGCGTTAAACGGTGTGGTTACTGTGATTTTAATACTTACACACCTGCTGAGCTGCAGTTAACTGAAGGGTTAACGCAAATATCTAACTCTTATATTGATCTATTAGTTAAAGAGATAGAATTTGCAAGAAATCAAGTTGGCGAAAGCGCCATAGTTCCATCAATATTTTTTGGTGGCGGCACTCCATCTCTTATGGAAGCATCTGATATCAAGCGGGTAATTACTGCCATTAGTAAGCAATTTAAATTAGACCCAATTGCTGAAGTAACACTTGAGACTAATCCTGACACTGTTACAAAAGAAAAACTAAAGCAATTTTATGATGCTGGAGTAAATCGAATTTCATTTGGCATGCAGTCCTCAGTTCCACATGTTTTAAAAACACTCGATAGAACCCATAATCCAGAGAATTTACCGCAGGTAACTAAGTGGGCTACTGAGGTTGGCTTTAAAGAAATTTCCGTTGATTTAATTTATGGCACACCGGGTGAGAGCAAGCAAGATTGGCAACAATCAATTGATTCAGCACTAGCGCTACCTATATCTCACATTTCTGCTTATGCTCTAATTGTTGAAGAAGGTACAAAACTAGCAGCACAGATAAAACGTGGTGAGATTGCAAAGCCTGATGATGATTTAACTGCTGAGAAGTACATAATGGCAGATAAAGCTTTTACAACAGCTGGGTTTAATTGGTATGAGTTAAGTAATTGGGCTAAACCGAATTCTCAAAGTAAACACAATTTAGCTTATTGGCTAGGTCATAATTGGTGGGGAGCAGGCCCAGGTGCTCATTCTCATATAAATGGAAAAAGGTTTTGGAATGTTAAGCATCCAAATTTGTATAAACAAAAAATTCAAGCTAATGAAACTGTAATTTTAGACTCGGAAGTATTAAAAGGTTCACAGATAGAAAGTGAAAGACTAATGCTTTCAATTAGATTGCCCCAGGGATTAGAAAAGAACACATTAAATAATCAGCAAATTTTGGAATTAACCGATTATGTAAATAGTGGCCACCTTGATCAAGAAAATTGGAATCTGGGACGAGCAACTTTGACCCTAGATGGGCGTCTCATCGCCGATCGTATCGTCCGTGAAATACTGTTGTAGTAGCGTTGGCTTATGAGTAGCACAATGGCCAGTAGGCAACTTGAGATATTAAAAGCGATAGTTGACGAGTATGTGGCAACAGAGGAACCTGTTGGTTCTAAAACAATCGCATCCCGTGCCGGACTTGGAATTTCTCCTGCAACTATTCGAAATGAGATGGCAGTACTAGAAGATGCTGGGTTAATTACTCAACCACACACTAGCGCTGGACGAATCCCTACAAATAAAGGGTATCGAGTATTTGTAGACCAACTTGATCAAGTTAAACCTCTTTCTAATGCTGAGCGCAAAGCGATTGAGAATTTCTTAGATGGTGCCTCTGATTTAGATGACGTAATTAGTCGGACAGTTCGCCTCCTAGCGCAAGTCACGAAACAAGTAGCTGTTGTTCAGTATCCATCACTTAGTAAAGCAAAAGTAAGGCATATTGAATTAGTTTTGCTTAACCCAGCTCGAGTTATGGTTGTTTTAATTACAGATACTGGCAGAGTTGAGCAAAGAATGGTTGAGATTCCATTTGATATTAGTGAAAGTGCTCTTTCTGATCTACACAAAAAATTAAATATGGCTATCGCGACACAATCATTAGCGAATGTCGCAGATAAATTAGATTCACTTGCGAGTACTTATAGAGGTAGCGATAAATCAAATGTTATGGTTGTAATTGCCACTTTAATTGAGATGGCAATAGAGCATCCAGAGGAGAGAGTTGTCTTAGCTGGAACTTCAAATTTAGCTCGTGCCAACCAAGATTTATCAAGTAGTATCCATCCAATTTTGGAAGCATTAGAAGAGCAGGTGGTATTGCTTAGATTATTATCTGGCACAGATTCTTCAGTCAGAGTTCAAATTGGAGATGAGCAGAGTGAGAAGAGTTTGCGTAAAACTAGTTTGGTATCGGTTGGATATGCAGATATTGGCGCCCTAGGAATTCTGGGACCAACTCGTATGGATTATGCAGCATCAATTACAGCAGTAAATGCAGTAGCCAATTATGTTGGAAGATTTCTAACGGAGAATAAATAAAAGATGGCTGATTTATACGAAACACTTGGCGTTGGAAGAGATGCAAGCTTTGATGACATTAAAAAGGCTTATCGTAAATTAGCTCGTAGTTATCATCCAGATGTTAATCCAGACCCAAAAATGTCGGAGAAATTCAAGGAAATTACGGCAGCATATGAAGTCTTAAGTGATCCTGATAAACGACAAAATTATGATGTTGGCGGAAACGGTTTTGGTTCTGGCTTTGGCAATGCTGGCTTTGGTTTTGGCGACATTATGGATGCATTTTTTGGTGGCGGTCAGCAACGCGGTCCTAGGCCAAGAACAAGGGCAGGACAAGATGCTTTAATAAGAGTTGAAGTTGATCTTAAAGATGCAACATTTGGTTGCGAGCGAGAATTAAACGTTGAGACTGCTATTTCATGTACCAAATGTGCAGGCACAGGTTGCGCTAATAATTCAAGACCACGTACATGTGATATTTGTAAAGGTAGAGGGGAGACTCAGCAAGTTGCTAGATCAATTTTAGGCCAGGTCATGACAAGTAGACCATGCAATAGCTGCCAAGGATTTGGCTCAATTATTTCTGATCCATGTAGTGAATGTGCCGGTGATGGTCGAGTTCGCTCCCGCAAGAGTATTCCTGTAAAAATTCCAGCAGGAGTTGAAACCGGTAATCGTATTCAACTAAGTGGGCAGGGTGAAGTTGGTCCAGGTGGTGGCCCAGCGGGTGATTTGTATGTTGAAATAGTTGAATTAGCCCATGAATTTTTAGTTCGAGAAAATAATAATTTACATATATCAGTTGCGATACCAATGGCATCTGCAGCACTTGGGACTACAGTGGAAATTGACACACTAGATGGTAAACAAAGTGTTGAAATACATGAAGGAACTCAAAGCGGATCTACCGTATCACTGCGTGGACTTGGTGTAACTAAACTACGTGGCTCCGGAAGAGGGGATCTAATTGTTCATATTGAGGTAACAATCCCAAGTAAATTAAATAAAGAGCAGAGTGATTTGCTAAGAAAATTTGCACAATCCAGAAATGATGAGCCAGGGAAGGTATCGATTCACAAAAGCCAAGACGAGGGTTTCTTCAGTAAAGTAAGAAATGCTTTCCGCTAGTGCTTTCCTTATTTTTCGTTAATGAATTAAGTGGCAGTAAAACACAGATACTTGATAGTGATGAGGCTCATCATGCAATTAAAGTTATGCGTCTTAAAATTGGTGAAGAGATTAAAATTTCAGATGGAGAAGGCAGCTGGGTATCTGGCCCAATCTCTGAAGTTGATAAGAAAAGTCTAAAAATAACAGTAACCTCAAATGGTGTTGAGAAAATTAAAAAACCTGAATTAATCCTTGTGCAGGCTATAACTAAATCTGACCGTAATAAGGAAATGTTAGAGCTAATTACCGTAGCTGGTGTAGATCGAATAATTCCTTGGCAAGCAGATCGCTGTATTAGTAAATGGCAATCTGACTCTTACGATAAGTGGAGTACTTCTATTAAAGAAGCAAGTAAGCAGTCTCGAAGAGTTAACCTACCTAAATTAGAGAAAGTGATGAGCACAAAACAAATTATTGAGCAGATGGCAGTAAGTGATTGCATTATTGTTTTTCATGAGAGTGCTGATCAAAAATTCTCAGACCTAACTATTTCACAGAGCGCATCTGCTATTTACCTAATAATTGGACCTGAGGGTGGAATTGCGGAGGGCGAGCTTGAAATTTTTAAAGCGAAAGGCGGAAATCTAGTCCGGTTAGGTGAGCCAGTATTGCGCTCAGCACATGCTGGATTTGCTGCTCTTGCGTCAATTCAAACTAAGTTAGGGCGGTGGTAATAATGGATTGCTTATTTTGTAAGATTGTTAGTGGAGATATTCCAGCTACCGTTGTTAAAAAAACAGATTTAATAACTGCTTTTAAGGATATTACTCCTCAAGCCCCAACACACATATTGATAATTCCAAATAAGCACTTTGAGAATATGGCAGAGGTTGCCAATGCTGATACTGATTTAGCTGGTCAGATATTTAAAGTTGCAGGTGAGATTGCTCATGAACTAGGTTTAAAAAGCTACCGGACCAATGCAAACACGGGTTTAGAGGCTGGGCAATCAGTTTTCCACGCTCACTTACACCTCTTAGGTGGCAGATCATTCGCTTGGCCACCAGGTTAAATATACAATTAGATTAATGGATCCAATCGTAATTAAAGTTCCGACCGCATTTGCTATGGTCGCACTTGTTGGTCCAAGTGACTCATATCTTAGAATTTTAGAAAGTGAATTTTCTCAACTCTCAATCACAGTTCGCGGTAATGAAATCTATGTAAAAGGTGAGATTGAAGTTGTTCAGCAATTTGAGAGCTTAGTCGAAGAATTAATTGCGATTTTACGTAGTGGTCAAAACTTAACTACTGACATGGTCCGTAGGTCAATTGGAATGATTAAGCAAGATCCAGCAGAGCATCCTGCTGAGGTACTCTCACTTAATATCTTGAGTAACCGTGGGAAAACTATTCGCCCAAAGACTGCTAATCAAAAGAAATATGTTGATGCAATTGATACCAATACAATTACTTTTGGAATTGGTCCAGCAGGTTCTGGTAAAACTTATCTAGCGATGGCAAAAGCAATACAATCTCTGCAATCAAAGCAGGTAAATAGAATAATTTTAACTAGGCCAGCTGTTGAGGCAGGAGAGAGATTAGGATTTCTTCCAGGAACACTTCATGAAAAAATTGATCCATATCTACGCCCTCTATTTGATGCTCTACACGACATGATTGATCAAGATGCTATTCCTAGACTGATGAATTCTGGGGTAATTGAGGTAGCACCGCTTGCATATATGCGAGGCCGTACCCTTAATGATGCTTTTATCATTTTAGATGAAGCGCAAAATACAACTGCTGAACAGATGAAAATGTTTTTAACTAGGCTTGGTTTCGGTTCAAGAATGGTTGTTACTGGAGATGTAACTCAGATTGATCTACCTAATAATTCACAATCTGGTTTAAAAATTGTTCAAGATATTCTAAAAGATGTTGATGATATAGCTTTCATGCACCTAAATGCTGAAGATGTTGTCCGAAACCGTTTAGTTGGAGATATTGTGACCGCATATGGAAACTGGGATGAGAATATTTCAAAATCAACCTTTCCTATTCGAAGCGGAAAAGGTGATCGTTAAAGCTCAGAACTTTGGGCAAATACTTATGAAAATAGAATTAGAAAATAATTCAGATGTTAAGTGTAATGAAAAAGACATACAGTCTGTTGCTGAGTTTGCATTAAATAAATTAGGTATACATCCAGACTCTGAATTAGCAATTAGGTTAGTAACTGAAGAAGAAATATCAGAGCTTCATGTGAAATGGATGAACCTGCCTGGTCCAACTGATGTCTTATCTTTTCCAATGGATGAGATGAAACCAAATTCAGCATCTAATGGCCCGGGAATTATTGGAGATATTGTTCTTTGTCCAGTTTTTGCAGAAAAAAATGGTAAGCAGTCTTTAGAAAAAGAACTTGAACTACTTACCGTTCACGGAGTCCTGCACTTGCTTGGCTATGATCATCAAGAAATTTTAGATGAAGAAGTAATGTTTAAACTTCAAGAAGACTTTCTTAATCAGTGGCGGATGAAAGTATGAGTCTTGCTACTTTATTTTCAGTTATTGTTTTATTGGTTCTTGCTGGGTTTTTAGCTGGAAGTGAATCAGCACTTACATCTTTATCAAGATTGCTAATTGAGCAAATTATTGATGCAAAACCCAAGTATGCAAATAGGTTTTCTAGATTTACTGAAAATCCTGCTAGGTACCTAAATGTTTTACTACTAGTAAGAAAGAGTTGCGAATTAACTGCAACTGTTTTAGTGGCGGCTGCATTTATTGAGATAACTGATAATAAAGCATTAGCTTTAACTCAAACAATTGTTTTAATGGTAGCGATATCTTATGTAATTGTTGGAGTTGGTCCTAGAACTCTTGGTAAACAAAATGCACTCTCTTGGTCAAAGCCAGCAATAATCACTGCAGATTTGCTTTCAAAATTACTTAGTCCGCTTACTAATTTGCTAATTAAAGTTGGAAATGCAATTACACCAGGTAAGGGTTTTAAATCCGGGCCATTTTCAACCGAAGCTGAGTTTCGTGACTTAGTAGACCAAGCGAGCGAAAGTGGGTTCGTCGAAGAATCAGAAAGAGAGATGATCCATTCTGTTTTTGATCTTGGCGAGACAATGGTCAGGGAGTTAATGGTTCCAAGAACAGAGATGGTCTGGATTGAATCTGGAAAGAATTTAAGACAAGGGCTTTCTCTTGCACTGCGTTCTGGTTTTACCAGAATTCCAGTCATTTCAGAGAATTTAGATAATGTCGTGGGCATTGCTTATGTTAAGGATTTAGCAAGGCGAGTTCATGAAAATCATGATGCAGAACAGAGTGAAAATGTTGAAGAACATTTGCGTAAAGCAACATATGTACCAGAGACTAAAACCGCAGATGAACTACTAAAACAGATGCAGCGCGATCAAATACATATGGCTATTGTGGTCGATGAATACGGCGGGACTGCTGGCTTAATAACAATTGAAGATATTTTAGAAGAAATCGTAGGTGAAATTGCTGATGAATATGATGAGGATGAAGCTGAGGAAGTTGAATGGATAGATAAAGAAAAAGCTCGTATCTCTGCAAGATTACATGTGGAAGATTTTGCCGAGAAATTTGAAACAAGTTTCACTACGGAAGAAATTGAAGATGTTGACACTATTGGTGGTTTAATTGCTAAACACCTTGGCCGCGTACCAATTCCCGGTAGCACAATAACTGTTCCTGGCTGGAAACTAACAGCAGAGCGACCAGTTGGTAGGCGCCATAGAATCGCAACAGTATTAGTTGAAAAAATTGCGGAAACGAGTCAGTCAACAGATCAGTTGTAAGATTCTCTAATGCGGATAATTAGATTCTCAGCTCCAGAAAAGCTTGGGGTAGGAACTGATCCATTATTTGGGGTATTAAATGATCAAGATGCAATATTGGTTTTACGTGGAGATCCAATTTATTCTGGCATTGTTCCAGCAGAGAAAAGTTTAAAACTAAGTGATATTAAGTTACTCGCACCAGTAATACCCCGTAGCAAAGTAGTTTGTATTGGTAAAAACTACGCGGATCATGCCGCTGAAATGGATTCAGAAGTTCCAAGTGAACCCATAATTTTTATTAAGCCAAACACATCAGTTATCGGACCAAATGAGTTAATAATCTGGCCAAGAATGAGTGAGCGGGTTGATTATGAAGCAGAACTTGCAATAGTAATTGGGCGTATTTGTAAGGAAGTTCCAGCATCAAAAGCAAAAGATGTTATTTATGGCTACACACTGGCAAATGATGTTACTGCTAGAGATCTTCAAAAGAAGGATGGGCAGTGGAGTAGAGCTAAGGGGTTTGACACTTTTTGCCCACTTGGACCTTGGATTGAAACAGAATTTATTCCAGGAGATCAAAAAATAACTTCCACATTAAATGGTGAGGTAAAGCAGTCCTCTATGCTTTCAGCGATGATATTTAAGGTCCCTCAAATTATTGAGTTTGTAACAAATGTAATGACACTACTTCCTGGAGATGTAATTCTTACTGGCACACCTGCTGGTATCGGTCCTATGCCATCTGGAGCATCAATTACTGTGGCAATTGATGGTTTGGGCGCTCTTACTAATAAGGTCTCTTCCCGTGACCAATAATTCTGGAGTACGTGTGCGATTTGCACCATCACCAACTGGTGATCTGCATGTCGGAAACATAAGAACTGCCCTATTTGATTGGGCATATGCAAGGCATACTGGCGGAAAATTAATTTTTCGAATTGAGGATACTGATAAAGAACGTGTAACAGATGAGTACATTCAGGCCGCAATTCAAAGTTTAAAGTGGCTCGGATTAGATTGGGATGAAGGACCTGAAGTGGGTGGTGAGTATGGCCCCTATCTACAATCAGAAAGATTAGATATTTATAGTCAGTGGTCACAAAAGTTTTTAGATCAAGGTGATGCTTATTATTGCTATTGCAGCTCTGAAGAGTTAGAGGAGCGCAGGCAGGTGCAAATGAAAAATAACAAAGCACCTGGTTATGACGGTAAATGCCGGGATTTATCAGATGCACAAGTTGAGCAATATAAATCTGCTGGCCGCAAACCAGTCGTGCGTATGCGCATGCCGAATGGGGAAACAATTTTTACTGATCTAATCCGTGGTGAGGTTAAATTTGAACATGAATTTGTTCCAGATTTTGTTTTAGCACGAGCAGATGGTTCACCACTTTATACACTTGCAGTAGCAGTTGATGATGTTTTAATGAAGATAACTCATGTGCTACGGGGAGAGGATTTACTTTCATCTACTCCAAGGCAAATTAGAGTTTATCAAGCTATGGGCCTTACCCCAGCGCAGTATCCAGTATTTGCCCATCTGCCATTTGTGATGGGACAAGATAATGCAAAATTATCAAAGCGAAATGGTGAAGTATCAATTAATTGGTATCGCGAACATGGCTATTTACCAGAAGCTATTTGTAATTATTTAGCCCTTCTTGGCTGGTCACCTGGAGATGATAAAGAAAATATATCTATGGCTGAATTAGTTCAATTATTTACAATTGAACGAGTTAACAGCAGCCCAGCTAGATTTGATCCGAAAAAACTTGAGGCAATTAATGGCGATAAAATTCGAGCTCTCACCTTAGATAAGTTTTTAGAGTGGGCTTTGCCTTTTTTGATAAAAGAAAATGTTATTACTGGCACACCAGAAGAGATTGCGATTGTTAAATCAGCACTACCAATAATCCAAGAGCGAATTATTACTTTAGCTGAAATTCCTGCCATGCTGAATTTTCTATTTGTTAAGGATTTTGTAGTAGCTCCAGATGAGTTACCAAAAATAAAAGATGAAGGATCACAGCAGGTTTTAATGGTTGCGTTAGCGAAAATTGAGCCACTTTCAACCTGGAATCACACAAGTATTGAAGAGGTACTACGTAGTGCATTAATTGATGAGTTAGGTCTTAAACCAAGGATTGCCTTTAGCGCACTTCGAATTGCTGTAACTGGTTCTCATATTTCACCACCATTATTTGAATCATTAGAGTTGTTAGGCAAGGAGCGCTCGATCGCACGAATTAGGGCGGGGATTTCCAAATAAATTGTGGTGCAGGGTATTCTTAGCCCTGCATTAAAAATAAATAATGGGGTATGGGGTAATTGGCAGCCCAGCTGATTCTGGTTCAGCTTGTCTAGGTTCGAGTCCTGGTACCCCAGCGATTTATTTATGTTCTACCGTACGGCTCCGTCGTCTAGTGGCCTAGGACTCTGGCTTCTCAAGCCAGCTACGGGGGTTCGAATCCCCTCGGAGCTACTTACTTGTTATTTTTTAGTAAGTACTCACTTAATCTTGCAGCGGTTGCAACAATTGCTGCAGCATGAAGCCTGCCTGGCTGGCGACTTAATCTTTCCATTGGGCCGCTAATACTTACAGCAGCAATCACTTTGTTATTTGGTCCGCGAACTGGTGCTGAAACTGATGCAACCCCCGCCTCACGCTCGCCAACAGATTGTGCCCATCCGCGACGGCGAACAGCAGCAAGATTTGCTGCGGTAAATTTTGCATTTACTAATCCTCTGTGAAGTTTTTCTGGGTCCTCCCATGCAAGTAAAATCTGTGCAGCAGAGCCAGCTTGCATAGTAAGCACAGTACCAACTGGCACTGAATCCCTTAAACCTGTTAATCGCTCTGCAGTTGCAACACAAATTCGTAGATCACCTTGCCTGCGATAGAGCTGTGCGCTCTCACTAGTTGCATCTCGAAGTGCGGTCAGAGCCGGTGTTGCTATTGCTAGTAATTTATCCTCACCAGCTGCTGCAGCTAACTCAGCGGAGCGGGTGCCTAAAACAAATCTTCCAGAAAAATCCCTACTAACTAATCGATGGTGCTCTAGTGCAACTGCTAAACGATGGGCGGTAGGTCTTGCAATGGCGGTAGTGGCAACAAGATCACTTAGTGATTGCGGACCGGCCTCTAATGCGGCGAGAATACGTACGGCTTTGTCTAATACACCAACTCCGCTATTCTTCTTGTCCACACTCTGATAATGCCATCTCATTAGGTGAGAAGCAAATCTAGTGAATAAAGTTTCAAGATAAGGGAGTAAGTAGGAAATGGGTAAGACGTTAGCGGAGAAGATTTGGACTGAGCATATTGTCAGCTCAAAAGCGGGCGAACCAGATCTACTTTACATTGACCTACATTTAATTCATGAAGTAACTAGCCCACAAGCATTTGATGGCTTGCGCCTTGCTAATCGAAAGGTGCGCCGCCCTGAATTAACTATTGCAACTGAAGACCACAACGTACCCACTCTAAATATTGATAAACCAATTGCTGATCCCGTTTCAAAATTACAAGTAGATACTCTTCGAAAGAATTGTGCTGAGTTTGGTGTACGCATACATTCATTAGGCGATGTTGAACAGGGAATTGTGCATGTGGTTGGACCACAACTGGGCATAACTCAACCAGGTATGACAATTGTTTGCGGGGATTCTCACACATCAACTCATGGAGCATTTGGCGCGTTGGCATTTGGAATTGGTACTAGCGAGGTTGAACATGTCCTTGCAACTCAAACCTTGCCATTACTTCGGCCAAAGACAATGGCGATTAATGTTGAAGGTACGCTAAAACCAGGAGTAACTAGTAAAGATATTATTTTGGCAGTAATTGCAAAGATTGGAACTGGCGGCGGCCAGGGTTACATTCTTGAGTATCGTGGAAGTGCGATTAGGGCTCTCTCAATGGAGGCCCGTATGACAATTTGTAACATGTCGATTGAGGCCGGTGCTAGAGCAGGATTAATCGCACCTGATCAAACAACTTTTGATTATGTTAAATCAAAACCTCACGCGCCAGCAGGAGCTGATTGGGATGCCGCTCTTACTTATTGGAAGACATTATCTACTGACTCTGATGCAAAATTTGATAAAGAGATTAACTTAAATGCAGATGAATTAGCACCATTTGTTACTTGGGGTACTAACCCAGGTCAAGGTTTGCCTCTTAGTGCATCTGTTCCAAACCCGGCAGATTTAAGTAATGCTGAGGATCGTGGAGCAGCTGAACGTGCACTGGAGTATATGGATTTAAAACCTGGGACTCCGCTTAAATCAATTAAAGTAGATACGGTTTTCTTAGGTTCTTGCACAAATGGACGGATTGAAGATTTAAGATCTGCCGCTGATATTTTAAAAGGAAAAAAGATTGCATCAACACTTAGGCTTTTAGTTGTGCCAGGCTCTGCCCGAGTTAGATTGCAAGCAGAAGCTGAGGGCCTAGATAAAGTGTTTCTAGATGCTGGCGCTGAATGGCGCAGTGCTGGTTGCTCTATGTGCTTAGGAATGAATCCTGATCAACTAAAGCCAGGTGAGCGAGCAGCATCTACTAGTAACCGTAACTTTGAAGGCAGACAAGGAAAGGGCGGCCGCACCCACTTAGTTAGTCCTTTGGTAGCAGCAGCTACCGCCTTAAAGGG
>Ga0214163_1000307_pt1 | contig 23367 bp, 17 predicted proteins | sample LakMenepilimnion_2_FD_153001 | JGI IMG/M metagenome (GOLD analysis project Ga0214163, IMG submission 153001) | Freshwater microbial communities from Lake Mendota, WI - Practice 15JUN2010 epilimnion v4 | ecosystem: Environmental > Aquatic > Freshwater > Lake > Epilimnion/Euphotic zone | place... | reverse complement strand
AACCGCTGTGGCTAATTTATGTAATAAAACTCTACACCTAGAAAAAGGTTATGTAAAACAATTTGGTGAAACAGGAGAAGTATTAAATCATTATTTATCTGCTATGCAGAATAATTTATTAGAGCAAACTTTTGAGTATATTAATGTTGCGCCAGGTAATGACCTAGTAAGACTTAAATATGCAAAATTGACTCCTAGTTTGGTCGGTAATCAATTAATCGCCGATGTTAGAAGTTCATTAAAAATTGATCTTGAATTTTGGAACTTAATAGATAACCAGAATTTAAATATAAGCCTACATATATATGCAAGTACAGGTGAATGTATTTTTAATGTTGGAACAAACCCGAAAATTTTAAATAAAGGAATTGTACAAGCTAATTTAACCATACCTAGTTATTTTTTAAACGATGGCAATTATTTAGTATCTTTTATGGTGGTTAAAGACAAATCCATCGTTCTTTTTAATTTCGAGGAGGTCTTTAATTTTGAAATAGCTGATTATCGGGAAGAAACAACATGGTATGGTAAGTGGCCAGGTTACGTTCGTCCACAATTTGATTTTCCGATTCAACAAGTTTCTCAAAATTTATAATGTTACATGTAACTAAATCTTTTTTACCAGATTTAAATGAATATATCAAATATTTGGAGAAAATTTGGGATACACATCATTTAACAAATGATGGACCATACGTTAAAGAATTAGAATATAAACTAGGTGAATTTCTTGAGGTTGAAAATTTTATTTTTGTCTCTAATGGTACAATTGCGTTACAATTAGCCATTCAAGCTTTAGGCTTAAAAGGGAATGTTTTAACCACACCTTTTTCTTATTGCGCCACTACAAATGCATTAATCTGGGAGGGTTGTAAACCAATATTCGTCGACATAGATCCTGTTTCGTTGACCGTTCATTCTGAACAAATAAAAGTTGCCGCTGAGATGAGTTCAATATCAGGAATCCTTACAACACATGTTTATGGTAATTGCGGTGATCTTGAAAAACAAGAACTTATTTCTGAGGAAATGGGAATTCCATTAATCTACGATGGAGCTCATGCTTTTGGTGTAAAATATAAGGGTAAATCCATTTTCAATTACGGGACAGTTAGTACCTGTAGTTTTCATGCCACCAAAGTATTTCATACCATAGAAGGGGGAGCTGTAATGACTAATGATCGAAATTTGGCTGAAAAAATTCGTGGTATTAGAAGTTTTGGACATAAAAATGATGATTATTTTGATATAGGAATTAATGGTAAAAATTCAGAGTTTCATGCAGCCATGGGTTTAGTTAATTTTGAACATTTTTCAAGTATTCAAAATCACAGAAAAACTTCGAGTAAACTTTATGATTCTTTGATTAAAGATCCCATTATTAAGTATCAGTATAATTCAGCATTAGATCGTAATTACAGTTATTATCCTATCATTTTGGAGTCAGAAAATCAGTTAATGCAAGTCACTAACAAACTGAACGATCAACAAATATTTCCAAGAAGATATTTTTATCCATCTTTAAATAATTTACCGACTGTATCAGGAAATGCCTGTCCGATTTCTGAAGATATATCTAAACGGATTTTATGTTTGCCATTGTCAGCGGATATTACAGAAAGTGACATTTTGAAAATTTCATCCATAATAATGAGTTCACTATAATTGAATCTCGATGTATTTGTTAATTTTTTTATCCTTTATCTTGTTGAATTATAAGATTTCTTCGAAAGTTTCTAATAAAACTTTTGAAGAAATTATGATTTTAGGTTTCTTATTTTACTCAGCTAGTGTAATACTTTCGGGCTATTTTTTATCAGAATTTCATCTTTGGAATTCTAGAATTTTATGGGCGATTCTTCCATTTTTCATTTCTTACCTCTTATATATTCTATTTAACAAAACCTTTGTATATCATGCGGTCCATTACAAATCAGCTTTTAAAATAACAGGAAGTACCATTCAATCCATTCATTTAGAATTTTCAAAGATGAATTCTTTTGAAAGAATAGTTTTTACGATTCTTTTTTGGACCATTAGCATTCTTTCTATCTTTCAGATTTACTTAATTTTTAATAGCCCTCCCAATGAATGGGACAGTATGACTGGGCATCTAAATCGTATTTTATATTTTTTAAATCGAGGCACAACAGAACATTTTATTGGCACCAATTTTAATGTCGATACCTATCCTAAAAGTTTTTGTTCTATTCAGGTATATCCGTTTTTAATGAGCGGGTTTAATGAACATTTCTTTAAATTACCCAACTATGGTTCTTTTTGGCTTATATGTTTTGGTACCTATGGTATTTTAAAACAATTGGGAGCCTCCTATAAATCGAGGCTTTTTGGAAGCTTAGTGGTTTTTTTATCTCCTAATATAATCATGCAATCCATATTAACAGATACGGATATTGTATTGGCAGCCTATTTGGTCAGTATAATTTATCTGATTTTGGCATTTAAGAATACTCACAGAATTATATACCTATATTTTTTAGGCTTAGCCTTTGGATTGGCTTTAAGTCATAAAATAACTTTTGTTTATTCCTTTTTACCTCTCTTTTTAATTTACCTCTTTTCATTTTATACATTCATTAAAATGAATTTTTGGAAAAATATCAAACATGTTATTTATCCACATATTTTAGGCATCTTATTTTTTGTGGCACCTACCGGTTATATTGCAAATTACCATTATTATAATCATCCAATAGGACCTGTAGAAGCTACTAAACATCAATCTGTTGAACGTGCTGGTAGTATTGAAAATCTTTTTATTCAGGGTACAAGGAATTTGATTAGGTATTCATTTGATATAATGAATTTTGATGGTCTTCGAAATTGGACTTTTATTGAAGAAAAACAAATTTTAGTTAAATCTAAATTAGCTCAATTAGATAGATATTTTAATTTAGGACTAGAAAATACGACCGATTTTACTATTATTCCATTTAGTTTCAATCGCAGATTTGAATTTTTTAATGGGAGTCCTATATATGGCTCAATTTTTATTTTAATCATTTTGCCAGCTATTTTCATCTTTTTTAAAAGGCCTAATCTTACTAAAGGAATCTTTTTAATAGCTTTTATTTTTCATTTTTTATCACTAGCGTATACAGCTCCATACGATCCTTGGAAAGGTAGATATATGATTAGTTCCTTAATCTACATCGTGCCTTTTTTTATCTTTATTGGTGATTATTTTTTTTACAATAAACCCACTAGACTACTGAAATCCATCTTTGTCTTAACGGTTTTAATTATTTCCATTTCCGCTCTTTCTACCATCGGTTTAAATTTAAGGGCTTTACCTTTTGATGCTTATGGTAAAAAATCTATTACTAGTTTGAATAGGATAGAGGCCCTTACTGTTTCAAGGCCTGATATTACTTTTGCTTATGATAATTTTGATAACCTAGTTCCCAAGAATGCTATTGTAGCCTTAGGGACCATAAATGATGATTATGAATACCCATTATGGGGAAAAGAGTTTAAACGTCAATTAATTCCAATTAATCCCTTTGGATTAGGATTACAGAAAATACCCAAAGAGGCTCAATATTTATTTTTTGCCTCCAGTGTTATTAAACCTATCAAGACTGACATCAGATTGGGGACCCAATTAGGAATGAAAAATGGTGTCATGGTACCTGGTGAAGATTATTTTTTAAGAAAATTGAATTAAGTTTTTTGTTTTTTCTTTTGGGCAGAAGGAAATAGTATGTTGTTTAAAATCAATCTATATCCTGGGGAATTTTTGTGCAAACCCAAATCAGTATGTTCTTCATTTACAAAATGTTGATAGTCTTCTGGATCATGTCCTCCCAAAAAACAAAAGAAACCTTTTCCTGCAGTTCCATATAAATATTTTACCTCTTCCAATTTTTGATTTTCTGCTAAAATGATAATATTTGGTTTGATTTTCGATGTTAGAAATGATGTGGTTTGCCCCATAAATCCATGTATTATTTTTTCATGATTTTGATTTAACATAGTTGGTATTAAATCATTTTTTGATGAGAAATCATTTAGTTCAAAATAATCAAACTCTTCTTGAATTTTACGAGGCGAAAAATTCGGTGAAGCGTCAATATCGGAGAATTCATTCACTCGAGGGTTGGTATATATATTGAAATTAGTAAAAGCTAACGTTTCTTGATATTTTAGACTATTATTGACATTATTTGATATAGGATCACCATCTAAACTAGATTCCACGATATCTAAGTCAGTAGTCGCTAAAGAAATATCGAATGTATCTGTAGCAGTACACATGGCAAATAAGTAACCTCCACCTATGATAAACGATTTCAGTGCCAAGGTAATTTTATTTTTCAATTGAGAAACCTTTGAAAAACCATTTGATTTAGCCACGCTTCTATCTTCATTTAGTTGATTTTGATACCATGATTGATCTTTTTGAGTATACATTTTACCCATTTGGCCAGTAAAATCTTCATGATGTAAATGAATCCAATCAAATTCAATGAGTCGGCCATTTAAAATGTCTTGATCATAAATTATTTCAAATGGTATTTCAGCATATCTCAAGGCTAATGAAACAGCATCATCCCAGGGAGAGGCTGAAGTTGGAGAATACAAAGCTATTCTCGCAAACTTATTTAGAACAACTACTTCTGAATTAACTTCGGGTAATTTAAGTTCATTGACTAGAAGGTTAGTTTCTTGGTCACTAAGAATCGAACAAGTAATTCCTTGACCAATAATTTTTGCATACAAATTAGTATCAAAATTCAATAGAAAAGAACCACCCATATAATTCAAACACCACTTTATTTCATTTTGACCGCTTTTTAGATAATTATAAACAATACCATACGATTTTAAATGATCTTTTTGAGAATTATCCATAGGTATCAACATACTTTTTGCATGTAATGCCTCTATATTTAAAATAAATATGATTAATGGATAAATTAGATACTTCATTGGTTTTTCTTCAAGTCAAATAAGTAATAAATTGCAAGCTAAAATTATAATTTAGGTAACCAAAATGAATTTAAAAGAAAATGTATTTGAAGGATTAAGGTCAATAAAAAGTAATTTATTAAGAACGATATTAACAGCTCTTATTATTTCGCTGGGTATAACATCATTAGTAGGCATTTTAACTGCTATAGATGGCATTCAAAGTTCTGTTGACAATTCTTTTTCAGGGCTAGGTGCAAATTCATTTGATATCAGAAATAGAGCTGCCATGCAGATCAGGAGAGAAGGTCAACGAGAGAAGAAGTTCAAAAACATTGACTACAGACAGGCATATCGATATAAAGTATTGTTTAATGAAAAGGGTAATGTTTCTCTCAAAACAAATGTGTCATTTAATGCCATTGCTAAATATTCATCAAAAAAAACAAACCCTAATTCTAGATTGATGGCCATAGATGATAATTTTATGGATATTAAGGGATATAAAATAAATATGGGCCGGTCCTTTTCAAGTAATGAATATACCAATGCCATAAATGTGTGTATACTTGGAGTTGACATTATTGATCAATTATTTGAAAAAGAAAATCCTATTAATAAAGAAATTATTGTTAGTGGATTGAAGATGAAAGTTATTGGCATATTGACCAAAAAAGGAAATATGATGGGAGGGGGTGATGATCGAGTCATTATGGTTCCTTTAGAAACAGGAAGGAAAATGGCCGTTGGTCGCCAACTAAATTTCGATATAACCACATCAACGTTACGAAATGTCAATTTTGATGATTTTATGGAAGAAGCTAGAGGTATAATGAGAAAAGTTCGAATGGATCCAATAGGTGGAAATGATTCCTTTACCATCGATCGATCTGATTCAATTGCTAAGAGTTTTGAAAGTATTACCTCGACTTTACGCGTTGGAGGTTTTGTAATAGGATTCATTACCCTTTTAGGAGCAGCTATCGCTTTAATGAACATCATGATGGTTTCCGTAAGTGAAAGAACCAGAGAGATCGGTATTAGAAAATCATTAGGAGCTACACCAGCAAGAATATTGCAACAATTTTTAATTGAGGCGATCGTTATTTGCCTAATCGGAGGCATAGGTGGAATCATGATGGCTATACCTATAGGTAATTTAATTGCTCAAGGCATTAGCTCAGGAAAAGCTAGTTTTATTATTCCATGGTTATGGATGACCATTGGGATCATAATATGTATCCTAGTGGGCTTATTTTCAGGAATTTATCCTGCTTACAAAGCTTCAGAAATGGATCCTGTGGAAGCTTTACGGTATGAATAGATACGTTTATATTCCATTAAATTTTGTAAAAGCCAATTTGAAGAACTACTTTTGCATTGCAAATTTAATTTATTTGCCCAGATGGCGGAATTGGTAGACGCGCTGGTCTCAAACACCCGTGGGTGCAAGCCCGTGCCGGTTCGACTCCGGCTCTGGGTACAGCCTCTCAAGAAATTGAGAGGCTTTGCCTTTTACATCATATTTGAAAGTTCCAATTTCCAATTCTCATAAGAATCAATTGTTTTATTTTTGTTTATGTCAGGGAGAATATCTGATAATACTTTGATGGAATTTATGCCCTCTTGAACATTTGTATAATATTTCGAACCAATCCCTGCACCTAATGCTGCACCGTAAGCTCCATCAGATTCTAACAACTGAATAGGAACGTTAGAGGCATTTACAATCGTAGAAGAAAAAATAGGACTCAAATACATATTAGCAAATCCTGCTTTTATTTTTTTAGGTACTATGCCTACTACACTCAGTAACTCTAAACCATAAACCATAGAAAATGCGATTCCTTCTTGAACTGATCTTGAGATTTCAAATTTTTGGTGTCTATTAAAATCTAAGTTTCTAAAACTGGCTCCTATAATTTTATTATTAAAAATTCTTTCAGCCCCATTTCCATAAGGAAAGCATAATAGTCCCTTTGATCCTATTTCAGAATGATTGGCAAAATTATTTAAATCAGAATAACTATGAGATGGAAAGAAATTGTCTTTGACCCATCTATTTAAGATACCAGTGCCATTGATACACATTAAAACACCAATTCTCCGTAATTCTTTTGAATAATTTACATGGGCGAAGGAATTTACTCGACAATTAGGGTCATATTTTAACTCTGAACTAACACCATATATAACGCCTGATGTTCCCGCGGTAGTGGCTATATCTCCTGGTTCAACCACTCCTAAAGACAATGCATTGTTAGGTTGGTCACCAGCCTTATAGGTAACTTGTACTTTATTCGATAACCCTAATTCTACTGCTACATGATCACTTATTTGACCATGGTTTTCAAATACATCTTTAATTTTCGGAAAAAATGAAACATCGAATTTAAAATAATCCAACAAGTCTTTAGAAATCTCATTTTTATTAAAATCCCAAAATATACCTTCAGATAAAGCAGAAATAGTTGTTGTTAATTCATTAGTTAATTGAAATGAAATATAATCTCCTGGTAAAAGAACATGTTTAATTTGATCATAAATATGAGGTTCATTTTCTTTTACCCAGGCCAATTTTGAAGCGGTAAAGTTGCCGGGTGAATTTAATAGATTGTTTAATGTATTATCTTTTCCTAGACGATCAAATGCTAGTTCTCCGATATTTGTAGCTCTAGAATCACACCAGATTATCGATGGTCGTAAAACTTGTTTATCTTTATCTAAAATAACTAAACCGTGCATTTGATAGGAAATGCCTATTGCTGAAATTTCTAAAGGGTTATATATTTTTGATGCATTAGCTATTTTAATAACTTGTTTAACACAATGCCACCAATGTTCAGGATTTTGTTCTGCAAACCCAGGAGAAACAGAAATTATCTCATTTTCGGTTTCAGGATAAGAACATGTATATAAAACAGATTTTGTAGATGCATCGACTACACTTAATTTTATCGTTGATGTACCTACATCAATGCCACATAAAAGCATAAATAGAAATGTTAAAAATTAGAATAAATAATCATAGGGTAAATACCCAATTTCAATTATCTAATATAAGAATAAATGTTTTACCGAAAGAAATTTTTGCTTTAATAGGGAAAAGTGGGTGTGGAAAAAGTACATTAGCTAAAATAACAGTAGGTTTAATACCTAACGAAGCTTGTAGCATAAAAGTGAATGAAGTAGAATTAAATGATCCTCATGAGCGATTAATTCCTCAGTTTTCAAAAGCTGGTTATTTACCACAAAACCTACATTTAAAACCATTTCATACGGTACAAGATTTTTTGAATATCATATTTCAAAAATCAGTTTCACCTCAAAAAGAAATCAATCGATATGTTAAAATATTTCATTTACAAAATCTATTAAATACGCAAGTAACAAATTTGTCTGGAGGAGAAAAACAGAAATTAGGTATTTTAAATGCAATCAGTGAACCTGTCGAATACTTAGTTCTTGATGAACCATTTAGCCAATTAGATACTGAACAAAAGCTGGAATTTTCAAATATAATCAAAGAGATTATTGAATTAAAAAACATTCCATGTCTACTCATTAGTCATGATTTATCGGATGTTTTAAAACTTAGTCATTCCATAGGAATTATTAATCATGGGAAAATTATTCTCAACGGAAATATCCAGAAAATGCTAATGAGCAAAAATAAGACAGTTATTAATCTAAGAAATGCTCTTTTTTCTTGGCATGATTCAAACCATTTAATTATTGAAAATTTGAAAAAGCTTTAAATTTTAGCGCATTATCAGTTGTGATTTTTATGATTTCATCCAGATGGATTTCATATAAATCAGCAAGTTTCTGAGCCACTATTTTTAGATGAGAAGGATGGTTAGGCTTTCCTCTAAATGGAACAGGGCTTAGGTAAGGTGAATCTGTTTCTAAGACGATAAATTGTAAATCAATGTGTTTTATGCTTTCAAATAAGTTTGTGTTTTTATAAGTTATAACTCCGCCTATACCCAGTGAATAACCCAAATTAGTCAATTTCGTTGCCTCTGCAGCATCGCCTGAAAAACAATGAATAATCCCTTTTAACTGACTGAATTCTTTTGAAGAAAGAATAGAAATTAAATCTGCATAAGCTTTTCGACAATGTATATCCACCCAAATGTTTTTATTCAATGCCCATTGACATTGCATTTTAAATGCATCTATTTGTTCATTTTTAAATGTAATATCCCAGTAATAATCTAAGCCAATTTCACCGACTGCTAAAAATTTAGCATCATCTAAAATTGGTTTTAATATATTCAATTGGTCTAAATAGTCTTCCTTCACATAGGTAGGATGCAAACCGATCATAGGCTTGCATATCATCGGATAGGATGATGTTAATTTAATAAGCGAATCTAATGTTTGAACATCACAATTAGGTAGCCAAACCTCCTTAATGCCTGCTTCAATGATTTGATTTATATTATTTTCAATATCAGCGGTAAATAAATCATCATAAAGATGAGCGTGTGTATCGATCATAAGGTTTTAAATAAAAAGTTATTTTGAGCACCATATTCCAAGATTGGTTCAAGGATTTTACTTAAAATTGGAAAAGCTTTATGGCTATCATGAAAAATAAAAATAGAACCATGTTGAAAGCTTTTCTTAGCTGATTTTATAATTCGCTCAGGATTATTATTTTTATTATAATCACCAGAGATGAAGGTCCACATATAAATTTTGGTATATTCTACTAGTTTTTTATTCATAAAATAGCTTATTCTGCCATATGGGGGTCTAAATCCAATTGAATTAGTGCCTAAATTATTAATGGCATTTTCACATGCTACATATTCATTATAATAATCTTGAGTACTAACTTGCCAAGCATTCACATGATTCATGGTGTGATTTCCTATTTTATGGCCTTCCAATAAAATTTGCTTGGCTAAATTTTGATTCGATTCTATATTCTTTCCTATGCAAAAAAAGGTAGCTTTAGCTTCATATTTCCTTAGAAGTTCTAATACATATTGGGTAACTTCAGGGGTAGGACCATCATCAAAAGTTAAGTAAATTATTTTTTCAATCGCTAAATGATTATTTTTCCATATAAGTTTAGGAAAGAAAAAATTTAACACTTTTGAGAGTTCATTAATCAACATGAATCAGAGTTATATGTCGCAAATTACTAGTTCCCAATCAGAAAAAATAATTTTAGGTATTGATCCTGGTACTAGATTTCTTGGTTATGGGCTCATTAAAATAAATAAAGAAAAAGTAACTATTCTTCAATATGGTGTTTTGAATTTAACTAAGTATACCACCCAAGGTGCCAAATTTCTAAAAATTCATGAAAGGGTTTTGGGCATTATTGAAGAATTCTTACCAGATGAAATAGCTATAGAATGTCCTTTTTTCGGAAAAAATGTTCAATCTATGTTGAAATTAGGCAGAGTTCAGGGAATGGTTATGTCTTTAGCTTTTTCTAAAAATATTCCTGTCGCTGAATACGAACCCAAAAAAATCAAACAGTCAGTAACAGGAAATGGGAATTCATCAAAAGAACAAGTAGCACGAATGGTAGAGGTCATAGGGAATATTAAATTAGACGCAAAGCTATTTGACGCCACAGATGCTTTAGGCATTGCTATTTGTCATCATTTTCACAATAATAATTTAACCTCTACCATAAAAGGTACAAAAAAAGGTTGGGGTGCTTTTGTCAACGAAAATCCATTGCGTGTTAAATAACGTTCTTAATTTGAACAATTAATTCTTCAATGGTTTTGGTAGGAGCATAACAAGTTTCGCCAACGCATAGATAAAAATTAATATTTACTTCGCTTAAAATGGGCATGAAATTAACCATTGACTTGTCTAAAGGAATTTCGATATTCCTTAAGTCTTTTAAGCTTATATAATTACTGTTATATTTAATGATCGCTTTAGGATATTCAACATAATCACAATATAATCGCAACCAATTAGCATAATATAAAGGATTTTTTGCTGCTAAATCCATTACATTTTCAAGCATTTGCTTAGCCTTAAGTGTATAGTCTGGAATTTGCATAATGAATCCCACTTTAAATAAACATTCGCATAAAATTGAGTTAGATGATGGCATAACAGAATCATTTAATTCATATTTTTCAGCAATAAGCTTTTCCGATTTATTTGAATAGTAATTATAATATACCGTTTGGGAATTTTTTGTATTGAAATTTTCTAGTATTTCATTCAAACAAATATTCGCTTTATTCAAATAATCTATATGGCCACTTACTTCATATAGATCTACAAATGCCATGGTTAATAGAGCCATATCATCCAAAAAAGCTAAAATTGGATATTTGGCGTATGTAACTTGATGCAAATATGTTTCATCAACAATAAGGTTACGCTCTATATTTAACAGGATCGATTTCGCTAAATCCAAGTAATCTTCATTATGAACCGATTCGTGGGCTTTTACTAAAGCAGAAACTAAAATTGCATTCCATGATAATACTTGCTTAGTATCAGTATTAGGTTTAATACGTTTTGATTTTTCGATTTTTAAAATTTCTAATTGTTTTCTAAATGATTCATTCGAAATAGGAGTAATCTTGAACAGGATATTATTTTGATTTTCCCAGTTGCCATTTGACGTTATAGAAAAGTGATTATAGAACTCTTGATTAGTTTTAAAGGGTAATATTGAATTTAACTCTTCATAATTCCAAACATAATATTTGCCTTCTTCTCCTTCTGAATCAGCATCAATGGATGAATAATACAATCCATTATCTCCTTTTAACTGTTGATTTATAAATTGTATCATGTCATTAATGACCTCTTTATATAAATCAAAATTAGTTTTCAAATAAGCTAATGAATAGGTTTTTAGTAATTGAACATTATCATAAAGCATTTTTTCAAAATGAGGGCAGAACCATTCTGAATCTACTGAATACCTAGAAAACCCACCTTCTATCTGATCATAAATGCCACCTTGTGCCATTTTCTGCAATTGTAAATTATAGAGTTCATTAACACCTAATTTAAGATATTCATTATTGGGCAAATTAATTAAAAAATCAATCAAGCAGGGCAATGGAAATTTTGGGGCCTTCTTTATACCACCAAAAGTGGGATCCATTGACATTTTGATTGATTGGAATGTTTTGTTAATGAGATGAAGATTGTCATTTAAATTATATTTGTTAGTAGCAAAATGTTGCTCATTGATACTCTGATAAAAGCCTTCAGCAGAATTCTCTAGTTCAATTTTATTATTTTTATAAGCCTCGTTGATTGAATTTAATATGGATATCCAATTTTTTTTAGGAAAATAGGTGCCCCCATAAAATGGTTTTTTATTTGGTAGCAAAAAGACATTTAAAGGCCAGCCACCTCTTATGCCCATAATTTGTACAGCTTCCATATAGATCATATCAAGATCAGGACGCTCTTCTCGATCAATTTTAATATTAATGAAATGATTATTCATTAACTCAGCTACCTCTTGATCCTCAAATGATTCATGTTCCATGACATGACACCAATGGCAAGCGGCATAACCTATGCTTATGATGATGGGTTTATCTTCTAAAATAGATCTATTTAATGAATCAGGACTCCAAGCTTCCCATTGAACCGGATTGTCTTTGTGCTGCAACAAGTACGTGCTTACTTCATTTTTGAGTTTATTCATTAGTATAAAAATGTATTTGTATTTTTGAACAAATTTTAATTATGTTAGAAAGTAGAGATTTTGTTATTAGTCCTGATGTAGCTTATTCACCGGAATTATTGCATGCTTTTTTATTGGCTGAGTTAGGTGCAAATCTATTGAATAATAGTCAATATCGAATTGAAAAAATATCATTAGATGCAAGAAACAAAAATATAAAAGCACTAGTGAAAATTGGCTTATATCATAAAGATCACAATTTTGCCTCTGAATTAGATTCTATTTTGCCAAAATTAAAAAAGAATAGTAAAAGGGTTATTGTGATAGGAAGTGGTCCAGCTGGAATATTTGCATCGATCAAATTAATCGAATTAGGTTTCAAACCAATCGTTATTGAACGTGGTAAAAATGTACGCGATCGAAGACGTGATATTGCTGCGATTAATCGTTTTAATTTGGTTGATTCTGATAGTAATTATTGTTTTGGAGAGGGTGGAGCAGGAACATATTCAGATGGTAAATTATATACGCGAAGTAAAAAAAGAGGTGATATTAATTATGTTCTAAAGAAATTTGTGAGTTATGGGGCTAATAATAATGTATTATTTGAATCACATCCACACATAGGTACGAATAAATTGCCCTTAATTATTTCGTCAATGCGTGATGCCATCATTGAAGCAGGAGGTGAATTTCATTTTGAACATCGAGTAACTGATCTACTGATTCATAAAAATTCAATCATTGGTTGTCAGACCAATTTTAAAGATAACTTTTTAGGTGAAGCTACTTTATTAGCCACCGGACATTCAGCTAGAGATATATTTACCTTATTGCAAAGTAAAAATATTCAAATTGAAGCTAAATCATTTGCTTTGGGAGTTAGAATTGAACACCAACAAAGTTTTATTGACAAAAGCCAGTATAAATTTAAGGAAAGACCTTCTTATTTACCTCCGGCGTCTTTTAGTTTAGTTGCAAAGACAATTTTTAAAGGAATTGAAAGGGGTGTTTTTTCATTTTGTATGTGTCCAGGTGGATTTATAGTTCCATCAGCAACCAGTCAAAATCAAGTGGTTGTCAATGGTATGTCGCCTTCTAGACGTGACTCTAAATATGCTAATTCTGGTATTGTGGTTAGCATATTGCCATCTGATCTCTCCTCTTATTCAAAATATGGACCCTTAGCTGGGATGCAATTTCAAGAAGAATTAGAAAATAAAGCTCATGCATTATCCGGTAGTACACAAAAAGCGGTTTCCCAATTAGCTAGTGATTTCATTAAGGGTTCAGCCAGCAACGAGGTATTGGACACCTCATATATTCCTGGCTTGATACCGGGTGATATACGTGAAGTTTTACCTGAATTTATAACGGGATCTTTATCGTTGGGTCTTCAAGATTTTAACCGGAAAATTCCTGGGTTTTCTAGTCACTTGGGCCAACTCATCGGCATAGAAAGTCGAACTTCATCGCCTGTTAAAATACCTAGAAATTCAGAGACTTTAGAACATGTTGAAATAGAAAATTTATATCCATGTGGAGAGGGCGCAGGTTTTGCTGGTGGAATTATGTCAGCAGCATTAGATGGAATTAATTGTGCATTAGCTATAGCGCATAAATTAAAATAAGGCATGCACAAAGAATTAGAACACTTGTGGTACCTAATAGACGAGATTTCAAATGATCCGAGCATTCAAAATAATGCAATTCAAGCTGCTGTTGTTGCTATTATATACCAAGCTGAAAGTCAGGGCAGTATTCTTTATTTAATTGAAAGAAATACTTATGATGGTCATCATAGTGGTCAAATGGCGTTACCAGGAGGTAAAATGGATTCCAATGATGCCAATTTACATGAAACTGCCGTTCGAGAAGTTTTTGAAGAAATCGGGATTCAAATAAGTACAGATCAATTATCGCCATTAACACCACAGTGGATTCATGTTTCAAACCATTGGGTTCAACCTTTTTATACGATTGTACATGAAAAGCCAATTTTTACTTTAAATAAAAGAGAAATAAATTGTATTTTTGAAATACCGATATCTTCTTTGACCGATTCTAGTATTTTAACCTTTCATGAGTTAGTCATATTAGATCAAAAAGTTATTTCCCCTAAATATTTTAAGAATGGGAAAGAAATATGGGGGGCAACAGCTATTATTTTATATCAGTTGTTTCTTAGGACTAAAACTAAAATAAATTTGGATTAATATATGGATGATTCATTAGAAGGTGCTTTGCAGGATCAAATTGCGGTTGCGGGGATGTATGAGAATTGGTTCTTGGAATATGCTTCTTATGTGATTTTAGAAAGAGCTGTCCCTGCGATAGAAGATGGTTTAAAACCAGTTCAAAGGCGTATTTTACATGCGTTAAATGAAATGGATGATGGTCGTTTTAATAAAGTTGCCAATGTTATTGGTCAGACGATGCAATATCATCCACATGGGGATGCGTCAATCAATGATGCCATTGTTAATTTGGGTCAAAAAGAATTACTTTTTGATTGCCAGGGGAACTGGGGTGATGTAAGAACTGGTGATAGTGCAGCTGCTGCAAGATATATCGAAGTACGCTTATCAAAATTTGCAAACGATGTAGTATTTAATAATCAGACAACACATTGGCAATTATCATATGATGGTCGTAAAAAAGAGCCAATTATTTTACCAATTAAATTTCCTCTTTTATTAGCACAAGGTGTTGAAGGTATAGCGGTAGGGCTTGCTACTAAGATAATGCCTCATAATTTCTGTGAATTATTGCAGGCTTCCATTGATTTACTCTCCAATAAGAAAGTCAATTTATATCCAGATTTTTTAACTGGGGGGATGATGGATGCTAGTTCTTATAATGATGGTTTAAGAGGTGGGAAAATTAGAATAAGAGCAAGAATAGAGGAGTTTGATAAAAAAACGTTACTCATTAAAGAAATTCCTTTTAGTACGACAACCACCTCATTAATTGATTCCATTATTAAAGCAAATGACTCAGGTAAAATTAAAATTAAAAAGGTCATTGATAATACAGCCAAAGATGTTGAAATCCAAGTACAATTGGCTCCAGGAATTTCTCCTGATGTTACGATAGATGCATTATATGCATTTACTGATTGTGAAATTTCAGTATCACCCAATGCCTGTGTAATTATTCAAGACAAACCTCATTTTGTCGGTGTAGCTGAAATTTTAAGAGTAAGCACTAATCAAACCGTTGAATTACTAAAAGAAGAATTAGAAATACGAAAAAGTGAATTAATGGAAAAACTTCTATTTAGTTCATTAGAAAAAATATTTATTGAAAATCGCATTTATCGCAAGATTGAAGAATGTGAAACTTTTGAGTTAGTTATTTCTACCGTGGATGAAGGTTTAACTCCATTTAAAAAAGATTTTTATCGGGAAATAACGGAGGAAGACATTTTAAGATTATTGGAAATTCGAATTAAGAGAATATCTAAATTTGATAGCTTTAAAGCGGATGAATCAATGCGCCGTTTAGAAGAAGAGTTAAAGGAGGTAGAGGAAAATCTAGCCAATATTATCAGATATGCCATTGATTATTTTAAAAATTTGTTACAGAAATATGGAAAAGGAAAAGAGCGAAAAACTGAAATAACAAATTTTAATACGATATCAGCAACGGTAGTAGCTGCAGCCAATCAAAAACTTTACGTCAATAAAATTGACGGGTTTATCGGATATGGCTTAAAAAAGGATGAATATGTAATGGATTGTTCCGACATAGATGACATTATTGTCATTCGCAATGATGGAACTTGTATTGTTACAAAAGTCCAAGAAAAGGTATTTGTGGGTAAGGATATTCTGTATTGTTGCGTATTTAAGAAAAATGATGATCGAAAGGTTTTCAATATCTGTTATGCAGATGGTAAAACAGGAATTACCTACGTTAAAAGATTTAAAGTTACTTCGATTACCCGGGATAGAGAATATAAATTGGTTGGAAATCATTCCAAATCAAAAATTACTTATTTTTCAGCGAATGAAAATGGGGAAGCGGAGGTCATTCAAATTAATTTAACGGCCAATTGCACAGCCAAAATAAAACAGTTTGATTATGACTTTGCGAAATTATCCATCAAGGGTAGAGAGTCACTTGGAAATATGCTTACAAAATATCCAGTAAGGAAAATCATTCAAAAGTCGGCGGGTGTATCAACATTGGGAGGTGTGGATATTTGGTATGATCCTACGATAGGTAGGCTGAATCGAGATCAACATGGGAATCATATTGGAAACTTCGAACCTAGTGATCTGATTTTAGCTATCTATTCAAATGGAAATTACGAACTAACCAATTTTGAATTAACGAATCGATATCCAGCGGAAGAAATAGTATATTTAAAACGATTCAATAGCAATAACACGATATCTGCGGTCTATTTTGATGGAATAAATAAGAGCCATTATATTAAACGTTTTAAATTAGAAACGACCACGATTGATAAAAAGTTTTTATTCATTACGGATTCGAAAAATTCTAAATTATTAAATGTTACTGATAATTATTCGCCGAATGTTCAAATTAAACACAAGACTGATGGAAAAGTGAGCGAAACAAGCTTAATACCTATTGTCAGTATTGTAGAAGTAAGAGGGTGGAAGGCCATTGGTAGTAAATTGAATTTTACCAAAATTGCTGATATTCAATTTTTGGAAACAGAAGAAATAGATTCTACGGAAATCATAGAATCTGAACCTGAAACATTAAATAATTCCATAAATACAGTTGATGATAATGATTCAGAAAATAATATAAATACCTTGAATTCTGGTACTTATGAGAATACTGAAGCAATAAAAGATGTATCTAAAAAGGGCAATGAAGAAATAAAACAGGAAAAAGATGAAATCCCGTTAGAAATAGTTAACCTGGAATCTATTGATAGAGAGGATTTAGATATAAGTGAAACCATTGTTTTAGTAGACGAGGAAATTGAAGCATTATCTAAAACTATTATTACTGACGACATACCATTTGATATAAATACCAGCAATAATGAAACAGACGTTCCTATGACGATCAAATCAAAGCCTGATGAAAATTCAAATAGTGATTTAAATAAAGGGGCTCAATTGGGCTTATTTTAATGGTGAAATCTCATAGTAAAAAAAGAATTCAAAATGCTTGGGCTTTTTATGATTGGGCCAATTCTGTACATTCATTAACTATTACTTCGGCTATTTTTCCAATTTATTTCCCAATAGCTGCTGTAGTATTGGGATCAATTACGCCTAATTTGCTCCCAATTTTCGGTACTATTTTATTGCCAAATACGGTAGTTTATTCCTACACTATATCTTTTGCATTTTTAATATTAGCAGTATTAGTGCCTATGGTTTCAGGAATTGCGGACTATTTAGGTAATAAAAAGTCCTTTATGCGTTTTTTTTGCTATTTAGGTTCATTCAGTTGCATTGGTTTGTTTTTCTTCACCAAAGGAAGTTACTGGGTCGGTACATTAGGTTTTTTATTTTCAATTATCGGTTGGGGTGGGAGCATCGTTTTTTACAACAGTTTTTTACCAGAAATAGCTACCAAAGATGAATATGACCAACTAAGTGCAAAGGGGTTTGCCTTGGGTTATATTGGTAGTGTCATATTATTGTTACAAAACTTATCTATGTTATTAATGCCAAGCTTATATGGTAACATTTCAAGCGAATTAGCCAGTAGAATTTCATTCTTGTCCGTTGGCATATGGTGGTTATTGTTTGCCCAGATACCCCTGCATTATTTACCTGATAATCAAAAATCCGTTAAATTAAATAGTAGCTATTTAACCGGAGGATTTACAGAATTAAGAAATGTTTTTTTTAAAATACGTGGTTTAGGCACTGTAAAATTGTTCTTAATATCATTTTTCATGTACAATCTTGGAGCTCAAACAGTTATGTACTTAGGTGCTTTATTTGGAAGTCAAGAATTACATTTGCCAACGGACGCACTCATCATTACGATTCTTTTAATCCAATTAGTAGCTATCCCAGGAGCCTTTATTTGTTCCTATATTTCCCAAAAAATAGGCAACATTTTAGGGTTAATTATAATTGTTAGTATATGGATATTTATTTGCTGTTTTGCCTATTTCGTGTACGGTCAAATTCAGTTTTACATTTTAGCTATGTTCATTGGATTTGTTATGGGAGGAATACAAAGTAATAGTAGAGCTAGTTATGCTAAATTATGTCCCAATGATGAAAAAGATTTAGCTTCTTACTTTAGTTTTTATGATGTATGCGATCGACTAAGTACTGTGCTGGGTACATTTTTGTTTGGTATTATTATTCAATTAACAGGGAATATGAGGGTAGGTATTTTGGTCTTAACTTTGTTCTTTATCGCTAGTTTATTTTTTTTATTTAGATTATTAAAAACGAATAAATTAAATATTTAATGGTATTATATATTTATTCTTAGCGTTTATCCATTCTTTTGGAATTACAGAAATAATCTCATCTTTGAGGGCATCAATTACACCTTTCCGATTGTAATTTTCTGAATAAATTAATGCAATTTCCCTAACAGGTGTATTAAAAGGTATTTTGAATATCTTATTTTTAACTGTTTCGCTGACATAATCGATCAACATATGCGGAATAATTGTTTGACCCATTCCATTTTCGGCTAATCTTAACATCGTTTCTAGACTTCCTGTTTTATAAACTATTTGAGTGTCTGAATTTGATTTATTTCTCAGATTGCATATGGAAGCAATCTGGTTACTTAAACAATGCCCTTCTTCAAGAATCCATAATTTTTCTGGGATAATGTTTTGATCTAACTCTCCGTTTTTCAATAATACATTTGAAAATAAAAATAACTCTTCAAAAAATAATGGTATGCAGGGCATTTCTTGATTTGTTATGGGAACCAAAATACCAATGTCTAATTTTCCCTCATTAATGGCATTATAGATATTTTCAGTAGTCGTTTCAAAAATATTAAGTTTTAGGTTAGGGAATTTTGTTTGAAATGAAGAAAGAAATTTCGGAATCAAGTAGGGGGCGATTGTTGGTATAATACCTATCGACACCTCCCCAATTACATCCTTATGATAGCCTTGTGCAAATATTTGAATTGATTTTTTTTCTTTGATAATTTTTCTAGCAGCATTTATTATTTGTAATCCTTCCGTAGTGGGTTTGATTGGTTTAATTTTTCGATTAAATATGATCAAATTAAGTTCTTCTTCTAATTTTTGAATTTGCATACTTAAACTTGGCTGTGTGACAAAGCAAAACTTAGCGGCTTTAGAAAAACTTTTATATTCATTTAAAGCTACAATGTATTCTAATTGAGTGATAGTCATTATTATAGTTATTCGTTATACTAATATAATAAATATAGATTTGATTTATAAAAAAAATGTCTTGATATTTGAATTTAATTGTTAAAAAACACTTTGATTAATTAAACAATCAATAAATATGGATAATTCTAATAGCGGCGAAGAAGCCAAGTGTCCTTTTACTGGGGCTACATCAATGGGTAAACAACCAAGTGCAGGTAGTGGAACAAGAAATACGGATTGGTGGCCACATCAATTACGATTAAATATTTTGAGACAACATTCTCGGTTATCAAATCCAATGGACGAATCTTTTAATTATGCAAAAGAATTCGCATCACTTAATTTGAAAACTGTTAAAGATGACATCATCAAATCATTAACCACTTCTCAAGATTGGTGGCCAGCGGATTATGGCCATTATGGTCCATTTATGATACGTATGGCGTGGCATAGTGCTGGTACTTATCGTACTACAGATGGCCGTGGTGGGGGTGGAGCAGGAATGCAAAGATTCGCTCCGTTAAATAGTTGGCCTGATAATACCAATTTAGATAAAGCACGTTTATTGTTATGGCCAATTAAGCAAAAATATGGTCGCAAATTGTCTTGGGCAGATTTAATGATCCTTGCTGGTAATTGTGCATTAGAGTCCATGGGCTTTAAAACATTTGGTTTTTCAGGTGGTAGAGAAGATGTTTGGGAGCCACAAGAAGATATCTATTGGGGTAATGAACGTATTTGGTTAGATGATAAAAGATATAGCGGAGATCGCGATTTAGAAAACCCTTTGGCAGCTGTCCAAATGGGTTTAATCTACGTTAATCCTGAGGGGCCCAATGGTAATCCTGATCCAATTGCTTCTGCAAGGGATATACGGGAAACATTTGCAAGGATGGCGATGAATGATGAAGAAACAGTGGCATTAATTGCTGGAGGACACACATTCGGTAAAACTCATGGAGCTGCAGATCCAGGTAAATACGTTGGCAAAGAACCTGCGGGAGCCGGCATTGAGGAACAAGGTTTAGGTTGGAAAAATACGTTCGGTTCAGGTAACGGAGTTAATACGATTACTTCAGGATTGGAGGGCGCATGGACAACTACTCCTACGCAATGGAGCAATAACTATTTCGAAAACTTATTTGGATATGACTGGGAATTAACAAAAAGTCCAGCTGGTGCTAATCAATGGAAACCCAAAGGTGGAGCTGGCTCAGGTACTGTACCAGATGCACATGATCCTTCCATAAGTCATGCGCCTACCATGTTGACTTCAGACATAGCGTTGAAAGTTGATCCAGCCTATGAAAAAGTTTCAAAAAGATTTTATGAAAATCCAGATTTATTTGCAGATGCATTTGCTAGAGCTTGGTTTAAATTAACTCATCGTGATATGGGACCGCGTTCAAGATATGTAGGTACAGAGGTTCCAGCTGAGGTATTGATATGGCAAGATCCAATTCCATCATCAACTTTTAAAATGATCGATTCGGCAGATATAGTATCATTAAAAAGCAAAATCCTTTCCTCAGGATTAACGGTAAGTGAATTAGTCTCAGCGGCTTGGGCATCTGCATCTACATTCCGTGGTTCAGATAAACGAGGGGGAGCCAATGGAGGACGTATACGTTTAGCGCCACAGAAGTTTTGGGCGGTCAATAATCCTGCCCAATTATCGAAGGTATTAGATGTTTTAGAGAATATACAAAAGGAGTTTAATGCCACAAATAATGAAAAAGGGATATCATTAGCGGATTTAATCGTTTTGGCAGGTTCTGCTGCGATTGAAAAAGCTGCTAAAGATGGTGGAATTGAGGTTAATGTTCCATTTGTTGCTGGTCGTACCGATGCATCTCAAGATGAAACAGATGTGGAATCATTTGGAGTATTAGAACCAATAGCAGATGGATTCAGAAATTATGTAAAGCCTCGTACCTTGGTATCTGCCGAAGAAATGTTAATTGACAAAGCACAGTTATTAACTTTAAGTGCTCCTGAATTAACGGTATTGGTTGGTGGATTACGTGTGTTAAATACCAATTTTGATGGATCAAAGAATGGGGTATTTACAAATACTCCAGGTGTATTGACAAATGATTTCTTTGTAAACCTTATTGATCTTAGCACAACTTGGAAAGCAGTAGACGCTCATCAATATTTATTTGAAGGTTCTAATCGATCTTCAGGTCAAGTAAAATGGTCTGGTACTCGAGTAGATTTAATTTTTGGATCTAATTCAGAGTTACGTGCTTTAGCTGAAGTGTATGCATGTGAAGATTCGAAAAATAAATTCGTGACTGATTTTGTAGCCGCTTGGACTAAAGTTATGAATCTTGATCGATTCGATTTAGTATAGTTAGATATTTGATTTTAAAGGCTCATTTTAGTGCATTATGCTAAAATGAGCCTTTTTTTTATTTTAATATTTGGGTGATATATTGATTAAGGTTAATCCTAAAGAATATTAATTCTTTCAAACTCTGCCAACAAACCTTCAATAATTTCATGTGCCTAATCGAAACTTCTCCTGTTTCTCTTTCCTTGTGAAAAACCGGGATATTAAATAATTTTTGATTGGCTTTTTTAGCTAATACAGATAAAAATATATTGGGTGCAAAAGGAATTGGATTAGGCAAAACAGTTAACAATTTTTTCAAAAATGAAGTCCTATATAGCCTAAATGGAATATTAGCATCATTAATATATGTACCATATAAAATTAACAATGAGTACTTCAAGATTTTTGTAATGAAAAGTCGAAATGGATCATCGTGACGAACTTGTCTAAATCCTAATATAAAGTCAGATTGATCTTTTAAATCCCAAAATTTCTTAAAATCTTCAGGGATAAATTGGTCATCAGAATCTGTTTGAAAAATGTAGTCTGGATTCATTTCAACTGCAAATTTGTAGCCATTAACCACCGCATTACCATGCCCACCATTTAATTGATGTTTAGCAATTAAGTTGGGATTTTCTGATGCCAATTGGTCTAATATCAGACCTGTATCGTCTTTTGAACCATCATTGATAACTATTATTTTAAATTGGTCTTTGGATAAAATATGAGCTATTCCACTTGTCCATAGATCAATTACATTTTCAATACAAGCTTCTTCATTATAAGCAGGAATCACAACAATTAGATTCAATTTATTGATCATTATAATCTATTTTTATATCTATTTATAGGTTTTTCTATATAAAACCATGAAAAACTTGCAATACCTACAATGAATAAGAAATTAATAGAAAATTTTAATATTAATAAATCGGAATTAATTGAATCAAATAAGGGGAATTTTTTGATCAAATAACTCCAAATGGTATTCCCATTAAGGTGGTAATAATTATAAACTAAATTATGGTACAAATAAATACCGTAAGATATTGACCCTAAATATGCAATTACTTTATTTTCAAGAATTAAATTCATTGTACTTCCGGTAGAAAAAATTGAATTTCC
>Ga0214163_1000306_pt1 | contig 23442 bp, 33 predicted proteins | sample LakMenepilimnion_2_FD_153001 | JGI IMG/M metagenome (GOLD analysis project Ga0214163, IMG submission 153001) | Freshwater microbial communities from Lake Mendota, WI - Practice 15JUN2010 epilimnion v4 | ecosystem: Environmental > Aquatic > Freshwater > Lake > Epilimnion/Euphotic zone | place... | reverse complement strand
CGATCCGTTTGAACCAGTTGTCGATCCACCAGTTGTTGTTGACCCACCAGTTGTTGTTGACCCACCAGTTGTCGATCCACTTCCTTCAGTTGACCCACCAGTTGTTGTCGATCCGTTTGAACCAGTTGTCGATCCACCAGTTGTCGCTGACCCACTTCCTCCAGTTGATCCACCAGTTGTTGTCGATCCATTTGAACCAGTTGTCGATCCACTTCCTTCAGTTGACCCACCAGTTGATCCAGTTGTTGTCGATCCGTTTGAACCAGTTGTCGATCCACTTCCTTCAGTTGACCCACCAGTTGTTGTTGATCCATTTGACCCAGTTGTTGGTCCACCAGTTGTTGTTGGTCCACTCGACCCACCAGTTGTCGATCCACCAGTTGTTGTTGATCCATTTGACCCGGTTGTTGACCCACCAGTTGTCGACCCACCAGTTGTTGTTGATCCATTTGACCCGGTTGTTGACCCACCAGTTGTCGATCCACCAGTTGTCGACCCATTTGAACCAGTTGTCGACCCATTTGAACCAGTTGTCGACCCACCAGTTGTCGACCCACCAGTTGTTGATCCATTTGAACCAGTTGTCGACCCACTTGTTGTTCCACCAGTTGATCCGTCTGAGTTATTCTTTTTCTTATTTTTCTTATTGGATGATTTACTTTCTGTTTTACTACTTTCAGTAACACCATTTGTGTTCAATCCACCACCAGATATACTACTTAGAGCATCAAGTGTGTTCATAATACCTAATACGTTCATAGCGGTATTCTGAGCCATACTTATACTAGTACTAATACCTATAGTAGAACCACAAGGATTATTACCGCCAAATGAACTATAAACACCATTGGCCCAGTTGTTGAAATTACCATTATTGAAATCATCTGGACTAAATGTACTCATTTGACCAAAGTATGTTACAGTAACACCATTGGTTGGTACATTAATTGTTTTTACAATACCGGTACAAGGATCAGCATATGAATAAACATAAGTCTGGGCCTTTACTAGGGTCGGTACAATAAATAATAAAATTGCGAATATGAGATTCTTGACATACATTTACGATTTAAAAATGCCTTTTTTTATCAATCTACTAACTATTCGTGAGCTTGCTGTTTCTAAGGCTTTTTTAGTTGTTATACCAATTGTGGATTGGTTGAACTTAATACCATCTTCGTCAATACCATCTAAAATTGAAACGGTTTTAACAGTTGATGCTTCTCCTAAGCCAGAACCAACAATAACTTCACCGGTCTCAGCATCTACAAATTTAACTTGTAAACCCAATCTAGTAGTTTGTGTTGTTTTTGATTCACCCTTCACTTTTACCACTTCATCTTCTGATACTGAAAAGTCATATACTTCAATATAAACAAAGTATTTAGCAAGTTTAATCTTACCTCTACCATCTATTTTATTTTCGGTAAATCCTTTATCAGACGCTTTGAATTGACTAACCATTCTTTCTTTGATTTCTAATTTATCTTCAGTGAAGACAAAACGGTTAGTTATTTCTAAATATTCAATAACAATATTTGTAACACCTAAACCAATTCTCTTTTCTTTAAGTTCAGGATACATTTCATACAGTTCTTCTGTAAATCCAATTTTTAATAATTGAATAGGAATTTTAATAGTATCTGTATAGTTAGATACGCTATCAATTGATTGTGTTTTCTCAAAAGAAGCTTTATATTCTTCTGTTTTTATTGTACCAATTTGTGCGTTAGCTGGTTGAGCTAAACACACAAAAAAGGTAAATAAAGATATTAGAGCTAGTAGTGGTTTCATCTTAATTTTGTTTTTAATTTTTAATTATTCTCCTGATTCACTTCTTAGTAATCCACAGATTTGACATTCTTCAAATCCATCACCATCAGCGTCACCCCAAATATGTTGGCAGTTTCTGTGTTCGAAATACTCATCTATATCACCATCACCGTCGGTATCATAACCATCATTAACACCATCACCATCTTCATCTATTTCAACTTTTTCGAATACTGGAGTTTCAACAACTTCCTCAACGATAGTTGATTCAACAACTGGTGCGTAGACTGCTACCGACTCAGCTTTTTTTTTCGAAGTATAATCCGGCATAACTGTTTCTTTTTTTGGTTCACTTGGATAATCTTCTGCTACGTTAGAAAGTGTAACACCATCTTCTTCGTCAACTTTTTGAATTAACATTTTATCTCTATCTTCAGAGTTGAACCAATAATCAACAACTTTATTTAAGTTACCTACAAAGGCACCTAAAAGAATTAATAACATTTCTTTCCAGTCTTCGCCGATAGTTTTACCAAAGAAAACACCAGCATTTATACCTACAATAATTAATGTAAACAATCCTAATACGATTGCTGTGATTCTCCATCTATTAGCTTGCATTTGTTGAAGCATATAGTAGAATCTATTTTTGTCTTCTACTTTTACATAATCTGTTTTACTGCTAAAAAATTTATCTAGTCCCATAGTTTTAATTTGTTTTTTATTTAATTTTTAATTACCAAGGAGAATCAGTTTCATCCTTTTTCTTTTCTTCTTTTTTCTCAACTGGAGCTTTCTCAATAACTCTCTCTTTAATGATAGTGTTAGTACCACCATTATTTTGTTGTTTTTGAGTATTCTCTTGATTTTGTTGAACATTTACAATAACTGGAGCAGGTGCTGCTTGTTCTGTTTTTGTTTCTTCTTTATCTTCGTGACCACCAAACAAAGTTGTTGTTAGGTAAGTACCACCAGCTAATATTGCTGTTGAAATAGCACCGATGATAGTCTTTTTAAGACCTGACCAAGTACCATCATTTGTTTCTACGTTTGTTTCTTCTGACATAATTGTATTTTATTTTTTATTTTTAGCTAACCATCTACCCATTTCTGAGAAGTTGGTTAGGAATTTATTAGTGGTTAATTAAAACTGTTTTGTTAACTGAAATCGCAGTACTTGATGTCATTGTTGTATAATAACTACCTGGTGCGAAACCACTTAAACTAGCTCTGTAAGTATAGTTACCACTTGGCATATACTCGTTTAATATATTTGTTACTACTCTACCATTGATATCAACAAATGATAAATTAACATTTCCGTCTAAAGGAACGTTAAATTTAATTGTAACTTCACCTGTTGTTGGATTAGGATAAACTAAAATTTCACTTTCTTTTAATGAAATACCTCTAACCATTTTAACTTGGTAAAGACCATTTGTAGGTGTGATATTCATATCACCAGAGTTTTCAGCCCCAACAAATTTTCTTGTTGTATATAAAGGTGACTGAGCCCATTCATCTTTTGGTTTTTTAGCTAAGAATGTTAATGTGAATACTGTTTCACCATCGATGAATAAATTCTCACCGTTAGTTCTATCATATCCACCCCATTCAACAACTGAATCCATTGGGTTAACAAAAGACATCCAGTTCATCGCTTTCGCGCTGTTTAGAACTTGTTTGAATTCTAATAATTCAGAATCAAATTTAAGTGCTAATTGTAAAGCACCTACTTTGTTACTACCTGTGAAAACTTTAACAGGAAGTTTTACTAAGTTACCTTCGTCAACAGTTAGACTAGGAACATTAACTTCGATTGTAGGAGCTACGAAATCATACTCAACTGTTTCATCAATTAAGTGATTCGGTGCGTTTGTTGGGTTTTGGATTTCAATTGGTGTTAAACGAGCCATATGATAACCAGTGTTGTTAGCATCACCCGGAACCATTACATAGAAAGTTACTGAGTCCGGTTGACCTGGTAGGATATTAAATGTAAAGTTAGTAACACCTGGATAAGTAGATGTAAAGTTAGTAGCTGGTGTACCAGTTACCGTATTGTACTCAGCAACTGTAAAGAATTTAACATCTTTAACTGAGTTTGGCCAAACTGCGAAACGTCCAGCAATTCTACCAAATACACCATAAGCATCTGAAATAGAAACAGCGTTATCACCGTTTACATCAGCGTGATAATAATCCCAACCTGCTGGTGTAGCACCACCAATTGTCCATTGGTTGATTTGTTGAGCATCCGCAACAGATATTACGTTACCTACTCCCATTGTATCACCTTGAATAGCTAAACGAACATCAAAGTAAGTTGTATCTAATATCTCATTGAATGAGAAATCACCGTTGATGTCTGTTGTGTAAGTGTTAACTTGTGACCAAGTAGAACCAGTTTTAGGCTTCTTTTCTAAAGCCAAAGTTAAGTTTTTAGCACTTGAACCAGTTACGTTTGTGAACGTACCGTGGTACTGTAAATGTGGTAAGTAAAAGATACCGCCATAGTTGTGTAGTGATAAAGCGATATCGTTACCTGGTTGCTCAGCAGCAACTTGTGAGTAAGGATAAGCACCTGACCAAGATAAGTTAGCAATTGAAGTTAAAGCTTGGAAAGTTGCTGGAGCAACGTGTCCAAATGTAATTTCAAATGTTTCACCATTTGCTAATGAATAAGATGAACTAGATCCTGTATAAACAAGAGTGATAGTAACATAACCATTTGCGTTATTATCCACAGATTGTAGATAAAGGTTTGTTGAAGAGCCAACTAAAGCAACAGATGCTGAAGCAAATGCGATTTTGTCATAGAATACTCTAAACTGAACACCAGTTGTTTTACTAGTAGTTGTGTTTTGAAGAGTGATTCTCGCCTTAGTGACGTTTAATGTATTTGTACCAACCGTGTAGTTAGTATCGATAAGAGCCCAGATACCGGCTGATGGTGCTGGGGGACCGGTTTGTGAAAAAGCCGGAAGGGCAAGAGTCATAAATAGCAAGGCGCTACCTATAAGTTTAAGTAATTTCATAGTGGTTTATTCTTAATTTTATTTATATATTAAGTTTTAAAACGTAAAAATAAAACATAACGACTATATTTTCTTTTGAAATCAAGTGATACAATGTGTTTGAAAAACTTTTGAAAAACTTTTGTAATTAAAAAAAATATACTATCTTTGTAAAACAAATCAGAAATATCTGATGAGTTCTTTGAAAAAAATTAAAAAAAGATTTGGTAGATTAAAAAAGTTGCCTTATCTTTGTAAGACAAAATCAGAAATAAAATCTGAAAAAAAAATTGAAAAAAGATTTGGTGGAATGAAAAAGTCGCCGTATCTTTGTAAGACAAATCAGAAATAAAATCTGAAAAAAAAATTGAAAAAAGATTTGGTAGATTAAAAAATTCTTCTTATCTTTGTGAAACAAAAAACAAATGGTCGGTTCGTCTACTGGATAGGACGGGTTTCTTTTCAGAAATCAAACAGAGGTTCGAATCCTCTACCGACTACAAATATGGCCCGTTCGTCTACAGGACTCGCAAGAGAAACAGATTTATCTGTTTAGGACGTCTAACTTTTCGGTTAGAAAACAGAGTGTTCGAATCCTCTACGGGCTACAAGATATCGCGGGGTAGAGCAGTGGTAGCTCGCAAGGCTCATAACCTTGAGGTCATCGGTTCGAGTCCGGTCCCCGCTACAAAAAAAGAAAAATGAAAGTTTTTCTAAACTTTTCCGAAACGTCGGATATAAATAAAGTTCTTTGAAAAAATTACATACTGAAACATCAACCTCGGTTGATATGGAAGTAACGGCCGCTTATAGTCGTAAAATAAACCTTGAAAGAGGGATAAAGTGAACACAAAGCAAAATGTGTTTGCGTCTTGGGTAACCGAGGTCGAGTAAGCAAGCAGGATATCACTAAGCCTGAAGTACCGAGGGTAACTCCGTAGGGAAATGGATTGGTGACTGGGCAATTGTAGATTGTTCAGTTGAGTTCGGAAGAGCAATAAGAATAACCTGTAGAAATTTTGCGAGAAGTGGTGACCCACCAGTTATCATCATCGCGAGTTTCAACTTGAGAGGTGTCTCAAAGTCGAAAGACAATTCGTTGTACAGGTGGTGCTGTTAACGAACATCAATCACTCTACCAAGAGTGTAGGTGAGCCGCAAGGCGAGTCGTGATGAAGATATCTTAAATAGTTGTGATGGAGGCATCACACGGAGTAGTCCAGTATTCTTGAGACCAAAAGTCATGAGAGCTGAGAGGTGACCACTACTTCGACATAATCTACAAGCACTACAATTTAAATGTAAAAACTTAAATCGAAAGTGTTACCTAGTTACTGATGAAAGGTACCTACTTAGTTATGGGATGTCCATAGCCACATAAGCTCGAAAGGCTGGTGTGATTTCATCGAAAAGCTTATAGGGGGTCGAATCCCGAATCAGCCTGCGAGGGTTGAATAAGTGGAGTAAGTGGAGAGTATTCAGTGACTCAAGAAGTGGTTAGTCTAACTAACCGGTACTGTGACGATACTATCCAAAAGATAGTGGATAAAACTGGGAAACAATAATCCAGTCAAAGATGTCACACAGAACGTATAATCTCAGCGTTTTAAGACCCAGATTTATCTGGGTCTTTTTTATTTTAAACATTTTTTAATTCAAAATTATATCCTTACATTTGTAAAAAATATACACATGAAACAATCATTTAGATTATTTAACTTTCAAGGAGCACCAGTATCAATAAGTATTTGGTTCTTTCTATTATTTCTAATGCTGCCGCCTATAGCAGTTGTTGCGGTTTTTACATCAGTTTTAATTCACGAATTGGCACATGCTTGGATGGCTAATAGAAAAGGTTATCAAGTTTATGGTGTGTCAATTGATATTTTATCAGGTGCGGCTTCAATTGATTCAAATATGCATGACAGAGATTCTATTCCAATTGTAGCGGCTGGTCCTATAAGTACATTAATGCTTTGTGTTAGTTCTTATTTTTTAGAACCTTTTATACCTGGTAGTTTCATTAGTTATATGTTTAATATTAATTTATTTTTATTCATATTTAATATTCTACCAATATATCCAATGGATGGTGGTCAGATTGTTAGAAGTCTTGCTAATCTTTCAAGTGATAGATATAAGTATAGAAGAATGGCTAATTGGATATCATTAATTTTTTCCGGATTGCTTTTAGTTTACGCATTATATAACTTCAATATATTTATGGCTTTATTTGGTGGATACTTTGGTTATATAGCCTTAAAAGAACTTGGATATATTAAATAAACTTTTTATAAAAATTAAAATAGAAAAGTCATGAATATAGCAATAGTAGCACACGATAATAAAAAGGCTGATATGGTGGCTTTTGTAATGAAAAGAATGGAGTTCTTCAAAAGAGAAGATGTCTTTTTATACGCAACAGGAACAACTGGTAACCATATTGAAAATGCCGGATTACACGTTAATTGTTTATTATCAGGTCCAATGGGTGGTGATGCTCAAATTGCTGCTAAGTTAGTAGAAGGTCAAATAGATGCCGTTCTTTTCTTTATTGATCCTTTATTTTCACACCCACACGAAGTTGATGTTCAGATGTTAATGAGATTGTGTAATGTACACGATGTGCCATTGGCTACAAATTATTCAACTGCTAAATGTGTTGTAAGTTTCTTAAAAAGAAATGGAGATAGTAAGAAATCAGAGTTTACTTCTTAAAGTTCACTAAGTCTTTTAATAACAGTATCTTTGTTTATTCTAATATAACGAAGAACATCGGGTCTAATTTTATAAGCCATATTACCAAAAACTTCTGGTGCCCAATTTTCTTCTTCAATTGTTTTATATTCCTCTTGAAGATCTATTAAAGAAACTTGTGGTATTTTTATAACACTTTTTGTGTACTTACCTTTACTAGTATATCTTGAGCTTAAAGCCAGTGAGTAGATATCAGCATATCCACCTTTTGGAGCAACTACTAGACCATCATTTACAACATTAAATAAATCAGATTTTTCTATAATATTTAATACTATATTTTTTGGATTATTAATATCATCAGGATAAGCTAATATCCAACCATCTATTTCGGCTGTTATAACATTCCAAATTCCATTTTTTAAACCAGTATTTTTTGATCTGAAAATTCTTGTTAAACCACCACCGGCAATAACCATTTCATCTAAACTCGGTCTTTGAGTTATTATACTTTTGAATCTTCCTACCTCTGGTGCTTTACCTTTATAATCTACAAACTTAACACTATATCTTTTACCTTCAATTGTTAAATCATATTTAGCACCTCTTGTTGAAAGTTGACCATCAAATAATCCACAAACAAATCCTTCAAAGTTATGACCTCTAACATCTTTATCTTCTAATAATGAATCAAAGTAATCACTAAATCTAACTTTATCATGAGTTTTACAAAAGTTGATATCAACGTTCTCACCTAATTTAAAAGGTTTACCCATTGATGTATTAATAATTTTTTTAATAACAACAGAAGCCTTTTCTTTAGGAACCGGAATAGAACCATAAAGGTGTAATAACTTACCCATCAAATCATTATATGTAGGAGTATTATCATGAACTGATTCAAATAAACTAAACTCTTTTATAAATTTCATATATTATATATAAAATAATACAATTCAAAAAATAATATAGTTATGGATTTAGAAATAATTTTAGCGTGTTGTGTTCCGATTACTATCTTAATAATAGTTATTGTTTTATCTATTAGAGATAAGTCAGATAAGAATAAGAAGATTAAATAATCTTCTCAACATAGGTACATATCTCACCAGTTTCAAAACCCTTTTCTTTAAGGAGTGGAAGAGAATTTTCTTTACACCAAGCATAAACAAGATAACCTGAATATTGTTCTGAAACATAATTCCATCTTGTGTCCCATAACATTCTAAATATACCTTTTCGTCTGTGATCATCATGTACCCAGGCATCTAAGAATTTAATCTTATTACCAACTTCTTTTTCCATAAAGATATGACCAACTATTTCATTTTCAATCATAGCTATCCAAGTCTCAGTTTTTTGTGAGTTAGGTTTTAGGTGAGTTATTTTAATTTCGTTCATGTCCTTTTATTCATCTATGTTTCGTGTATTACCTATATATTTAATTTCTGATTAGAAAAAACAAATAGTATATTACTTAATATTAAAATAATATGAGAACAACTCCAGATGAAATTAAAAAACTTGAACAAGAACAAATATTTGTTTTTGGATCAAATCTATCTGGTCGTCACGGTAAAGGAGCGGCTAAAACTGCCTTAGGTTGGGGAGCCAAGTGGGGTCAAGCCGCAGGTCTACAAGGTAGAACTTATGGTATACCTACAAAAGACGCTTCTATTAGAAGAACATTGAGAATTGATGAGATAAAACCATTTGTAGATGACTTTATTGAATTTGCTAAATCTAGAAAAGATTTAATATTTTTAGTCACTGAAGTCGGTTGTGGATTGGCTGGTTTGAAGCCTAAAGATGTAGCACCGCTTTTTATAAAAGCTGTTGATGTTGAAAATATACACTTACCTGAGAAATTCTGGCACAAGTTAAAATAAAAAAGCCTCTTATTTAGAGGCTTTATATTCTTCAGGATATTTTTCTTTAAGACGTTCTTGCCAAGCTTCTTGCTTATAGCCATTAATAAAGAACCAACCTATATGTAGGTCGAGCCATTTCTCAAGTCTTTTAAGTTTCTTTTTCATATAATTTATATAGATTTTAAGAATTTAAGTTTCCAAATATATATAAAAATTATGAATAAAGAAATTTTATATTACAATTTAAAAATTATTTCTGAAAAATTAACTCAAGAGCAAATATTTTATGCTCGCAGAAATAGAAATTGGGAAAAGTTCGATAAATTATCAGAAGTTGAAAAATTACTTTATCGATTAGAAGAGTTTCAAATTTATGAAGATATTTTAAATGATAATGATGAAAATAATTTTGATGATTAATAAAAATTCCGTATCTTTGATATATGAAAAAAATAACCACTATCGCATTTTTATTCTTCTTACCACTTTTTGGATTTTCTCAAACAGTAAGTAAAGTTGATACATTAGTTACAAAAGTAAAAGTTGTTGTAGCTAAAATAGTACCTGTTAGTACAATTGAACAAGATCTTGATGAAGAATACACTGAAAGACCTTTTCAAGGTAAAGAAGAAGTTTTGAAAGTTACTCCTTACACTGGCTTAACAGACCACGAAGAATACAATCTTAAATTAAAACAAAAAAGTAAACCAAAGTTGTAAATAAAAAATTAATTATTATCTTTGATATATGAAAAATTTAATCACAATAATTGCTTTATTCATCACCACTTTTGTGAGTGCTCAAACTAAGTTAGATAGTCTTGTGTTTTTTAAAGTAAACGAATACAGAATCTCTTTGGGTTTGAATAAAGTTGAATTTGATAATATTTGTTACAAATCTGCTGAAAATCAAGCAAGTTACTTATTCAAAAATGACAGTATTGGTCATAGTCAAAATAACATTGGCTTTGAAACTCCAAATAAAAGATATATCTACTTTGGTGGAAACGAACACGCTAGTACTGCTGAAGTTTGTAACAGTGTTAATATGAACTTTAAAGTTAATGATAGTGTTTATTTAGATAAATTGGCTACTTTAATTGTAGATGCTTGGAAAAGTAGCTTTGAACATAATAAGATATTAATCAATTCTAAATATAAATTTGCTGGTGTAAGTACTAAATCTACTATTAGCAGTACTGGTGTTAAAAACTGGACACATTACGATATTAAATCTACTATGGTATTCACTGCTATGAAATAAAAAAACCCACTCATTTGAGTGGGTTTTTTGTTAAAATTCAAAACATTTAGTTATATTCTTACACTTTTTAACTTTTGTCTTTTTGTGTCTAACATGATGTTTTTTATGATGTGTCTTTTTATGTTTAGTTATTTCAACTTCCTTTGATAGATAGTGAATCTCTTTTAACTGAGGAATCTTTTCAACAATTCCTGGAGTTGCGACTACTTCTTCATCTAAGTAAACTATTTTAACGATTACATATCTAGCAGATGCGTCAACTGTACCTGTTCCAGCTTCAACAACTTGATTAGATGTTACTAATGAACTATCTATTCCTAAACCAACTAAGTAATCTGTGATTTGTCCACATCTAGCTTTTGATAAACCAGTGTTATCACCAGAATACCCAATGCCTTTAAGTTCGTTTTGTAGTCTTATTGAAAGACCTTGTTTGTCAGTTGATGATTCAACTTGTATTCCAGATATAATACCACCTTGAGATATAATATTATCAATAACTGAAGAGATAGAATCTGCCATATCTTCATTTAGATTATATTTACCAGAAGCAAAGTATTGATTATCATCAAATCTTATTTCATCTTTGTGAACGATTGTATCTGGTTTCTGAATTGTAACTTCTTTCCAAAGAGTATCAACTTGAGTTGAATCTAAAGTCCAACCTCTATTAACTAATTTATCAACCCCTTCTTGATTCGTAACTTTTGTATGAATGATTTTAGTTTTCTTAGACCAAGGCCAGTCAATAGATTTATTATCTTTTTCAGCAGGTGCCTCATATGATATTTCAGTTGGATTATTATTAGTATAATCAGTATTTCCAGCCTTTAATTGACCAGGTGCTAGAGTACTTGCGGCTAAAGCTGTTCCAAGAGCTATATCCTTCCATCCTTCCTCTTCCTCATTTACTGAGTTATCAATAAACTCTTTGTAGTTTTTAATTTTTTTCATATTATTATTTTTCAGTATTTTTTCTTTTCAACATTAAGTCTTTAATGAATTCTTTTATTTCATCACTACTGTCTGTAGTTGGTAAAAAGGCGTATCCTCTCATTCTTGAAGACCATTTAATTTGACCAATAACATTTCCATCTTTTGAGACATTATAAGTTTCAGTTTTAGCACCTTTCTTTTTAGGTTGTTTAGTAAACTTTAAATTTGATTTTGACTCAAATAAGATATATGACTTTAAATATTTCATAAATGTATATATTAAACAAATTAAATATGAATGACTATAATAACTATGGAAAGTACAATTAAAGATTTAAGAAAATTTGTTATTAAGGAAATAATCAATAAGAATAGTCAATGGTCGACTGAAGGTAGAAAAGAATACTATACAACAAAGTATGTTTCTATTAAAAAGAATTTTGATACAGACTTATGGCAGTTTAAATTAAACGGTGGTATTGATAAATTTTTTGATTTTAAGTCTATAGGTATAAATAAGTACTTAGTTTATATACTTTTCTTATTCATTAAAAGAAATATCAATAAACAAGCAAATATTAGAAAAAATGAAAGTTTAATAAATGCTTGGGGTTATTTCTTAAATAACAATAAGGATATAAAAAGAAGTGATAAAATTGATAAAATAATAAAGGATTAACCTTTTCTAAATTTTAATTTTATAAAATCTCTAAATTTTAATCTTTTTCTTTTTTGAACTTTAACAGGTTCTTTTTTACTTGATATCTTATCAACAAACTCATATAATTTTATTCTTTTACCAACTGTATCTTGAACCATTGTTGAATCTATAGAAATATCATTATATTTACTAATCATATCCTCTTTTTGGCAAGATGTAAAAGACAATAAAATCATTAAAAGATAAAATACTAAACTCTTCATTTATGTTATATTTATCAATATAATTATGTTTTATATAAAAACACGTTTTTTGATATTTTAGAACTAATATATATGGTATTAAAATATAAAAAATATTAAAAACTATGAAACATATTCAAAAATTTGAATCGTATTCAATCAACGAAAACAAAGAAGTTAAAAGAGTTAACGAAGAATTTGACTTTGTTGCTTTAACAGACATTTACAATGGATTTGTACAATGGCTACAACAATCACATTATGATGGAACACACGAATTAGTGGCTAACTGGGAAGTAGTTTCTGGTGTACTTGGTGCTATTGGTTTAGTTGGTGGTACTTTCTTACCATCTTACTTAAAATTTAATAGAGAGCAAAAAGCGGCGGTTAATAAAAGAATTGCTGATAAAATTGCTGAAAATCCAGATGCTGATCCAAAACAAATCGCTAAGGAAATCACTGACGAACTTAAATAAGAATTTAAAAATTAAAAATAAATTAAAAACCCCATCTTTTTGGGGTTTTTTTATTATAAATAATTATGATTACAGTAACAGAATCGGCTAAAGAACAAGCCACTAAATTAATGAAAGAAGAAAACCTTACCAATCCATTCATCAGAGTTGGTGTTAAAGGAGGAGGTTGCTCAGGTCTTTCCTATGATTTATCATTTGATGATAAATTAAATGAAGGTGATCAAGAGTTTGAAGATAAAGGTGTTAAAATAGTATGTGATAGAAAAAGTTTTCTTTATCTACTTGGAACTGAGTTAGATTACTCAGGTGGTCTTAATGGTAAAGGTTTCACATTTAACAATCCCAACGCAAGTAGAACTTGTGGTTGTGGTGAATCATTTTCAATTTAAACAATTCATACATATCTTACTATAATAATAAAAATTTTATTATATGGTGAATGTGCCGGTTAGTGTAGGTGAGTTAATTGATAAATTATCAATTCTTCAAGTTAAAAAGGGTAAAGTAAAAAACCCAGATAAGTTAAAATTTATAGAAAAAGAATACGGACTACTTCTGAGTATGTCTTCTGAGTACTTTAATAATGTTGATATTATATCAACTTATAAAGAATTAGTAGATGTAAATACTAAACTTTGGGAAGTTGAGGATGAACTAAGAGTCATAGAAAATACTAAAGTATTTGATGATAAATTTATAGAATTAGCAAGAGCTGTATATTACACTAATGATGAAAGATTTAGATTAAAAGATAAAATTAACAGTCTGACAAACTCTGAAATTAAAGAGCAAAAGGACTATAAAGAATATAAATGATAAATGTTACTTTAATACAGTCAGATATTATTTGGGAAGATAGAATATCAAATCTTAAAAAGTATCAAGAGAAAATAAATCAGATAGAATCAACTGATTTAATTATTCTACCTGAAATGTTTACAACCGGTTTTAGTATGTCACCTAAAAGCATTTCAGAAAATATGAATGGTGAAACTATCAAATGGATGAAACAGAATGCTCATAAAATGAACTCAGCTATCTGTGGATCAATTATTATAGAAGAAGATAGTAAATACTTCAACCGATTTATTTGGATCAATCCTGACGGCTCTATTCATCACTATGATAAAAGACATCTATTTTCATTTGCTGGTGAAAATGAAAACTACACACCTGGTAATGAGAAAATAATAATTGAATATAAAGGTTGGAAAATCTGTCCTTTAATTTGTTACGATTTAAGATTTCCTGTTTGGTCTAGAAATTCAGAAGATTATGATTTACTAATTTATGTTGCTAATTGGCCCGATAAAAGAAAGTCAGCTTGGAAAAGTTTACTAACAGCTAGAGCCATTGAGAATCAATGTTATGTTATTGGTGTAAATAGAGTTGGGGAAGACTCTAAAAACTATTACAGTGGAGATAGTTCATTGATTAATGCTTTAGGTGAAACTCTTTATACTAACTCACATATTGAAGAAATATATTCAAATACGATTTCAAAATATGATTTAAATAAAATTAGAACTCAACTGCCTTTCTTAAATGATAAGGATAATTTTAAAATTATTGATTTAATATAATAACATTTCATCTATAATAACATATAACTATAAATTCAAAAATAGCTAAATGAAGAAACAAGCTTTTTATTCATCCGCTCACGCAATGGGTGATCTTATATGTGCCACACCAACTATTAAAAAGTTATCAGAGATATATCAGTCTCCAATAACAGTTATATCAACACATCCATATCTTTTTGATAATTGTCCTTATGTTGATGAAAGTCTTAGATTTGATGATTATACTGAAGAACAACTATCTGAAAAATATGACCTTCATAAAACATTCTTTTTGTTAGGTAAACAAGATTCTCGTGGTGTGGAATTTAAGCACGCTATGTGTGATATCAGACAGTTTCACGCCAAGGATCTAGGATTTATGTTAACACCAAATGAGTTGACTTGTGAGTATTTTCCAAAAAGTGATGAGTCTTGTTTATCTGAGTTTAATCTACCAGAAAGATATGTTGTTATACACCCTGCTCAATCTTGGAGTTCTAGAACTTGGAGTAAATATAATTGGCAAGCTTTATGTATATCTTTAGAAGATGCGGGCATACCTGTTATCAGTATTGGTAAAGATGCTCGTGAAGAATCCGACTTCAGTGGAACAACATTAAAGCCGGTATTTAATTTAGATATTAAAAATGGTTTAGACTTAGCAAATAAAACCACATTAGACCAATCTTGGCATATTTTGAATAAGTCAACTTGTGTAATAACAATGGATTCTGGTGTCTTACACTTAGCAGGTACAACAGATACACATATTATACAATTAGGTAGTTCTATTAAACCTGAGTATAGAGCTCCATATAGACTTGGCAGTCAAGGTTATAAATACTCACATGTGGCGGGTAGTTGTGGCTTACATTGTGCCTCTAACTTAAAATATTCACTTAGAGATTGGGGTCATATACAATCAGTTACTCTTATAGCAACTTGTCTTGAGAAAAAGTCATCATTTGAATGTAACCCATCATTTTCACCGGTTTCTGATTTAGTTAAAAAAGTTTGGTCTTTTAATCAATCAATTAATCCAGTTGATATAAAACCAAAATTAACTGACCTAGAACCAAAAACACTTGTTGAAATTCAAAGTAATGCTTTGGGTGATACAATTGGAGCAATGGCAGTGATAGAAAAGTGGAGAAAAGAAACAGGTAAAGAAATAACGGTTTTATCAAACTTTTCAGATTTATTCAAAAAATCCTATCCAAATTTAGATATTCATAATAAGAAAAATACCCATGTTCAATACTTACCTACCGATGGTATTTGGATTATTAATGATAAAATTTATACAGAAAAAATATTAACAACTTATAAATTTGAAGTTCCTTTATTAGAGGGGTATGCTCAGGATTTTGGAATAACAACAGAAGGTATTGAACTTAATATTGATTTATTTAAAAAAGAAAGACCGATACAAAGTAAATATGTTTGTATTGCTGTACAAAGCACAACACAGGCTAAATATTGGAATCATCCAGGTGGTTGGGATGAACTTTGTAAAATGCTTAGAAAGAAAGGATTAACACCTGTTTGTATAGATAAAGATTTTTCTTTTGGAATTAAAAGTTATTTTAATGAAGCTCCTAGTAAAGCCGTTAAGAAAAATGGTTTATCATTAGAAGATACAATAAACTATTTATATCACTGTGAAATGTTTATCGGATTAAGTAGTGGATTAAGTTGGGTAGCACAAGCAGTTAAAAAACCAACAGTCATCATATCAAATGTTACATCTAAAGACCACGAGTATATTGATGATAGAACTTTAAGAATATATGAAGAAAGCGTTTGTCATGGTTGTTTTCATAAATATCCATTTGATGCCAGTGATTGGCTGTGGTGTCCTGTCTATAGAAATGATGAAGTAAAAAGATTTATCTGTACTAAAGCAATCACACCAGAATCTGTAATGGAACAGATAGAAAAATTTTATAACATATAAATGAATACTAAAACTGAATTAGATTTTTATAAATCTATAACTGATAGGAGATCAGAACAAGCCGATACTGTTTACAATGCTTTACTTAATAATTTCAATTTTGATAAAGTTGAGTGTATAGAAACTGGAGCTAGTCAAAATTTAGATGATGGTTGTTTTGGATTATACTTGGCTAAGATAGTACAATCAAAAGGTGGATCATATCAATCAGTTGATATTTACGATGATATTGTAAATAAAAGTAAATTGATATTTGAAAAGTATATACCAGAATTAAATGTAAATCATTATGTATCAGACTCGGTTAAATTTTTAGAAGAGTATAATGGTAATCCAAACTTAGTACACTTGGATTCTTGGGACTTAGATATGACAAATCCAGTTCCATCAATGTTACATGGTTGGTTAGAGTTTGTAGCCATAAAAGATAAAATGCCATCTGGTTCAATTATATTAGTCGATGATAATTATATGAAAGGAACTTGGGTTCATTGGAATGAAATTATAGACGGTCATTATACAGGTAATTATGTAAAAGTAGATGTTGATTATGACATCATTGGTAAAGGATCTTTAATATATCATTGGTGTAAAAAAGATAATACTGATTGGGATTTAATTGGAGATCATTATAATGCTGGATCTAGTATAAAATTAATAATTAAAAAAAGATGAGAATAGGATTATTATTAACTGTTTATAATTGTGAAAAATATATAAAAGACTGTCTGAATCCTTGGTTTGATATAAAGGATGAACATGAAGTTATTATTTCAGCAAATAGTGGAATGTTTTCGGATTACTACATACTCGGTATACCTTTTAGAAATCAAGAAACTCTTAAAATATTATCAGAATATGATATAGATTTTTTAATAACTACAAAAGGTAAAAATCTACTAGGAGAAGACGAAAGTAGAAATCTTTGTTTAAATTTTCTAAATAAGCAAAAATGTGATTTAATATGGATAATAGATGGTGATGAATGTTACACCAAAGACCAGATATTAAATATTATAGATTTCATAAATAATAATCCAGAAAATGATTGGTACTCTGTTAATTTTAAAAATTTAACAATAGATGAAAACTTATTTCAAGATTACACACACGAGAGAATTATAAGAACTGATAGACATGGTGGTATGAATTCTTTTTATTTTGATAATGAGTTTACATACAACAGTGGTTTACCTTTAAAATCAGCAAATGGTCTAGAGATTCCAAAAAATGTAGCTCATATAAAACATAATTCTTGGTTAAGTGATGATATAAGAAGCGAAGATAAAATAAAGTATCAAAAATTTAGATATTGTGGATATGATGGTCAATTACCAATTGAATTAAGATGTGCTTATAATTGGAACGAAGAAAAAAATAAATTAGAATTTAATGAGGATTTTCATAAAGGAAGAGGTATTTCAATACCTTGTTTACATGAAGATTTATCAATTTTTTCTCACGAATTTACATTAAACTTTACAAGATATGACGAGGCATTTAAAATAACAAAGGTTCAAAGAAGTATGAATCTTTTATTTGAAATTTATAATAGTGATGGTAATTTTTTAATCTATAAAACTCATATTGATATAGATAAAAATATAAACTATTTTATAGCACCCTCATACAAACCAGATGATAATTTTAATAGTTTTTTAATTAAAGCATATGAAAATGATATCTTAATACACGAAGAAAAAATACACTTAAAATATGTCGGGAATTAAAAATATAAAACTAGGGCAAAATGTTTCAATTGTAGAACCGGCAAACTTATACGGTTGTACTATTGGTGATAATGTTAAAATAGGACCATTTGTAGAAATACAAAAAGATGTTACTATTGGTGAGAACTCTATTGTAAGTTCACACTCATTTATTTGTTCAGGAATAACGATTGGAAAAAATACATTTATCGGACACGGTGTTATGTTTACAAATGATACATTTGATTCTGATTTAATTGAGAACTGGAAAATGAAAGAAACCATAATTGGTGATAGGGTTAGAATAGGTTCTAACTCAACGATTCTACCAGTTAAGATTGGTAACAATGTTATTATTGGAGCGGGTTCTGTTGTAACGAAAGATATACCCGATAACTGTGTTGCTTATGGTAACCCAGCAAAAATTAAAAAACAATTATGAAAATTTGTTTAATAGGTTATGGATATTGGGGTAAGATTATACACAAAAACTTAATGTCATTAGGATATGATGATGTTAAAATAATTGATATTGTTTTAGATAACTTTCACGAGTTAGATGATACTTATGATTATTACTTTGTTATAACTCCTTTTACTTCACATCATGAAGTTTTAATTAAAATTGGTCAGTATAAAAACAAAAGAATTTGGTGTGAGAAACCACTTACTTTAACTATAAAAGAAGCAGATGATATTTATTTATTGATGGATAAAAATAACAATATGTTATTTGTTGATTGGGTTTATACTTTTAATCCTTGTATTGATAGAGTTAAAAATATTGTATCAAAAAAGAAAATTAAACAAGTTATTCTTAACAGAACTAATGATGGTCCGGTTAGACACGATTGTGGATCTATACCAGATTTATCTTCACATGATTTATCAATTCTTTATTACATATTTGGATTAGATGGTTTTGATTTTACTTGGAATGAATTTTCAATTAAGTCAAATGAAGAATTTGGATCAAACATTAGTTGGTATTATAAAGATGGATTACAAGTTATTATTAATTCATCTTGGCAACACAAAACTAAAAATAGAGTTGCTTTATTTATAACTGAAGATGATGAGATTATTGTATTTGATGATGTGAAAAAAACAATAGTTAGTAGCAAAGGATTAGAAGATTTATCCAATACTAAATCACCTTTACATTTAGCTATGAATTACTTTTTTGAATCTGATAACTTTACTGAGAATAAAAATATAACATTAAAAATAACAAACAACTTAGATCATGCAATTTAACGACTTGGGTAAACAATGGCAAACAATTAGAGAATCAGTTCTCGAAAAAATAGATAAATTAGGACACGAAGGTTCCTACATAAATGGCAAATCAGTAACAGAATTTGAACAACAGTTTGCTGAATACTTTAATAGTAAATTTGCTATTGGTGTATCAAATGGAACAGATGGGTTGAAGTTAGCTTTACAAACTTATGATTTGAAATCAAATGATTTGGTAATCATTCCAGCAAATACATTTGTTGCTGATTATTTAGCTGTTAAAAATTTACCATTAGACAATCCAAAGATTGCTTTAATTGATCAAGATGAATACTTTACAATTGATGTGGAAAGTTTAGAATCTTTTTTAGAAAAGTGGAGAAGTGTTTATGGTAAGGTTGTAGTTATTCCTGTTCACTTATATGGACAAGCTTGTGATATGGATAAAATTGTTGAACTATCTAAGAAATATAACTTTGGTATTTTAGAAGACTGTTCTCAATCACATGAAACTAGATATAAAGGCAATCACTTAGGCTCGTATGGTGATATGGCTGTTTACTCTTTATATCCTGGTAAAAATTTAGGAGCAGCAGGTGATGCTGGTATTATTACAACAAACTCAGAAGAGTTAAACAAAAGACTTAGGTCTATTAGAAACTATGGTTCTAGTGTTAAATATCATTATGATGAGATTGGTCATAATCATAGATTAGATTCAATACAAGCGATTGTTCTTTCCGAAAAGTTAAAACATTTACACTCTTGGACAATAACTAAGAATCAAATTGTTAGTAGATTTCTAAGTGAGATGAATAATGATAAAGTTATTCTACCTAAGAAATCAGATGACTGTACTTTACACTCTTATCACATTTTCTGTGTTAGAGTTGAAGACAGAACAGCTTTTGAAAAACATATGGCTTCTAATGGTGTCACAACAATTATTCACTATCCTATTCCAATTCATAAAACAAAAATATTTGATAGTTCTATGGATATTGTTTACTCAAGTAAGATAACTGACGAGTGGGCTGATAAAATTGTTTCACTACCAATTCATCCTTTTTTAACAACTGAAGAAGTGGATTTGATAATTAATTCTGTAAATAATTTTTAATTTAGAAAAAAATCAATTATATTTGTAGTATGAAAAAAATAATATTAATAGCATTACTAATCTTAGGGTTTCAAATAGTTAAAGCAGAAACACCAATAATTACAATTGAGTATAAGTATAAAAACGCATCAGATACTACACATATTGTTAGTATGAAATCTGATACTGAGTTTTGTTGTAATTTTATTATTACATCAACGCCCGCGGATTCAAGTGGAAATGTTACTTTACTCAGACACACCAAGACAGGTGTTGTTTTAGGAACTTTCTATGGTAGACCATCTAAAGAGTTTATTATGGAAATATGTAATAAAATGGGTTATTTAGACTCAAAGAATGTTGATGCTATTGCTGAAAATATGATAAAATTTAAAAACAATTAATATGAAAAACCTATCAAAAATAACATTTTTCCTTTTGACTATTATTCTTTTTTCTTGTAAAGGAAAAGATTACAAATATAAAATTGAAGGAAATATAATGGCTACTAATCCTAAACCTTATACTTATCTTCCAACAGAAGACACTACTAAGTCATTACGACCAGCTATTGCTTATACAGATACAATCTACGGGTATAATGAAGATTCTATTTGGTATTACAATTCAGATGGTTCTAAGTTAACATTATTGGCACCTTATAAAATTTATAAAATTAAATAATGATTTATTTTGTTTATTATATAATTTTTAGCTTATCATTGGCTGTGTTTTTATATTTAACTTTTGCTTTAGCAAGTTTTACACTTAAAAAGTATCCAAAGTCAAAATTAGCTAACTTTTTTAGAAATAATATTGTTTCTGACATTGATGAAGAACCTTATAAATAAATTTGTTTTATTGTTTACTTTGTTGTATATTTGTATATCAAATCACTACATCATGGCACAAACTTATATTTACAACGGAAGATTCAAAAATACATCTGATATCCTTTATACTTGGGATGGAAAACATCTATATAAAGGTCGATTTACTAATGTAAATGATATTCTTTATACTTTTGATGGAAAATATATCTATAGAGGACGTTTTACAAATTCTAATGATATTTTATATTCTGTATATGGTAACAATGTATATCGTGGTAGGTATAATGATATCTCAAACTTAATTATGAATTTTGACGACCATAATATTTATGAGGGTAGATATAATAATTTATCTGATATTAAATTAGTTGAGAAAAATAATTTTATTTATCCAAACAGATACAACAATCTAACAGAGGTTAGATATAACACAAACGGTTATGTGCCATTGTTATTCTTTGGAACAATTATCAAATAAGTGGTGTAATGATTAGATACAAGAGTGGCGGAAATAAACATTTTGCTAGCGGAATGTATTAGTAGACGTAACCTCTTAACGAGGTTGATTGATAGGTAACTAAATCGTGTTGGTGCGAATCCATCCTCTTGTACAAAAACCCACTATTAAGTGGGTTTTTTTATTCAGACACTTTTTACGGGTGGCGGTGTTGGGGTTGCTTAGATAAATCATCGCTGACATCAATAACACCTAGTAGTCGTCTAGCCGACTGAAACTCGACAACATATTTTAAGAATAAAACATCCTTCATCTTTTGCTTCTAAACCAGCTCCGTTAATATATTCAAATACCCAAATACCATATTGATATGGTGATACAGGAGTTCCGTTTTCATCAACCAAAACACAATTAAAACCCTCAGGAAACTGACCAACTGGGGGAGTGTAACCAGGTAGTCCCCAAAGAGCAGCAAAGGCTGCTGCTGTACTTGGACCCGCACCCGCACCGTTAATACCGGATGAGCCACTAGATCCTGAACTACCGGAAGATCCGTTATTACCTGAAGTACCGGAAGATCCGTTATTACCTGAAGTACCGGAAGATCCGTTATTACCTCTTGATCCACTCGTACCAGATGAGCCACTTGATCCACTCGTACCAGATGAGCCACTTGAGCCACTAATACCTGAAGTACCGGATGATCCGTTATTACCTGATGTACCGGATGAGCCAGAAGAACCTGAAGAACCGCTTGATCCTGAACTACCGGAAGATCCTGAAGTACCGGATGATCCGTTATTACCTGATGTACCTGATGATCCGTTATTACCTGATGTACCGGATGAGCCAGAAGAACCTGAAGAACCGCTTGATCCTGAAGTACCGGATGATCCGTTATTACCTGATGTACCGGAAGATCCGTTATTACCTGATGTACCTGATGAGCCACTAGATCCTGATGATCCGCTAGATCCTGATGATCCGCTTGATCCTGATGATCCGCTTGATCCTGAAGTACCGGAAGATCCGCTTGATCCTGAAGTACCTGATGAACCACTTGAACCACTGACTCCTGAAGTACCTGATGAGCCACTAGATCCTGATGATCCGCTTGATCCTGATGATCCGCTTGTTCCTGAACTACCGGAAGATCCGTTATTACCTGATGTACCAGAAGATCCGTTATTACCTGAAGTACCAGAAGATCCGTTATTACCTGAAGTACCGGATGAACCAGAAGATCCATCACTACCGGATGAACCACTTGAACCACTAGATCCTGATGATCCGCTTGATCCTGATGATCCGCTTGATCCTGATGAACCGCTACTTCCTGAACTACCACTTGTTCCTGATGATCCACTTGATCCAGAAGATCCACTTGATCCACTGACACCTGATGTTCCAGAAGATCCATCAACACCCGAAGTTCCAGAAGATCCATCAACACCTGATGTTCCAGAAGATCCACTTGATCCACTGACACCTGATGTTCCAGAAGATCCATCAACACCTGATGTTCCAGAAGATCCATCAACACCCGAAGTTCCAGAAGATCCATCAACACCTGATGTTCCAGAAGTTCCAGAAGATCCATCAACACCTGATGTTCCAGAAGATCCACTTGATCCAACACCAGAAGTT
>Ga0214163_1000305_pt1 | contig 23471 bp, 18 predicted proteins | sample LakMenepilimnion_2_FD_153001 | JGI IMG/M metagenome (GOLD analysis project Ga0214163, IMG submission 153001) | Freshwater microbial communities from Lake Mendota, WI - Practice 15JUN2010 epilimnion v4 | ecosystem: Environmental > Aquatic > Freshwater > Lake > Epilimnion/Euphotic zone | place... | reverse complement strand
TCCTACAAATAAAGTACTAGCTGTTACAAAGCTTTGATTATATGACGAGCTCGTTGCTCCGTCAACTACTAGAGATGCAGTAAAGGTTGTTGTTACTTTATCGTAATTAACGCTTTTATCAATTAGAGTGTAGGTTTGTGTTGTTGACGTTGCGTTAGTTTCCGCAGACCTGATTAAAGCTATTTGGTGAAATTTATTATCATAAATAGAGCAGCTTACACTTGCTGTTGCCCACACACTACTAGAAGCGTTTTTTAGGAAAAATCCTAAATGCGTACCACTACCACTCTCAAAAGCTTCAATCTTCCAACGGTTTGCAGACTCTAACAGTATCCTACTTCCAGTCACATTACCAGCCATCTTCGCTCTAATCTCAACACTCATTGGAGTTAGTTGATTCTGAGCTAGTGTAGTCCATGGTGCGCTAATCTGTTGCATATCTCCAGTAGCCTCATTGGGACCAACCTTTAGTGCATAGAAAAATCGTTCGTATTGTAAGTCTGTTTTTGAATCAAATTCAGGTTCTGCTCCCCCGTACTCTCTAATTCTTAGTATAGTTTGAGGAATACCGTAGCAGTTTATTAAAGCTCTAACACCTCTTTCTGTACCTTTTGTTTTTAAAAGGAATGGTAGGTTGTTGATAATTCGTTTCCAAATTTCTTTTGTTCTCTCGTCGCTAGTTGAGTCAAAACTAGAAGCTAATGATCCAGTAGAATTAGTACCTAGTGTATAAGCCCACAACTCTTCTAATACGTTACCGTTTTCAAAATCAACTCCTAAGTTTTTAGCAACATGGTAAATTAAATCTTTACTAAAGCCTTCGTATATAGATTGGTTTCTATTAGTTGTTTCGGATATCTGCTTAATATATAAAAGCATTATATCGAAGTAGTGACCCATCATACTCACAAACAGAGTATACTGATCATTGGCTGCATCTTCTAAAACGTGTGCAGGTATAAGTTTATGTAAAGCTTGTCCGTTATTGTTGTCGAATAAGCTAGCAGAAGAATATATGCTACTGTACCACTCTTCTGCATACGAAGAAGTTACTGAGTGGTTTATGTATGGTTTACTGCTGTTTTGTTTTGGCCATGTTGATGGATAAAACTCACCATAACTACTACTTTCATAGCTACTCGATTGGTTAAAGAGGTACTTTTCGTACGAATCAAAGCTACCCAATAAAGCTGCTCGTTTTGTTTGTAAGTTAATCACGTTTGCTTGAAAAGCAGCACTACCCGTAACAGCGCTTCCTGATTGTCCAGTTAGGTTAGTACTAAGGTCTGCTATCTTTTCATTATAACTTTCTAATAAAGTTAACTTATACTTAAAATTCTCTAATCGCTCCACTGCTGATCCTAGCACTATGTGGTTAGAAAACTTTCTATAATCTACATTCAGGTTAACTCCCTCTATAAGGGATCCACTCAAAAGGCTATTAATAATACCTTCTGTAGTTTGTATATTTGTCGTTAAGATGTCGTCCCAATCCTTATAAGGAGTAGTAACTGTTGTTTGGGTTTTATTTAGTACGTCCCAGTTTGGTCCAGCAATCCTTGTTTGATTTCTTTTAGGTTTTGGTGGAACCATTGTAATGGTGTCCACGATAGGATCACTAAGCTGCTGTGCAATCCATATTCTATCACCGATAGCCACCGTTGTTGGTAGTGGTGTAGAGAATTTTAATACAATTGAAAAAGGATTAATACTAAGCGTAAATCTATCTTGGACATAATCAAACACCCTATAAGACTCTACTCCCGTATCCGTACTTTTAAATAAAAATAAGTTAGAAAGTGTTTGCGCTTTTGGCAATGCAAACAATCCAGCTGCAAAGAAGCTTAAGAAGTTAGAATTATCTAAAGTATCACTAGGTCTAGCTGTAATCCTAGCTTCAAGTCCATCTGAGCTTATCTCTTGTATTTCTACTCTATGACCATCTCCTGATCCAAGATAGTTTCTATGGAACTTATACTCAACTAAGTACTTACCAGAGGTATATCCTAAATCCTTTATATCCTGCTCTACATCTACAGTGATGTCATTCCCATCTTGGATATGGGTATCTATTCTGTAGTTTGATTCTAAAAATACGTTAACAGCATTTCTAACATCTAAGATAATTGCGTCGTTTGGATAACGATCTATTAGATTGGATTCTGATCCAAATCCCTTTATCGAGGTTGGTTGTTGTGTAGGTACTGGAAGTGGCGATGCCGCTGGTGTTTGTGTAGGTGTTTTAGCTGGCAATGCTATCCGTTCCTTCAATTCCACAGCTTTTGGGTCAACCTTAATTGAACCATTTGGAATCGTTGCTATGCTTTGTATTACTTTCTTCGCCACAGATTTTATTATAAATATGCTTGCGGAAAAGTTACTATGGGTTTTGATTATTATCCATACCTACCTGATCCTCATCAGTTATATCAGCGTCTTCCGGAATATTGCTTTCAATGTTTTCAAGCCTATCCAAACTAGCATCCTCTGTTTCTGATACCGTCTCTTCAAAGTTGACTCTATCCTCCAGCGATTGACCAGGAGTAAGTGTGCTGTCAATTCTCTGCACATCTCTTTGGTAAGATTCTAAAGCATCATTAAGAGTGTATATATCAAGTCCAGTAAACTCTGGTAGTGAGTTAGGAACTATAAAATCATACTTAAAAGTACCCGGTGCTGAGGTGTCGTTTGTATCTTGATAAAGCTTATTTCTTCGTAAACCTAACACAGTTGCTTCTGGTGGTGGAATATAATAACTAGTAAAATCATCACCAACTTCTGTTGTTTGATCAAAAAGCAAAAACTTAGCCAAAGACACTCCACATCTTGGATATCCATACTCCCTAAAACACCTTCCATTGTTAGTTGTTGCAAAGTCGCTTCGATAGATATCTTGGCGTGTCCAGGATTTCAATTCTGGTGAAGGATCGTCCATTGCTTCTGAGGTGTGAGTAAAGGTAATTAAAATCTCTACCGTTTTGGTGTTTTTTGGTATTGCAAAAGTTGATCCCACACCGAACATCGCAGCTGCTCCATAGTCTTGCAAAGCCTTATTAACACGCTTTGCGTTAATAGGAGTATCTCCACTCCATTCGGGGTGGTATGTTGTTACAGGAAAGTAACTTCCACCCTGTTGATACTTAATCTTTTTAAGAAAGAATGCAGCGTTTTTATCGATATTAGGTAAATCTCTTTGCAAAGTTGTTGCGCTGATATTTTCATTATCGCTTATCCCTAGGTTTTGGTAAAGGGGTGTTGAAATCAACTTTACCTTAATACCAACCTCTACATCTTGCAGCAACTTTCTTATATGTTGATAGTGCTCCTTTACTCTTTTATACTGCCAACCTTCAACTTCTGTGGATGTTGATGGTGTAAAATCTCCTAAACTATACCCCTCTCTTTGTTTTTTAGCTATAAAGGTAGTTAAATCTATAGCTCCGTTTGATGCGATAATCTGCTCTCCCTCATCCTCGGTATAACCTACATCCTTTAGTATGTTTTTAAACCTTCTTCTCTTAACTGCTCCACCAGTAAAATTTTCTAGTTTTAATCTATACTCATAGCCTTTAAGTTTTTGGTTTGGTATGGCTGGGTTCGGAGACATCAAAGGTAGTAAACTATCCGTGTTAGAATACGTTTGACCAAATATACGGATATCGTTATTATTGGTTATGAACATCTCAAAAACAGGATACCAGGTCAAAGGCAGGTTTGCCTTCTCCTTTATAGCAAAAACATCTACAGCAGATGGTCCTTCTATGTCTACTCTAGACAACTCGGTGTTGTTATTATTTTTGGCTATAATAGAAATTTGAGTTGTATCTTCTACAACTGGTATAATCTCTATTACACTATCCTTTACTAGGGATATGCGGTTATCTGTGTTTTTCGTTATTCTGTCAAAAAAGTCATTAGGATCTAATACGTACCAATTAAAGGTCTCTACACCATTTAATGTTGTAACTCTAATTTTATATCCTGTAATTCCTGCTCCTACGTATGCAAAAAATTGACCATTAATCTGATTAAGTCCAGTTATCTTACCATCTATTGCATTGCTGAGTTGTGATATATCAATTGTCTGACTGCAAGTAGAAACCTCTCTACCTCCATCTTTTTTGAATTTTATCTTATCTCTAGTGATGTATGTTAATACTTGATCCTCTACTTCACTCTCTAATCCTATAACTTTATTAGTATTCCTATTATAGGAATCCATCCACTTCAATCCTGGGAAGAATCCTGCATTTTTGTAAGAACTTATATCTTCGTTGGGAACTATGTTTGATGGGAATGATTTCAATACCCAATCTTCCCATCCGTCCAAGTCTCGCTCCGAACTGCTATCGGTATTTATATCAAAAAGATTTCTATCTCTCTTGTACCACTTTGCTAAAAGATGATACAAAAGTCCAGCACTACCTCCTTGACAAAAGCGAAATTCCCAGGGATAGCGATCTCCTATTGGTCTATCCGCTTTGAAGTCATAAAAACTAAATCCTGGTAAACTTCCATAATGCTTAGTTAACTGCTCATTCCTTAAAAAGGATCTAGTAATTATATCGGTACTTGTTATCCAGTTTTGAGTAGAAGATCCGTTTTTGAGTAGATTTCGATACATCATTGGGTGTAGCGTTGTTTCTATAACCTCTAAGCGGATACGACTCGACACCGTTGTTCCATAGGCATTGGTAACCTCACAAACATAAACTCCTCCAACATTAGCATTCACATCTGCTGCTGGAATGCTCAAACCTGGTATTCCTTTTCCATTGTTCAGTGAATTAACTTCCGTAATAGATGCACCATCCCTTTTCCAGGCATACTGCAGATTACTATCGTTTCCTAAACTCTGAGCGTCTACTAGCGATGGATCTTCAGCGATGATAAACATCTCAATTTCAGTTCCAGCAACTACACTATAAACTCCAAACGATGGCTCTATTTCAAAATAACTAGGACGTCCGGCTATGATTTCTCTAACCCACGTCTTTTGTCTTACGTTTCTATCCAAGTCTGAAACAATAGCTGGTGGTGCTGGGTTTTCGGGCATTAAGAAAAAGTCACCTGATCGTAATTCTTGTGTTGGAGCAACACCTGTTAGTTTAGTTGTTATCTTTTTCATTTGAGCGCAGTTTGGCTATCCTTAATTTGCGGATACTTCAGTGTGTATGTAATTCCGTTTTCATCTCTACCCTCTATTGGTGATCCGTTGAGATTAGTACCTACCTGTGGTGCCATTCCTACTGCATATAGTGTTGTTGTGTATGTAGGATCAAGCACAGTTGCTCCGGTATAAATTGTCGCACTAAGTCGATCTAGTAGGTAGTTGGTCTTTAAAAATCCAAGAGTTACTTGTTTAGATAAATAACCTCTTATATTAGTTTCAAACTCACTTTCTTCAACGATATCCACTCCATCTAACAGTGGTATTCCATAAATAGCACGTGTTAAGTTTTCCTGTGCAGCAACATCATTAACAGCTTGCGCTCGCGCTCTATATGAATTGTACAGACTAGTGATAGTTGATGAGGCACTTGCTGAAGGGAACTGATCTATATTAGATAAAAAGCTTAACACTTCTACACCCCTAACTCCTTGCTGCTCATAATTTGACACAAACGGTATTCCTAAACCTCCTTCTGCTACTGAAGTTGATAACATCTCTTGTGGTAGCTGAAATCGAAGCCCTACAACCTCATCTACTTGATAATCATCTACTACGAACGACACTTCAATACCTCCCAAACTAGAATCTTTATATAGTATAATCGGGGTTTCTGAATTAAAATCCACTAACAAGTAGTACTGATTAGCAAAACCAATATCCATCAAATCCACTCCAGACTTACGAACCATGTAGCTTAGGGTATATCTAAACCGCTGCTTCCAAAGTACATCCTTATTCTCTTCGGCAGAAAGCGCTACATTTAATTGACTGTGTATTGTAGTTGTTAAACCAGTAAGTGTAGTTTTTATAGTTTCAAACTCCTGCACCTCATCAATGGTTCTCACACTCCCAGTAGGGTGCATGTATATACTATTCTTATAAGGTTCTAGTAACAGATTCAACTCCTCTAAATTAGACTCAAAGTCTAAATTAGATAATCCATAAGCTCGTACTTCACTATTTGCTTTAAACGGAAAAATAGACCCTTGCACTACGTTAAACCTTTTTGGAGAAGCATCTCTACTTGACTGCTGCTTTAGTGATAAAGTCGTTTGGTGCTGCTGCTTTAATCTATTATCCTCAAATATCAATCTAGGTTGGGATTGGTGTGCAAAATTAACAAACAAGTCTCTAAATAACACACCCATTGGATCAAACCTCGCTTCTCTCTTTAACCCACTAACAGAAGAAACTTGTGGTCTATTATTTGTATTAAATGTAGCTTGTGTATAGTAGTTTGTCGTTGACTTATCTCCTCGCTCAACTGGAAGTAACGATAATGTAACACCAGTTACTGCTACTCTTGGAGGTGGTGCAAGAGGTATTTGCTCTACTCTTGGTTTTCCTTTAAATTTATCATTTCTAGCTACTGCAGATAGTATAAAATCAACCTCATCAGCATTACCCTTTTGTTCAAATGTATTCTTTTTATAGTTTTTTTCGTATCCTATAGTTTCAAATATTAGATCTGAACCTGAGTCTGCATAATCTTCTCCATTAGCTATGCGCCAGTCGTTGGTGTAGAAATTAATACCAACTCTAATTGTTGTTGTTTTTGGGTTAAGCCTCTCAAGCACTAGACGATTAAATTCCATATACTGGCCATGTGTTGGTCTGTCTTGTGGATTTGGGTATAACTCATCTGCTGCAAATAATACTGCGTCAAGTCCTTGAGCTTTGGAAGTGAAGCCTAATTGGAATTTATCATTCTCGTAATATGTTTTTCCATAATGCTTAGATAGGGCTTTAGTCCATGGATCTAATAGCGTTATGACATTTGTTTGCTGTCTCACTGCTCCACTAGGTAGTAGAACTCTACTTATTAATCTAGTCTCTTTATCATACTCTTCCAAGGTAACATAACACTTATCTACAACAAAACCTGGTCCAGCTGTTAAAAAGTTTTCAACACTAAGCCTCGGATGTCCCATTGCATAGTTTTTTGGATCTGTCTTTTGGTCTGGGCTTATTGTGGTGTTTGTTGGAATAAACTGACCAATAGCGTTTCCTATATAACAACCAAGTATTGCTCTAACCCCCTCTATACCATAAACGCTACCCTTTACCAAATCCTGGATTGGAGTAACATCTACATCCTGATAGACGTTAACGTAATACTTTCCGCCTGCCTGCTCAAACTTATAAACATCTCTCGAAAAATAACCTCCCTTTCCGTTTGAGGAAAAATCTTGGGTATAATTAACATCCTTTATTACACCGGACTCTAACTGGTATGGGCGTGGATGCATTGTGTCTGCATTGTATCCGAATAAGTCAACTCGATTAGGTACCTTTAATAGTGTAGTATTTCGCTTTGTCATTTCTCTGACCACGAGCGTATCTACATCACCTTCCCAACCAGCTACACCCTCCATACCACTCCCGTTAGTGATAAGGTTTTTATAGAAGAATGTATCAAGGTTTGGATTAAGTACTTCAATTGTAATTGGTTCTGAAATTACCACACCTATATCGTTAGATATTTCACACGTGTAAGTTCCTGCAGAGATGGGTTGTATCTTTTCGAAGCGAATTACATTATTAACAACTCTAACCTTACTGCGTAGGGATGTTTGCTCAAATGATCTCAAAATACCGTCATCCAACTTCCATGTATAAAATAAGTCTTGATTAGCTTCTTTTATTATTGGAATACCATTTTCAACATTTAATACATTAGGTTGAACCGCTTCTATTTTTAGATCAAAAGTCGCACCAATAAGAACCTTAATAGTTCCATCTGGAAACTGATATAGAAACTTTCCTGAAGCATCAGCTGTTTGTGAAGCCTTGATTTGTGGGCTTGAAGCGTCTGCAATTCCTTTACTAATTATTGGAGGTTGGTTTATTATAACTGGTAATAAATCGTATGCTGTTTCATTTTCGTTAATACTAGATGTTGGTAATAGGGAAGCCACACTCCCCGTTGTAAAAGCTGAAATGCTATCGTCTAAATTACCATCTAATGTATTATCTAAATTTCTCATTGATTTCTTGAAACCTTAAATATCCAATCGTTATCATGAATTTGGTAACCAAAGCTACCAGAGTTTGGTACCTTCAGCAAAACCTTATAATACCTTTCTGGTTGGAATGCTTGTAATGGAAGGTGAAAATAGTTCCCATTATTATCACTACTTAGAAGTGTGTATTGACTAAAGTCTATAATTGCATCATCAGTTTGCGCGCTATATATAGCATACTGAACTCCTGCTGGGAGTTTATATCTGTCTAAATATGCAGACGAAGTTGCGAAGGTTACTACAGGGTACTTATATCTTGCTGCAAATGATATTCTTGGAATTGAATCCTCCTTATATTCGCGTTCGATGTTAGTCGAAATAATATTGTAAGGCTGATCTGTTGCTATTTGAGTAAGCGTTGTGTTATTAACACTCTCATTATACTTTGCCTCTAATACTGGTGAGTAAACTGTATGCGTATCCTTACTAAAGAATTTTATACTCTTGAAAGTTGATAAAGAACTCTCGTCTGCGTTTTGTTTTTTTATTATAAAGCCTTGAAAGTCAATTGAACCGGATTGGATTCTACGGACTATACCATTTACGTCCATATCTAGATCTGCAGCTTTATAACTAAAAGATTGTGATGCCACGGATGAAGTATACCATACCCCTCCTCCTTTAGTAGTAACCGAATAGGCAGTACTTCCAGCAGCATACGATGCAGTTAACCATGCAGATGCAGCTATAGTATCCCCCTCTCTATAGGTCCAACTCACTCCTTCTGTAGTCTCTGGTGAATTACCATATCGTCCAATTCCCATATTCCAACTCTGAGATATAGGATAACACTCTAGCGTGTAGTCTAGTGGTATTTCTTGCTCCTCTGTTGCGTATAGTTTTAGATTCCAAGTAAAGTTATTAGGATTGAGACCCAACTCAACTATACTAGCTGAAGCTTCTCTATAATCGAAGTCGATTAGTATTCTAGAGTTATAGCTACTAGTAGCCGCAACTACTTTTGAAAGCTCTAGTACAGCATCTAACCCCGTATTCTTACTAGGGTAGCGCTCATATATTGTTGCGTCTTTTTTTGGATAAAATCTTAGTACCATGTTAGAATGTTGCTATGCGTCCTTTAATATCGTTATCTGGGAACTTTACTTCAAATATTGCAGGATCTAAACTTGGGTAAATGATTCCATTTCTAGTTGCTTCTGATATATCATATATTACATTACTGTAATCAAGTAGTTCGTCGTTAATGTTTTTTATTCGTACGGCTGTTACTGTCTGAACTCCTGTCGCTTGTAGCAGTAGATTGTATATGTCTCCGTAAATTATTGGTTGTCCAATTTGCCACTTATCGATGTTGAAGAAATCCTTCAGTAATGTGATGCAATTTAATATGACCTCGTTTGCGTTAAAGCTAGGTAAAGCTATTACATCAAAGTCAACACCAATGTTAATAATGTAGGCGTCTCGGATATTAATACTATCCGTTAACATTCTATATTGTGAAAGGTATGTTTTTAAATTCTCCTTTATAGCTCTATTTGCTATTGTACATTGTTTTTGGTTTGTATATCCTAAAACATACATATTCATTGCTAGGGGATTAGCTACTGTGTCGTTTACCTCAGATGTGCCTATGTTCGCTTGCTCATCCGGAGTTATAAACACCTTCGCTACACTACCATATACGTTTGGCATTGCGTATGCTCGAACTATATAATCCTCTCTAGTTACAGCTCTGTTTTGTGATGTAAACTGTGCTAGTGTATTTTGTCTTATCTCATCTAGGGTTTCTTGACTTCTACCACCTATTGCAGCTGCTGGATTATTAATCGCCACAGAGTTTAAGATATTAGAATTAAGTACCCCAGTAGTTGCTGGAAAGTTGTTTGTGTTTGCGTTGATAGCCACAACCTCCGTAATAGTGTTGCTTGGAACATTAGCTGCAATTCCACCACCTACTAAGTAGGTAACTGTTAAAGTTGTATTTGAAGGAGCGATACCATAAGCTCCTGTAAACACTGGTGCTTGTGGATCTATAGAAGAGTCGATGTCATCCTTACCCGTTGGCAATGTTAATCCAATATTTTCTGGTGTTGCTAATAACTCCTCATCTGGTGATGAACTCACACCCGATCCGAATTGAACCTCTAAACCAGTCTCCGTTACTCGAGATACAAATCGACGGGGAACTCTTTTAAGTTTTAAAAGATATGGTGACTCTTCACTATACACAGCTGCATCTGGATCATTATATGATGTGTTTGTTACTTTTTCGAAAATAGTATCCTGAGCTAGATATGGCACTTCGTACCACGTATTTCCGTCTGCATCAACAATACTATCAATACCAATTAAGTTTGCTCCTTCTATTTGAAACTTGAAGAACTTCTGTGTTCCACTCACCTCTACATTAATTGTCTCAGGTTGAGCTGATATAGCTTTTACAGTCTTTTTTGCTAAGTAGTAATTAGGTTGATTATTATTATCAACCGTATACACAGAGATGTCTGTAGGAGAATATATGTTATCTACTGAGAAGTCAATATCCTCTTGAACCAAGAACTCCACACTACCTGCTGTACTTCTTCCTCTTAATCCTGCAGGAATTTTTAATGCGTATCTCAAATCGTGTACAACATTTTCTACACTTCCAGATGCAGGGAATAACTGGTATACATCCAAGTCTACTTGTGATGGTACGCTGATCTTAGGTTTGTATCCCATTGCAGAGGCTATGGATAGTATGTTTCTGCGCTCCGTAGCGTGAAGTAGTAGTGTCTCTTTAAATTGAGAATCTACATAGTAATTTAAAACATCTCCAACGTATGCAGCTAACTCCACAAACATCATTCCTGGTGATGCCTCATTAAAGTCGTTGTACGTGTCAGGATAGTAAACCTTAGTAAACTCGACCAACCCACTCTTTAGTGAATCGAAGTCCCTACCCAGGTACTTAATATCTTTTGACGTTTTCTTTGTTATGTTAGCCATTCTGTATTGTGTTTAAAATCTCAAGTTGAATAGATCTGGTATCCACTTGATTGCCTATTAAACCTATAGTCAAAAGGATATTGACACGGTTGGCATCACTATTATTATCTACTACAAGTTCTCTAATAAATATGTAAGGTAACCAATATTCGAAGCTGGATCTAATACGATTCTCGATATCTAAAACTAATTCGTCTGTTATGTTTTCAAACAAAGTGTTACGCAAGTCACAACCAAATTCCGGTTGCATTATTCGTTCTCCTCTATTTGTTAAGAGTAGGTTTTTTGCATTCGCCACAGCTTGATCTATCGATAGATAGTTCAATTTAAAAGAAGTTCCCGAACTTGAGTTCATAGGTAAATCAATACCAATCGCCGTGTTTGGTTCAAAATCAATCGGGTTTATTCTTACTTCTATTGCCATTAGTTACCCATTCTATGTGCATCAGCTGCTTTTAGCACTGCCGTGTAATCTTTCATAAACGCTCTTGTTGGATCACTATATCCACCCCCATCCGGTAACGGTGAATCATCATCCATCATAGCCGATAGACTAGACATACTTTGTACTCCCATTTGTGCATGGTCAGCTGTTAAGGCTCCACCATTCATATCTGGCCACTCATCATCCTGCATTGGATCGTTTATCATAGACTCATATGTTTCATTAAGTAATCCTGCCAACGGTCCTTCGAAGGTTGGTGGAGTGATTGCTGGTTTTCTAGTTGGAGCTGCTACCTTTGGTGTTTTGGCTGGCAGTCCTTGTCTTAGAGACGCGTTTAATCCTTGTTGTGTGGTTTCCTTTAGAAGTGGTTTAATTGTTTTCAATTCCTCTCTTACAATCGATCGAACTTCCTCGCGTATAACCTTGCGCATTAAATTTACAAAATCAGATGCTTTCATGTTGTTTTTATATATAAATAGTTACGTTTTTAAACATAACCGCTAAATGGAATCGGAACAATACCTGTGTTTGGTGGTGGGATTACTAGTCCAGCCATTAGCTTTAATTGATTTTCAAAACTAGCAGCCATCTCTTCAACCATAGACACAACTCCATCTTGTGGTAATGCTTTTATTGGTTTAAACGGTCCAATGTTTAGAGTAAGGTGATTTGTTCCAGTACTTCCTGTCCAAGTAGTTCCTGTCCAAAAAGCTCTAGCAGCCAATCCCAAGGCTACAGACATAAAGGCTGCTTCTACGTTAACAGCTTTATCTCTTATCCTCTCCAACTCTACCTCATTATTTGTTTTCCATTTCGCTAATACTTTTTTAGCTAACTCCTTCTGCTCATCAATAAAGAGCTGCACCTGTTTACCGATAAACTGTGTAACCCTACCAATAATGTCTTTGAGCTTTTTCAATAGAAACCTCACAAAGGATTGCTTTTTATCTAAGATGTTAAGAAATTCCTCAAGCATTGCAGTATGTTCTGGGTTTGATGAAATAGGATTATCTACATAAGTTCTCAAAGCTTGTCTAGTCTTTCCTAGGTATCTAGATTCTAGATCAACCAAAAATCCTACAACATCAGCAGACTCGAGTGCTGCATCTATACTTGTCATAAGCCTCTCATCACCAGTAACACTAATAAGTGCTTTACTTATTTGAGATGCATTTTTGACTGGTGTTCCCATTATTGATATCAACTCATTAAAACCAGCTACATACGGTGCTGCTGTACCTTTTAGTGATTCACCAAAACTTGTAAGCTCTCTTTTGATTGCGTTTGTACTGTCAGATTGTATGTCTTGAATTATAAGTAAAAATCCGTTAACTAGAAAATCTATCGACTGAAGTTGCTTTAATTTTTGATCAAAGTAATCTTTTTCTGCTTTTAATTTTTGAGCATCACCAGCTCCTGCTCTTTCTGCTTTAAACGCAAATATACCATCAATCGTATTCTTAATGAATGGTTCGTTTGCTGCGTAGTTGTAATTCTTATCTTGAAAAAGGTTTTTTGACAATCCTGCTGCTCCACGTGCTGCCTTTCCTAAAGCTGTTACCTGCTTTTGTATTGATTTAGCTTTTTCTTTTAACTCCTCTGCTCTAACCCGCTTTGCGTCTAATATTAGTTTTTTGTTTTGTGCATCTTCAATAGCTTGTGGTATCTTTCCTTGTAGTGGAACGAGGTTAAGTAAGTAAGTCTCAACATCCTTTTCAAAAGTAGCCACCTTTCGTTTGATAAGTGCTTTTACTTTTTCAAACAACTTCTGAGCCCAGCTGATCGCCTTCTTGACGTATGGAGTGATGTAAGATACAATGTCAACAAATAAGTCTTTTAACGATATAGCTACAGTTCCAGTAAACCTTCCTGCTTTAGAATACTTTACTCTGTTACCTGCTAGCACAGCTGCGTCTTTTGCCCATGCCACCTTCTTTCCTACTGAACCTTTTGATTCAGAAACCTCTTGTAGTAGGGTTAGTATCTCTTGTACGTTTGATACTAAATCTTCTATTGTAAGTTTATAAGCTAATAAGTTACCTCTCTTTAACTCAAACAAACGTTTGAAGGTATCCAAGTCTGTTTTAGCTTCAGCGATTACTTTTACTGCTGCATCAGAAAAATCTCCCAATCCCATTGTATTCATATAGTCGTAAACCTGCTCGGACGTTGGTCCTGGCGCTTGTTGATTTTTGGCTGCGTTTCTTCTTAGCTCCCTTGTTCGCTCCAAATCAGCAGTACTATCAATCTGCCTCTCATATCCTCGCACAAACTCTCCTGGATTAGTTGTACTAACTCTAGGATCCTCAAGTGGGTTAGCTGGAGTTATTGATTCTAAGTTTTGTGGTATTATAGGTTGCTCAAATCTCTTTGCTAGTTGGTTTTTTGCTTCGACAGAAAGATCTCTATACTTCAAGATACTACCTGCTGCTTCCTGCTTTACTATAATTAATTCACTTTTGATACCCTCAAACTCCTGAATTAAACTCTTCTCCAAAGAAGCTACCTTTTTTATAATTTCGTTAGACTTAGTTATTGCCTTTTGTAATGTTTGTAAGTCTTGTTTTTTCTCTTTCAGACTCTCTTCGTGGTTTGTACGGAAGTCTTGTACTCTATCTTTTACTTTAAGATAAAGTCGAGTATTAATACTATCATCTGTCTTAATGGTCAACTCCGTTACCTTATCTTCAACTTTTTGTTTGATCGCATCAATCTTTGGTTGAATGTACTGCTTTACCTCACGCTTTGCGTTATCTAATTCAATCTCTAACCTCTTTAATTCTGGTCGGACTAATCTCTCAACTACATCTAATTTCTCCACACCCCTATAAAGCCTAACTACTTTTGGATTCTTTCGCGACAGCTTGGCAACGTAGTTTAAAAAATTAGGTGGATCTAAAACAATATTAGACAGCTGTTCAAACGATAGTGCTACTTCGGTGATTTTATTCATAGCGTAAATCTTAGCATCGCTTGTGCTAGATAGAGTTCCTACATTAGTTACAGATCGAGATTGACCCTGCAACCTGTAAATTGCTTGTTTAGTTTCTCTTATTGTTTGAGGGATTCTAGCAAAATCATCAAAGCTTTCAACTTTAAAAGTCTTTAAACTATTAATAAGTCTTAACTCCTGAGCAAAAGTATTTTGAAAAGCCTCCTCATTTACTCCTAAAGCTTTAGACTCTTCCTTTAGGTTTTCAAATAAATTTTGAAGGTTTTGAATTTTATCCTTCTCTTCTTGAATTATTTCTTTTACACCCTCCAATACCTCCTTTACGTACGTTGGAATGTTTTTTATTTCAAGTCCAGCTGCCTTTACCTGTTTAGCTAAATCAGTTATTTCTTTCTTTTTTTGGTTAAGCCTATTTGTAGTGTCTACTACTGAGTTTTTAAGTCCTACAATAGCTCCCTTTGTTGTTGCAACATCCTTTGCCAAAAAATAAGCCTTCAATATTTCAAACATAGCACGCTCCTTTGCTGGGTTTGGTCTTACACCTATTACTCCAATTGTGAAGGGTGGTGGTGCTAATGGATTAAGTCCTGGCGCAGGTAGTGTTGGTGGTACACCCACTGGCATACCATCCTGTACAGTTTTTATATAATATGTAGTAATAGCGTTAGCAAAATCCTCTGCACCCTTTATCCTTCCTGCTATTAGGTCTTCGGATAGTGGTTTTGTAAATTTTGTCTCAAAGTTTAATGCCATAGCTTATGCTGTAAGAGTTCCTGCAAATCCCCCCGCTCCTTGCCAATCCGTATTAGCATATGATCCCCAAGTAGGTGATGTTTTAGATACAATCGCAAAAGGACCTTGACTTGAGTTCTTACCGCTCTTGCTAGGTTTGTTTGGTGGATAGTATTCCCAGTGCCATGCCTCAGATGATACTCCTCTAATAAAACCATAGCGGTGTGCATTTTTAGCTAACCACTCATAGTTTTTACCACCCGCTACTAATGCGTTTCCTGGATACGATGGATATCCACCGGTGTTTAAGTCTAATGCAATTCCAGATCCATGGTTAGAAGATCCTGGAGGAGCGACTGCAGGACTATAGGAGTTTGCTGATGCATTTAACCAAAAGTCTTCATTCTTATCTGGCTTTCTACTCTTTCTAATACTAAACTGAGTTGTAGGATTAAGACTTTTTCCAGCCTTAGTTTTTACTGGACCATTCAATGCAAATGGTGGTCTAAAAGCTGAACCTATTTTCAAGTCAACTCCTTCTTTCTTCGCTGCAGCTTTCATTGCTACATAGGCTGTTGCTACATCCTCTCTTACTAGATGATCTCCCTCTCCTGGAATAAGGACTAGTTGTATTAACTTTTTATTATTATCTGGAACCTTCTCTATCGCGTAGTCAAGGTTGCCTGGATTTTGAAACTCTGTTCCACCAGTAAGGCTGTTTGTTATAACCTTCTCTGTTGTAGTTGTAACGATGGATGGGGATAATTGTTGTTGTAAAAATATAGACACAACCTTTACTACACTCTCTACCGCCTTTACCTTTTTCTTTAAACTCTCAATGCCAACAAAATACAAACCTTGAGTCTGTGGGTTACCGTAAGGAAGAAATCCATAAAGTATACTATTATTATATATCCAATCTAAGACGTCTGGTTTAATATTTGGCTTAGGTCCTATCACTACTAAGTTTCCTGTCTGTCTAGGATCAAACCCCTCCCAATTAGGAAAAGGAAACACATTAAACTCCTCTTGTGAACTCCTAAACTCATTATAAAGGGGTGGATCAAAATCTCCACGCTTTAGAGTTCCTAAATACTTTGTAAGTTTTTCATAAGAGTCTGCAGGAAAGGTTGGTGGTGCTGGTGGTTGTGCTGGTGGTGTAGAGCCAGATGGTGCTGGTGCTGCAGATCCGGACGGAAGAGCAGATGCTGCCTTAACTCCTAGAATGTCCTCCATTTTAACCTTAACATCTAGCATAGATGCTATAGTAGGATTGTTGGGTGTTTTATTTTTAGCAGATTTTCTCAACTCATCTATAACTTCAAATTTTGATAAGTAGCTCTGTTCTACTTTTAATTCAATACCCTTATCTCGCTTCAAGGCTTCTGCCATAAGTGCAAAGTAAGTATACACCTCTGTATTTATTACAGCTGTACTTCCTGGCACTTGTCCTAGTTTACCGTTTAAGTTTGCCATATTATATTCCTGGTATATTATATAAATTATCCACTGAATCGTAGAATCCTGGTACATCTTTCAAAGGTGATGAAATTGGATTCGTTGGTGGTGGATTGTTTGTTACGTTTGAATCTACTACAGAATCTCCAAGTGCTGTTATAGTACCTACCAATTTAGTTGGATATGGAGTAACTTTTTCTGGAGCTGTAGGTGCTGGTTTAATTGTTTGCTGATGACTTACTCCATCTACGTAAGCATATGTACTTAGTAATTCTGGAATACGTGACTGTAAGCATGCCAACTCATATTGTGTATCCTCAAGAAAGTAAGCCTTTCCAATTGGAGTAATTATATTAGCATTTTTTAAAATCACTAACATATCATCCAAAAGCTCTGCCAACTTCGAACCCAACACTAACGGCTCGTAAGCTTGGTTTGGAATAGGATCAGATTTTGCCGTTGGTGGTTTTGGTACATTAGGATCATAAGACTCCCCTTTATTAGGAACTCCTAAAAATAAACCTCTTTCACCAAATAATGTAACCGAATCGCTACTATCTATGTTCACGGGACCAGTAGAAGCTATTGCTACGTTTTTTCCAAACAACATTAAGTAGTCTTTGTCAGCGTTTATTAAAACACGACTACTGTTGATAATAACTTGCCCAGTTGTTTTAGTGAAGTTGTTTACAAATAAACCTCCATCACCTCCACCTTTTATAGATAAAATCTTTTTTACAGCCTCCGCACCACCACCTGGTTTCTTACTTACCTCTTGCGAGTAAGAAAGATCTTCCATTGGATAGTCAATAATTGGGAGCTGCTGTACTTCTATTTCAATACTTCTTCCTACTAGATCTTGAGGATTAAATCCACCACTAGCACCACCCTCACCTTCTCCACCAAACCCACTTCCGGCTGCTGAAGTTCCTTTGAGAGCGGCCTCTAAGCCTCCTTCTGACTTTACTTTCTCAAGTATCTCTGAATACGATAATTGTGGCATACTTTTATTTTAACCTCCAGTAGGATAGTTTATTTTTAGCGATTCATATATCTTTGCCTTTTGAGTTAAAAACTCTACCTCCTTGTCATCAAACTTAAACATGCCAGTAGAGTTCTTATTAAAGATCTCATTAATTATGATACACATTTTTAAATCCGATGTTGGATTATTTATTAGTCGATTAAACCAACCCTTTCTAAAAACATTATTCTTAGAACCTGGGCGACTTATTCTATCATAGAATCCAATCTTAGAACCAAAGCATTCAACTGTGAATTGTGGCAACTTACTAGGACCTAGATCCTCAGATATCCACTTCACCCATCCTTCAGTTCCCATACGAGTTCTTCCATAACTCTTTTTTGCAACACCATCATAAGATGCTTTATCTGGACCAAATGCAGCTCCAGAACCTCCACCCCAACAAGTCTCGAACTGGATATATCCCAACCATGCATCCTCAGCCATTACAGCTATTGGATAGCCATTTGCTGATGAACATAAAAAGCTCCATATAAATAAGGAGGAAACTTTGTGACTAGAATTGAAAGTATACAGTGCACCTTTAACATGCTCACCTCTACGATCTCCACTATTTACGTTTGGAAACTGATCTGCCAATGCTTGCGCCTTTATTGCAATATTATCCAACCCAGCACGCTTTGTTGCATTAATAAAAATCTTATTATAATTACCTTGGAAGGTAGAAGAGATTACACCACGCATAGTGGGACCTCCAGAGTCACTAGGATGATCTACCCAACCTCCTTCAAACTTTTGAACTTGTGGTATTAGAAAGTTTTGTGCTAACTGCATCAAAGTACTTATTCTTATTCTGGGTTCGATACCAGCATCTCTTATTGCTCCTTCAACAAAACTCTTTACAATCTTTTCGTAATTTTGATCAATAAGATTCGTAATCTCCTGACACTTCTGCTGGAAACCACTTTGTATTATTGGTGGTGTTGTGTATGCCATATTGCTATTGTAAATTATCTTCTTCTATTGGACCTTCATCTTGAACGCCTTGTGTTGCTGCATTTGATCTATCTGTAGGATCGTCTCCGTGTGGAGCTAACTGCTGATGCACATCCTTGTCCATTTCAACAACTTTAGAGTACATTTCTTCGTAAAGTTTGCTAGTAGATTTTATTTGATCTTCCTTCTTGTCTGAGCTTGGTGATACTAAATAAGTCTCTTCCCAAGTTTTCATTCTCTTAGGTATCTGTAATTTTAATTCTATATTTTGAGTAGAACATAGGTATATCGATCCTTCATCCTTGCTAGGATCCTCCACAACATACATATCCTCTGGATCAGTCACATATTCGCTATTGACTCTCAATATCATAATTGGATCACCTGGATTACCGTAGCTCTTCCATGGCAATGCTTCGCTTCCTTTATCCCTCTTACCTTCTACTTTATTTGCAGAAGATCCCAATCGTATACTGTTACCAAAGCGACCTTGCAATATAAAATCTCCCTCAAAAGGTTGTACTTGTGGATATATTTTTACATCACCACCATCTCTAAACTCCTTAGGTTCTTTAAGTTTATTTACAAACCTCTTAGAAGCAACTACACTACTGACTGGCTTCTTAGACACATTACCACTGTTTGATAAAATGAAAGGAGTCTGGTTGGAAGTTATAATATGGTTAGTATTAACATTGAAAGCGTAAAAAGCTATTCGCTGTAAAGTTGTTGCATTTGGAAGTAAGACATCGCCAAAGGCTTCGAATATAATAACCTGCTCACCTGGTAATGGGTAACGACCCATTGATCTATCCATCGGCCACGCAACTGCAATTACCTCGTCTTCTACTTTGGTTCGAAACGGAGTTAAGTTTCCTACATCTCTGTATTTGATTTTTCCAATGTCGGCAGGATTCTCATACAAAGGAGAATCTTTATCAATGCAGACTTCCAACACGTGAGCCGGAACAATGCGCTGTTTCTGAATACCAGCTGTGACTGGATTCTGACTATACGGACCTTGAAGTAAATCAAACATTCCCATACTTATCCCTTATCAATTATTTCTTGAGCTTCTGACATCAATTGAGAGCGCTCTGCTTCAGATAAACCAAACTCTCCATCTGTAGGAGTCTTGGATGTGCTGATCAGCAACCTTTGAATAATTGCAGTCAACTTAACTAGATTGTCGTCGTTCTTTACAGAAACTTCTAAGTATTCCTTCACTAACGGTACCATGACCGAAGCATCTGTCATACTCTTGATCATTGGTTTAAGCTGATCAATCAATCCGTTAATTTGTGTTTCTTTCTTTTTTGTGTTGGTATATACATCCTGCAATAAATCTGAGAATGTTTTGTCTCCAAACAATAAACTATCCTTGTCCATTTGTTTTACTTTTATATAAATAGCAGTGAACAAAAATAGTACTAAATCCTAATTCCCGATGTATTCTTTATTTCGACTAGGTATTCTTGAAGTTTTTTTATTTGCACTCCCGCTATCCAAGAGTCACGATTCTCATAAAAACCTAAGTCGACAAGCTGCTGCTTATCGACCTCTCTAGGATTAAACTCATACGCTTCATAGTTAGCACCTCCACCTACTTCCTCCCAACAACTTATCTGGGATTCGATGAAGGCTTCCAACTCCTCTTTGTTTACTGCTATTAACATTAATAAGACTTATCTTTGGGTAAGTAGCCAAGTTGCAAATAATCGTTATACATTATTCTATACTTGTCTTTTAAAAACTTTACCATTCTCGTAATTTGTTGAGTATTTGCGTCAGACATTTCTCTTACATAAATGTATAAAGCTTTTTTATTGAACAACTCTATTGTAGCTCTTGTTTTAAACAAATGCAATATTGCATAAGCTAAAACCTTATCACCTTGCTTTGAGAATGCATCCTCTATCTTTTCATCCCAGTACTCAACATACTTATCGATAAAAGTTTTTAACTGCAACTCACGTTCTTGATCTTCAAGGTAGGTTGTACCCATTACTAAGTCACTTCCAATATCTAAACGATCGTGGCTTAGAAGCTTTTTGTAGTTGTTTTTATTTTTTAAAATACAAAAGTTTTTAGCTACAATACTAAAGTAACTAAAAGCCTTTCCATTTGCTTGCTTAAATCTAGGTAGCTTCTCTACTAGGAAACTTACAACTTCATGCTGCATTTGCTGCATTGATTGATCTCCAGTATAGTAAAACTTGAACGTGTGAATAATGTTTTCTACTAACTTCTCAAATGCTGGTTGAATACCCTTTTGGTATATTCTACTTCTCTCAAAGGTGTCTTCAGTTTCGTTGTATTTTATAATCTCTAAATCAACCTCTGGTCCAAAGTATAATCTCTTAGTCTTTGGTTTTCTCGTCTTCTTGATCTTCTGCTGTGTTGACATATTTTGTTATAAATTGGTATAAATCATCGATTGACTCATCGATATCTTTGAAAATAAATCCTACTTCGTCGTCTGCCTTAAATGCTCCTAAACGATCCACCTCCTCTAATCTCTCACGCGTTTGCGTAAATCTCATAAACAAAACAGAAATAAACCGAACATACGTTTCACAATACTCTGCAGCTCGTTCTGCTTTTTTCCAGTTTGCATACACTAGATAACCTAGCAACACAATTACGAGACTTAGTATAATAATTACTGCCACCATTAGTCAAAAAGTTTTCCAAACACGTTTAATAAATCATCCTTCTCTTGTTGAGATAAGTTCTCAGGAATTGACATACCTTTCTTTGCAGGTTTAATAGATGTCTTAGGTGCAAAGCTTTCTGCTTGAGGTTGTTTTGCCATTAAGTCTTTTTCTACCTTTGAAGCCATCATATCAGCTTGGTGTAAAATGTAAGGTAAGTTGGTTCGTAAAGCACTCTCTGGATTGTAATTTACGTAGTAAGGCTTATTAGCTTCCTCATACATACCATCATGCAGCTTAATACCAAACCATTCATTCTCTGAAACCTTGATACCTCTATCAGCTAAAAGCTTTAAACTTCTATCAGGAACTGTCATGAATGAATTTGCTGGATTGTTGGTATATATCTTACCTTGGTTCTTTCTATGCCAGTCTGACGGGTTAGGTATATATTGCTCAGAAGCTTCTGTACCAATCTTACCTAAATCATGATTAAGGGCTGCAAACACGAGCTCTTCTACTGTATGATTCATATTTGCTCCATAAGCTTCCCACATAGTATTCACAGCAATTGACATATCAATAACTCTAATAACGTGATCTACATAACCTCCTGGGAAGCAATTGTGATAGTTAATATTACCACTTGCTGGCATCAATAATAAACGCTCTTCGTGATCGTTATAAAGTTTAAGCAATTGCTCTTTTCTTTCACCTTCGAAATGCTTATCAATATAGCTGATAAGCTTATCAAAATTCTCTTGTAACTGTTCTGCTGTAAGATTCATATCTTATATTAGTTTTTGTAACTGTTTAATTTGAGACTCTATTTTCTTACGATAAGTCACTCTCGTTTCTTTTGCTAATTCCTTTTTAAGCTTAACTACATTAACTGAAGCCTCTTGTTTTTCTGCTTCACGTTGTGCTTTGCTCTTTTTAACTTTAGGTTCTTTTACTGCAATAGGAGTTGGAGGTAGTGTACCTTTTAATTCAGGTTGTTCTACTCCTTTAAAGTATACTACACCACTCTCATGTATAAACTCTTTCATGAATCTCCATCCTTTTGGATATCCCACTGTCTTCCTTTTAGGAGCATCTTCAGGATGCCAGTATAGTTCCATAACGCACTGAAAGCAAGTAACAGCATTTGCAGTTGGACTGCAGTTATGTACATCAGTACCACAAACTTTACATTCAAGGGTCTTACTCTGTGTTCGAGTATAAGGTTTTACTTTTGTTGCCATATAAGGTAACTATAGTAATAAAATCTTAAAATTGCAACTTAATTTGGAGAGCTTACCTGGAAAGGCATTCTTGTATCTATTAATGCAGTAAACCACACCTTACCATTAATGGTGTGTCTTGATTTGTGAATTGGAATGTCTCCATGTACATTGTAGGAATACATTACAGCTTCTTTTAAAAGATTTCTTGATCTGCTGTATACAAAAAGAAGATAGTCCTCTTCCATATAAAATACAATATTCTTATAATCTACTGTAGGATCAAATTGATGCTCGATCTCTGCTAGTAGCATGTAATCTTCTACATAACAGTCGTAGACGTACTTTCTATCTAGCTTGTTGTAGTGTAGAGTGGTTTCAAAAAGAGGAGCTTCCCCGTCGTGCAATACTTTACGCGCGCGAGCAAGCTCCTTTGATGCATTTGCTAAAAACTTAGATTGTACTAGATGTTTGTAGCAGTTCATTTTATTAATCTTTAGTTGTAGCAGGTTTTTTACGACGACCTCTACGTGCTTTCGGTTTTTCTTCACCTTGCAATACAACACGAGCTTCTACTGCTTTTTCAGCTGTCTTAGCGATCGTATTGATCTTGTTACGTGACTCAGCTAAAGTTAACGCACTTCTCAAGTCATTAGTTTGAGTAGCGGACGTAGCTAGTTGATTAAGAAGTTTTTTCTTTTCTTCTTGTAGTTTAAGGATACTTGACCCAGCTTCTTCCGCAAACTTCTCCGTAGCTTGGTACTTCGCTTCAATATCCTTTTTCTTATTTACTTCCTTCTTATAAAGGTAAATAAATACTCCAGTTAAGATTAAACTGGAAACTGTTAAAATTGGTGCAACCATAAAATTTAAAGTATTA
>Ga0214163_1000304_pt1 | contig 23496 bp, 17 predicted proteins | sample LakMenepilimnion_2_FD_153001 | JGI IMG/M metagenome (GOLD analysis project Ga0214163, IMG submission 153001) | Freshwater microbial communities from Lake Mendota, WI - Practice 15JUN2010 epilimnion v4 | ecosystem: Environmental > Aquatic > Freshwater > Lake > Epilimnion/Euphotic zone | place... | reverse complement strand
GCGGGAAGAAGGCGATCACCGAGCCGACGGAGAGTACGAGGGCCGCAAGCGTGTCGCGACGCGCCCAGCGTTCCTCGACATTGCTCGTGCGCACGAACTTCAGGAGGGCGCCGGTGGGGCAGCCGTATTTGCAATAAGCCTGCGGGACGAAGACCGAGGCCACCAGTCCGACCACGGCCAGACCGAGGGGGATGGCCACGGCGGTGCCAAGGACCCAGGCGTCGAAGGGCTCGGCTTCGCCCAAGGACCAGCGGGGCCAGACCAGGGCGGCCAAGAAGGCCCCGGCCAGGGCTAAGGAGGGCAGTTTCCCCAGCCACCCATGCCAGCGGGCTGGGACGGTCAGGTGGAGGCGCTTAAAGCCTCCCAGAAGCTCCTGGGCGGCCCCGTGGGGGCAGATCTGGTGGCAATAGGACTGTCGGCGGGTGCCCCAGGGGATCAGCAGGCCAACGGCCGCCAGGGCCAGCAGGGCGGGGGCCGTCGCCCAAGGCAGGCCGTGGCGGGCCCAGCCGGCGAAGAGCGACAGCGAGAGCAGCTGGCCCAGCCAGAGGCCGAGTCCGCCGACGAGGAGCACCTGCCAGGTCCGGCGAATCCACGGGCGGGCGTGGAGGGAGGTGAAGGTCATCAGCAACGCGCCGAGGATGAAGCAACCGAGGGCGACGGATTTCCAGAACTGGACGGCGGCCGCGCGCTCGCGCTTACCGCCGTGCTGGTCATCGGCGAACCGGGTCTGCAGGCCTTTCGCGATCGCGTAGCTCGTCAGCGTCGCGCCGGCGACCGTATCGAGCTCGGCCTTGCGGAAATCGAACTCCGCCCATTGGCGTGCGTCCCATTGCGTGAGCTTCGAGAGATAGGTCCGGCCCTGCGGGTCAGGCTCTTCATCTTGGATGCGGCTGACGTAATCGGAAGTGTCGTAGGTCGAGCGGAGCACGACCTTGCGCAGGCGCAGGGCGTCGGGCTCGATCGCGATGAGCGTCTCGCTCGGGCCGGCGTAGCCTTGGACCTCGTCGGCCGAGGGCGAGGAACGCACCATGTAGCCGAGGTGCGCGCGGTTGGCGCCGCGTACGAGATTCCAGCCGAGCCGGGGGACGTTGGGTTCGAAGCCCGTCGCGTCCGGGAAGCCGGCGGCCTGGATTTCCTTCAGCGTGAGCGGGAGCGGGAAGCGCAGGGAGACGTAGTTGCCGGAGAGTCGTTGCTGGATCGATTCCGCGATGGCGTAGGCGGTCAGCGTGGAACCGGCGTAGCCGTCGAGCTTCGGGGCGGGCTGCGCCGCGGGACGCCAGGACTTGAACGAATCATCGAAGGCTGTGGAGCGACGCAGCTGCTCGACGTGTTCCGGCGTGTCCTGGCTGGAAAGGATGCGCGTGCCGACGATCTGGTCGCGGAGATCGAGCGCGACGAGCACGTTGCTCGGGCCGGCGTAACCGAGGATGGCATCGGCATCGGGCGAGGTGGTCAGCAGGCGGCCAAGGCGGTTGCCGAACTGGTCTTCGACGAGCAGCGTCTGGCTGGGGCCGGACTTCAGGCGACGCGCTTCCGGGAAGAACGCTTTCGCGTCGGCCAGCCCCAACCGCGTCAACGCCGACTCCGTGACCGGGGTCGTGCGTTGCAGCAGCAGGGCGGCGAGCAGCAACGCCCCGAGACGCCAGCCTCTGACCAGCCAGGCGCTGAGGCGGGGCGGAACCATCGCTTACTCGGCGAGGACGAGCTGGAAGGCGTCGGCGTGGACGTTGCCCTTGGCGCCTTCGGACGAGAGGACGATCGTGTGCGTGCCGGCCGCGAAGGTGAACTTGCCGAGGACGACGGGCTTCTCGATCGCGCCGTCCTTCTGGTTGAGCCGGAGGACCACGGGCTTCTCGCCGCCGCGGTTGATGGTGAGCACGGCGTTGGCCGAACGGTTCTCGTGGCCTTCCCAGTAGCCGCGGAGCTCATACTTGCCGGCTTCCTTCACGTCGAAGGCGTAGGTGGCGCGGTTGCCGTTCCCGGCCGCGTAATGGTACCCGGCGCCGAGGTGGGGGAGGCCGCGGCCTTCGGTCCACTTGCCTTCGTATTTCGCCTGGGCGTCGTCGACGACGATGCCGCCGAGCTTGGCGAGTTCCTTGACGTCGTCCGGGGAGAGCTTGCTGGGCGTGCCCTTGGTGAGGTCGAGCGCGGCGCGATGGGTGGGCAGTTCCTTGTAGTCGGCGATCGACGTGTCGAGGAACAGGTCGGTGCGGAGGTCGGTGCGGCGCATGCGGCCGGGCTGTTCCATGAGCTTGATCAGGTCGGGCAGGTGCTTCTGGTAGACGCCGCGCGGGTCGGTGTTCTCGCGGATGGCCAGGTAGGCGGCCTTGCCGACGACTTCGCCCATCATGCCGATGGTGCGCATCACGCGCACGGTGCCGAGGGCTTCGTGCGTGACGGAGATGTGGCGGCCGGCGAAGAACAGGTTGTTGATGTTCTTGGAGTAGAACAGTCGGTAGGGGAGGGGGTAGCCGTTGCGACGGTCGACCGCGGCGATGTGCTTGCCGCTGGCGTCGACGTAGCCGAAGGCCGCGCGGGAGATGAACGGATTGTCGGGGAATTTCTTGGCGTATTCCTCGCGGGCGTAGTGGAGGTCGATGTCCCAGGTCGTGGGCACGCAGCCGTCCTCGAAGTCCTTGCGTTCGACGATGTCCTGCTTGGTGAGGATGAGGTCGCCGTCGAAGAGGCGCGATTCGCGCGGGCCGCCGACGTGCGAGGCCCACTTGAGCTGGGAGAGCGCATACTTGTCCTTCTGCGGGCCGTTCTTGAGGGCGGAGAAGGCGCCATACATGGCGCGGAAGTTCCAGTCGCGGATGTATTCGAGGTCCTTGATCGGATCCTTGTCGAAACCGGATTCCCAGAACCACTCGGCCTTCATGAAGGGCTTGTCGTCGATCTTGGACTTGGACTTCTGCAGGAGCGGGAAGTCGCCCATCTCGAGGGGCAGCGCCCACGGGGTGGCGGGCCAGGTCGAGGCCTGGTCTGCATCCTGGTAGAACCACATGTTGGACATGCCCATGCGCTTGTTCGGTTCGGTGCGGAAGGTCGCGCCGGCGTAGGCGCCCACCCAGCCGTGGCCGGTGGTGTCGGCCACGAACTTGGCGCGGAAGACCTTCTCCCGGCCGGTCTTGACGTCGATGGCCTTCACGCCGGCGATGCGGTTGCCGTCCATGACGACGCCGGTGGCGAAGTGTCCGAGGAAGAGGCTGATGTTCTTCTCCTTGCGGACGACCTGTTCCTTGAGCTCGTCGCCGAAGCTGTCGACGCGACCCGGGCTGTCGGGCGAACGGTCGCCGATCTCCTCGATCATCTCGCCGAGGTGAGGGTATTTGCCGCGGGTGGTGCCGCCCATGGCCCAGACGCCGACTTCGGAGCTGCCGTTGCCGCCGAGGACGAAGCGGTCCTGGATGAAAGCGACCTTGAGGGACTGGCGGGAGGCGGAGAGCGAAGCGCCGAGGCCGCCGTAACCGCCGCCGACGACGACGAGGTCGAACTCGCCCTGGTCTTCGGCGCCCTTGGGGCTGTTCCACTGCGAGCGGGCGGCGACGAGCGCGTCGCCTTCGGGCGGAGTGAACGCAGCGTCCTTGCTGAAGAGGATGGCGTCGGCGCGTCCGTCGAAGCCCGTGAGGTCGCGGAGGGCGATCTTCACGTCGCCCGCGGGCAGCGTGACCTTCCCGCCTTCCTGCCAATGCCACTCGGCGCCCTTCGTGCCGAACTCGGCGGCGACCGGCTGGCCGTTGACGATCAGTTGGAAGCGGCCGGGGGTGCCGGGTGCCTTCCAGTGGGCGACCCAATCCTTGGTGCGCACCCAGACGCGGTATTCGCCCGCGGCGGGGATGCGGACGGTGCCGGTGGCGTCGCCGACGGGCTGGCCGAGGCCGTGGGCCAGGAGGTAGGGCGAGCCGACGATGTTCGTGAAAGCGGTGTCGAGCTTCCAGCCGCCGTGGGCGGACAAGGATTCGGCTTCGACGAAGACCGTATCGGCGGACTGGGCGCGGCCGGTCAGGGCGGCCAGCAGGGTCAGTCCAAGGAGGGGGAGGACGCGAGGGGACATGGGATGATTAGATGCCAAGGGGGTGAGGGAGTTCCAGACAGAATTGGGTGTGGATGGAATAAGGGATAGGGGTGGGGGTAGGGCGGAATGCCTAGAGTATGGAGTATGGAGTATCGAGTATAGGGGGTGCTTGTCTTGGGGTAGGGGCAGCACCGTGTGCTGCCCTAGTTTGCCTCGGCTGTGTTCCCAACCGCTAACCGCTAACCGCTTCCACCTCGCGGCTCCGCCGCGCTGGGTAGGGTCGGGACCGCGTCACGACATAGCTGCTGCTGCATGGAGGACTGAATTGAGGACTGAATGGATGATGCCTGCCGGATGATTGGCTGGGGTGGACAAATCGTTTTCAGGTCTCAGGTCTCGGCCATCGGGTATCTGGTCGGGTACTCAGGTTCAGGTCCAGGTCCCGGGCCTGATTCCCGAACCTGTGCCTGTACCCGTACCTGCAGCCGAGACCTGTGACCCGAGAATGCCTCCGGTCCCAGTCCGTTTCGGCGCCTTGTCTTTCTCTAACCGCCAACCGCTAGCCGCCAGCCGCCTACACCTGGTCCATTCAGCCCTCGATTCAGCCCTCAACTCAGTCCTCAATGCAGCCCTCCCCATGATCCTCCGCCTGATTGCTTCGCTCTGTGCCGTCTCCTGCTTGGCCGCTGATATTCCTTCGGCTGGTCTCCTGGTCGACCTGGATGCCGCCAAGGGCGTGACGCTCGATGCGCAAGGACGCGTGACCGCGTGGTCGAATCAAGCGGGGCCGGATGCGACTCGTGCGTTCGTCGGTCAGCCGAAGGGGCGCACGGAGCCGACCTCGGGTCTGCCGTCAGTCGTGAAGGAACCCCGCGCGGCTCTCTCGTTCCGTCAGCAGGAACTGGTCTGTCATGATGAGTCGGCCTTTGACGGACTCATCCGCGGCTCAGGCTGCACGTGGGTCGCGGTCATCAAGGTCTACCCGCAGCGCGTCGGCCTGAAGGACGTGAATTCTTTTTTCGGCAATCTGCGTAACGGCCAGAAATACGAAGGCCTCTGGGGCTGCCTCGATGACGACAACACCGTCTGGTGGGGCGGGCGTAATGGACTCACCTTCGGCCGCTTCGACGTCAATAATCCCAAACTGGTCGGGCCGAAGCTGGAGGAAGGGCGTTTCCATTTTCTGGCCGGACGCATGGGCGCCGGACAGATCGAGGTCGCACTCGAATTTTTCGTCAACGATCTCAAGCCCTGCGCGACCGCGCGCTTCCCCGTCAACCCCAAGGCCGACGCCTCGAAACTCGCGATCGGCCAGGAACGCGACGCGATCCAGCATCCCGGCAAGGAATCCTTCGACGGCGAGATCGCCCGCTTCCTCCTGTGGGACCGCCCGCTCTCCGACGCGGAGTTGAAGGCGGTGTTTGAGAAGGTGAAGTGAGGATCGATGACAGAGGACTGAATCGATGACGGATGGCAGTGCTAAAACGGATCCCCCAGCCAATCATCCGGTTTCCGGTCTCCCTTTGAGTTAATGCCTCGAGGTAGGGACGTGATCACCATCACGTCCGTGGGCGGACGGAGGTTGGTATGGTCGAAGATTATGCCCGGTGCTCGCACGTGCGTCCTCGAACGGCGGTCATGGCAATGACCGCCCTACCCTTGACGGGTGTTAGCGGTAAGCGGTTGGCGGTTGGGCGAAACACTCCAGGTCTCAGGTCTCGGCCGGCGGCTATCTGGTACGGGTGTTCAGGATCAGGTTCAGGTCCCGGGCCTGATTCCCGACCTGTACCCGTACCTGCAGCTGAGACCTGTGACCCGAGAATACCTCCGGTCCTTGTCTGCTTCGGCGCCTTGTCTTTCTCCAACCGCCAACCGCTTACCGCCGGCCGCCTAAACCTGATCCATGCAGTCCTCCGTCATCGACTCAGCCAGCTTCCCGGGCGCGTTGCTGCGTCACTTCTTGCCCTTCTTGAAGCCTTGGCCGCCGCGCTGTTTCATGCGCTCTTCGACGACATCCAAGACCTTGTCGACGACGTCGCCAGTCAGCTCGTCATCGGCGGCGAGGATGGCTTCTTTGGTGGCTTTGCGGATGTCAGCCATGGCTTCTTCGAACTGCGGACGGAGGTTCTTCTTCTCGTCGTCGGAAGCATACTCGGCCTCCTTGCGGAGTTCGTTCAGTTTTTCGCGCGCGGCCTTGACGCCGTCATCCTGGAAAGCCTTGAACATCGCGACCTTGCACTTGTTGAGCTGCTCCGGCGTGACGCCTTCGATCTCTTCGGGCAGGAAGCCGCCGGTCTTGCCGCCGAACTTCGGGGCGCCGTCCTTGCGGGCGGGATCCGCTGCCGTGGCCTGGCCGGCGAACGCGGGGCTGGGAGTGGGGCTCTTCTCGGCGACGACCGCGGCGGCCGGCTTCTGGTCGGACGACGATTTGGCGTCCATGACGAAATAGGTCGCGGCGGAGCCGACGGCGGCGGCGAGGAGGAGGGGGAAGAGTTTTTTCATGGGTATGGGGTTTCAAAGGTAACCCCGCGGCAGGCAAGAAGTTGGGCTAAAATGGGCCAGGGTGGGGGCTAGGGCCAGCAACGCATGCATCTGGTGGGTGGTTCAGGTGCGGGGCCTAGGCCTGATTTCCGAACCTGATCCCGTATCCGTACCTGCAGCCGAGACCTGTGACCCGAGAATGCCTCCGACCCCAGTCTGTTTCGGCGCCTTGTCTTTCTCCAACCGCCTACACCTCGTCCATTCAGCCCTCCATTCAGCCCTCTATTCAGTCATCAACTCAGTCCTCTTCCGACTATTTCTTCTCCCCGAACGGGAAGGGCTTCAGCGGGGTTTTGGTGCCGCCCTTCGGACCCGCTTTGGCGGCGGCCTGCCGGGCGCGGTCTTCGACGACGTTGAGGATCGTGACGATGGTTTCCTTCGAGAGGGAAGGCGCCGCCTCGGCGAGGGCGGCTTCCTGCGCCTTGCGCATGTCGGCCTGCAACGCTTCGAATTCGCCTCGGAGGTTCTTCTTCTCTTCCGGTGAAAGGAATTCGGCCTCCTTGCGGAGTTGCGTCTGCTTGGCCTTCAGTTCCTTCACCTTCGGATCGCGCTGGACCTTGAACGCGGCGATTCGGAACTTGCGCATGTCCTCGGCCGAGACGCCTTCGACGTCGGCGAGCAGTTCGGCGGGGGTTGGCGCCTTGGGCGCTTCGGGCTTCGCTTCGGCGGCGGGCGCTTCGGCGGCTTTGGCGTCCTTGTTCTCCTTGGCGGCGGCGCGTTCGGCTTCGCTGGCCTTGGCCTGCGCGGCCTTGGCGGCTTCCTGTCCGCGCTTCTTGATCAGTTCCTCGACGGCGTTAAGGGTGAGCACCAGCGGGTCTTTCTCGATGGCGGGGTCGAATTTCTGCACGGCCTCGAGCGTGGCCTTCACCATCGCGTCGCGTCCGGCTTCGAACTCCAGCCGGAGGTCTTCGGCCTCGTTGCGGCCCTTGACGAAGCGGCTCCGCTCCTTGAGGTCGGCGAGGCGTTTGCGCGCGGCGGCGATGGCTTCGTCGCCGTATGTGGCCATGAGCGCGCGGCGGATCTTGGCGAATTGTTCGTCGGAGACGCCCGAGACGCTTTCGGGGAACTGGGCGCCGGCGCGCGCCGATTTCTTGGCGGGTTTGGGCACGGCTTCTTCGGCCGCGAAGGCGCAGGGCGCGAGGAGGGCGAGGGCGAGCAGGGAAAGGAGGCGCATGGGAGTTATACACCGAAAAGCCGGAAAGGTTTTTAGCGGATGGCGGTAAGCGGTTGGCGGTTGGGCGAAACACTTCAGGTCTCAGGTCTCGGCCGTCGGGTATCTGGTACGGGTGTTCAGGTTCAGGTGCAGGTCCCGGGCCTGATTCCCGTACCAGATCCCGTACCCGTACCTGAAGCCGAGACCTGTGACCCGAGAATGCCTCCGGTCTCTGTCGGTTTCGGTGCCTTGTCTTTCTCCAACCGCTTACCGCCAACCGCCTAAACCTAATCTATTCAGTCCTCGATGCAGTCCTCTGTCATCGACTCAGCCATCGTCTCGGAGGCAGCTTCGCCGCCGCGTCACTTCTTCTTCGGCTTTCCGGCGACGTCCTGGCGCTTCTGATGGGTCGAGGCGACGTAGTCGCGGATGACGTCGACCTTCAGGCCAGGCTCGGCCTTCTGCATCGCCTTCACGCGGGCGGCATCGATGGCCTCGCGGGCTTCCTTGGCGTCGCGGGCTCCGCCTTCCTTCTTCTCGCCCTTGCTCTTCTTCGGCTTCTCGCCGGCGCCACCGAGCTTGGCTACGGCGGCTTTGAATTCTTCGTCTGACTCCGCCTTCAGCCAGGCTTCCTGGAGCTTGACGCCGTCCACGAGCGAGACGCCGGCCGGGATCTCCGGGGCTTCAAGGCCCTTCTTCTTCTTTTTGACCGCCGGCTCCGCCGGCTTCTCCGCCGGCTTGGTCGCGGGGACTTCGGGCTTCTTCTCGTCAGCCGCGAAGAGCGGGAGTGAGGCGAGGAGGAAGCAGAGCAGGGCAGGGAAGCGCATACCGATGGAACACCGGAGGTTCGAAAAGGTTTTGGCGGTTAGCGGTTGGCGGTTAGCGGATGGGAAGAATGGAGGACTGAATCGAGTGCTGAATCGATGACAGATGGCTGAGTCGATGACGAAGGACAGACCTGAAAACGGCTCCCCCGCCAATCATCCGGTCTCCGGTTTCCCTTTGAGCCAATCAATCCCTGGCCAACCGTCCAACTGATCAACTGGTCAACTTAACTAGCCCCAGCCCCAGCCCTAGCCCTTTCTGTATCTGCCAATCGATTCAGCCATCCTTTCCCCCGCCCTCACCACCTTCCCTTAAGGAGCTTATTACCCGGATACGGAGCGTTGGAATGCGGCCCGAAGAACATCCGGATGCCGGCCCATGCCATGAAGGAGTCGCGTTGATTCATGCGCGCGTATTCCATGCCGGTGAGGAGCTTGAGGCGGTGGCCGGCGATGTAATGATTGAGTCCGAGATAGACCGCCTGGTAGGCATCGCCGTTGCCCATGCCCGCGAGGCGTTCGTAACGGCGCTGGCTGCTTAGGCCGGTCGCCTGGCTGGAGCTGGCGATCTGGTAGCGACTGACCACTTCGAGGGTGTCGGTAAGGAAGTAGCTGGGCTGGAGGTTGAGGCCGATGGCATCGCCCCGGGCGCCGCCGAAGCCGGCCGTGAGTTCGGCGACGAACGCCGCCGGACCGTCCGTGAAGATGAGCGCGCCGGCGAGGGCGTCGTCGAAACGCGTCAGGTTGGTCGCGTTGGCGTGGGCTTCGCTGTGCAGGTAGCCGCCGTAGAAGGACGCCGTCTCGGCGCCGAGGAAATGACCGAGGTCATAGGTCACGGCCGCGAGGAAGGAAGAGCCTGAGTCCAGTTCCGTGAAGGACTGCCACATGTCGGTGCCGGCGGAATTCGAGAAGACGCCGGCATAGTAATCCAACTTGTCGATGCGACCCGAGAGAGTGACGGCCGGGGTGTAATCGAGGCCCATCATGTTCGTGAACATCGAGCGCTCCATGAAGCTCAGGTAGCGGCTCGAGACATTACGGTCATGGGTGAAGCGGTGTTTCTGCTGGCCGACGGTGAGGTTGAGCGATTCCGCGAACTGCCAGCGGACCCAGAGCTCAGTGAAGCCGTTGTAGGCAGGTTCGAAATCGCTGCCGCTGATCGCCTGCGCGTGCACGGTCAGGCGGTCGAACATCGTGGCTTGGAAGCCGAGGCGGATGCGGCGGCTCTCGAAGCCGGAATCCTGTCCGTGGCTGCCGTCGTTGTCATGGTAATGTCCGTGATAGCGTCCGAGCACCCACAGCTCCTGCAGGCCCGGGTTCTGCTTGTCCTTGTAGATCAGGCCCAGGTTCTCGAACCGCTCCTTCAGCGATTGCTCCGCGGCCGGGCGTCTGGAACTGGCGGGCTGAGTCTGGGCGCCCAAGGTCAGGGCAGTGCAGGCAACCAGCAACGCGAAGATGTCTTTTTTTTGTAACATTTGTAACAATCAGAAAAAGGCAGAGGGGTCCAGGAAGGCATAAGCCATTATGAAAACAGGGTAAAACGGCCCGAAAGGCAAGGGGGGCTTTAGGGATAGGGCCAGGGCTGGCTAGCCCTCCGGACTCCCCCCTTTTTTGAGTTCCCAACCGCCAGCCGCTATCCGCCAACCGCCATAACCCGCACCAAACAAAAGACCCCGGTGAACCGGGGTCTTGTTCGAGCCTGTGATCCGAGGATTACTTGGCTTCCGGCTTCTTACCGCCCTTGTCGCCTTCGGGCTTCTTGCCGCCCTTGTCGCCCTTGCCCTTGCCCTTACCCTTGGCGCGGGCTTCTTCGAGGGCCTTGAAGACGGCTTCGAGGGAGGCGTCAGCCTTGAGGATGGCGGCCTTGGTGGCTTCCATCACGCCCTTGCCGGCGGCCTGCTTTTCTTCCGGGGTCTTGGCGTCAGCAGCCTTGGCCTTGGCGGCGACGACGGCTTCGTCCTTCTGGGCGGCCTTCATGGCTTCGCCGAACTTCTTCCAGGTGGCTTCGTCGACGGATTCCGGACGCTGCGGGCCCTGCTGCTTCTTGCCGCCCTTGCCTTCGCCCTTCTTGGCGGGGGCGTCGCCCTTCGGGGCGTCGGGCTTGGGAGCGTCCTGAGCGAGGAGGCCAGCCGAGGTGATCAGGGCCAGGAGGAGTGCGAGTTTGATCTTCATGATAGGTATGGGGGTGCACGGATGAAACCCCGCCCCGGGGGGCGAGTTACAGGTTTTAAATTTAAATATGACACGCCGGCGGGGTGCGCCCGGGTCGGCGCCGAGCTTATGGTCAGGACCGCCCATGACCCCGCTCCTCCTCCATATCCCGCACGACGCCACGGCCATTCCCCCGGATGAGTGTCGCGATTTCCTGCTATCGGAGGCGGAACTACGGGCGGAAAGCCTCCGCCTGACCGACGCGCATACGGCGGCGCTCTACGCCGAAGGCCTTCCGCCGGAAGATTTCGTGCGGGCCGAGGTCTCGCGTCTCGTCGTCGATGTCGAACGTTTCGCCGACGACACGCAGGAGCCTTGCGCCCGGGTGGGGATGGGCGCGACCTACGTGCGTACCGCCGACGGCCGGCCGCTGCGCGCGCTCACGCCGGAACGCCGCGCGGAGCTGATGGCCCGCCATTACTGGCCGCACCATCATCGGCTCGACGCGTCGGCCGCCGCACGCCTCGCGCGCTTCGGCCGATGCCTCGTCCTCGACGCCCATTCCTTTCCGACCGGTCCGCTGCCCACGCAGCTCGCCTCCGGCCCGTCGCCCGAGATCGGCATCGGCACGCAGCCCGGGCATACGCCGCCTGAATTGAGCGATCTCGCCGTCGATTTCTTCCGCGCGCACGGGTACTCGGTCGGCGTCGACGTCCCGTTCAGCGGCGCGATGGTGCCCAACGCCTGCTTCGGCCGGGAGCCGCGGCTCTGGTCCGTGATGATCGAGGTGCGCCGCGACCTTTATATGGATGAGGTCTCGGGCGAGCGGCACGCGGGTTTCACGCGCACGCAGGCGGTGCTGGCGCAACTCCGCGCGGTGCTCGCGCGGTTCGCGGCTACTTGACCGCGGCTTCGCGCGCTGACTGTTCGACCTCGGCGCGGAGCAGGCCCATCGCCTCGCCCCACATGGCCTGCATGCGCGGTAGCTGCGCCGCCTTGGCGGCTTCGTCCTGCGTCTTCCAGGCAGCTTCGACTTCCTTCCATTCCGCGACGAGGGCCTTGACCTTCGGATCTTCGCCCCAGCGCTTCGCGGCGCCGTCGAAGACCTGCGGGTGCATGAACTTGAGTTCCTGGATCGTGCCGAGGCCTTCGCGGATGATGTTCTCGCGACGGGCGTCCGGCGGGCGGGCGTCGACGGAGATGTCTTCCTTGGCGGAGGGGATGAGTCCTTTGGCGCTGCGCGGCGCGCCGACCGGGCGCACGGCTCCGGGCTTGGTCACGACGGCGGAACGGGCAGGGCGACCCGCCGGCTTGGGCTCCTCGGCCGCCCGGAAGAACCACCAGCCGAGCGCGAGGGAGCCGAGCGCAAACAGGCCCAGCAGGACCGGTCGGCGCAAGGCGGGGTTCATTTCGGCGCGGGGCCGGCTTATTCGAACGTCACCGGCGCGGCGGGCGCCGGGGCCGCGGGAGCGGCTCCGGGCGTCGTCACGGTGCCGGGGACGGAGATGGCTCCGCCGGTGACGGTGACCGTCGGCTGGTTAGAGGGGGGCGCGCCGGCGGCGGCCTGCTTGAGCATGCCGAGGCCGCGGGTGCGGATCGTGGAGAGCTCGTCCATGATGGCCTGCTTCTGATCGTCGCTGGCCGCGCGATACTGGTTCTCGAGCTCACGCATGCGGCCGAAGTTGCTGCGGAATTCTTCGTTGGCCATCGCCGCGCGGAAGGCATCGCTGATCTTCTGGCGATCGCCGCCGAACATGTCGTCCACGGCCTTACGGCCGTCGTCGCGCCAGGTGGCGAACTTTGCGTCGAGTTCGGCGACGGGCTTGGACTGCTTCACGAGATCCTTCTCTTCGACCTCGGTGCCGACGTCGTCCTTGCGGCTGAGTTTGAGGGCCTTGGCGGCGCGGGGCTTGCCGGTCTCGGTCGTGAGCTTGCTCACCGGCGAGCCGGTGCGCTTGGCGGTGCTCTTCACCACCGTACCTCCGTCGCCCTGGGTCCACTGATAGGTGGCGTAGGCGCCGTAGCCCAGCACGGCCAGGCCGAGGAGCGCGTAGAGGGGGTTCTTGTTCATGGGAATGGGTTACCAGATATAACTCCGGAGTGAAGACGAAGTTGCCGGGCGGAGGTTCTGACAGTGTCTGGCTCAGGAAAACAGCAGCCGAAGCCACGTTTTCGAGTAGGGCAGGGCCATGTGGTCGAGCCGGGCGGCGAGGAAGGCGGCTTCAATCTCCTCCTCGGGATGGCCGTCGAGCAGCTTGGCGCCTTCGAGTTCCCGGCGTCCACGACGCGCGGCGTCCTGCACGTGCGTGTGCTTGAGCAGGTGGCCGATGGCGATGGCGATCGCGACGAGGGCGAAGCCGATCACCGCCCAAGGACGGCCTTTGCTGGCGATGAGCAGGAGGGGCAGGAGGATCGGCCAGGCGTTGCCCCAGAGGATCATGAAGGAATCCCATGACGCGAGGCCGCCGAGCTTGCGGTCGCGGTGCTGGAGCGCATGACCCGCGAGGCGCGCGGCCCGGGCCACGTCGAAGAGACGTTTGCCGGAGTATACCCCGCTTGAAAGTTTGATCGCGGGTTCGAAGGCCGAATAGAAATCGGTCACCGCGAGCGTGCTCTCATCGACGTCGACCTGCGGGACTTCGCCGCGGAGGAGCACGATGCGGGCCGCCTGGGCGCCGGAGACGCCGCGGACGAGCAGGATGCGGCCATATTTCTTTTCCAGGCTGCGGACGCGACGCCAGGCGAACCACGGCAGCCCGAGGGCGCAGAGGCCGGCCAAGGCGAAGAGCAGGAAGATCTTGAACTCGAGATGCATGGCCGACCTCGACCCTGTCGATTCCCGGGTTCCCATCAAGGACTACCTAGGTTCCGGCCGCATAGGGGGAATAAAGCGGGGTGGATTCTGAGGGGGAGGCGCGGCGCTTCGTTGACCCGCGGGCTCTCCTCCGATTGGCTGACCGACGATGAATCCCGATCTCGTCAGAAACTACCTGACCGGCCTCCAGGACCGCCTGTGCGCGACCATCGAGGCCTTGGACGGCCAGGCCAAGTTCATCACCGACGAATGGCAGCGCGCCGAAGGCGGCGGCGGCCGCACGCGCGTCATCGCCGGCGGCTCGGTCATCGAGAAGGGTGGGGTGGCTTTCTCGGACGTCCGTGGCCACGCGCTGCCGCCTTCCGCGACGCTCGCCCGCCCGGAACTCGCCGGCAAGGGCTTCCGCGCCATGGGCGTCTCGGTCGTCCAGCACCCGCTCAATCCGTACTGCCCGACGTCGCACATGAACGTGCGCTTCTTCTGCACCGACGGGCCGGATCCCGTCTGGTGGTTCGGCGGCGGTTTCGACCTGACGCCTTACTACGGTTTCGATGAAGACGCGGCTTCCTGGCATCGCGCCGCGCGCGAAGCCACGGGTGCGCACCATCCGAAGTTCAAGGCTTGGTGCGATGACTACTTCCTGCTCAAGCATCGCCAGGAGCAGCGCGGGGTCGGCGGCGTGTTCTTCGATGACTTCACCGAGGGCGGCTTCGAGCCGGCCTTCGCGATGATGCAGAAGGTCGGTGACGCTTTCGGCCCAGCTTATGCCGAGATCCTGCGCCGCCGCAAGGACACCCCTTACGGTCAGCGGGAGCGCGACTGGCAGGAGGTCCGTCGCGGACGCTACGTCGAGTTCAACCTCGTCTTCGACCGCGGGACCATCTTCGGCCTGCAGTCCGGCGGCCGGACCGAGTCCATCCTGATGTCCCTCCCGCCCCGCGTGCAGTGGCGTTACGGCCACCAGCCCGCCCCGGGCAGCCCGGAAGAACGTCTGCTCTCGCATTATCTGAAACCTCAGGATTGGCTCAAAGGGTCCTGATGAACTCCCGCGACCGCTTCCTCGCCGCCCTTCGCCGACAGCCCCATGACCGGGCGCCGGTCTGGATCATGCGTCAGGCCGGCCGCTACCTGCCGGAATACCGCGCGCTCAAGGCCAAGTCGGACTTCGTCACGATGGTCCGTACGCCCGACCTCGCGGTCGAAGTCACGCTCCAGCCGCTCCGCCGCTTCCCGCAGCTCGACGCCGCGATCCTCTTCTCGGATATCCTGGTCATCCCCGAAGCCCTGGGCGTCGGTTACCGTTTCCGCGACGAAGGCGGCATCGCCATGGAGCGCGCGCTGAGCTCACCGACCGACGTCGCCACGCTGAAGCTCGAAGGCGCCGCCGACCGCCTGCAGTATGTCTACGATGCGTTGACGCTCCTCCGTAAGGAACTCGGCCTGGGCAAGACCCTGCTCGGTTTCGCCGGTTCGCCGTGGACGCTCGCCTGCTACCTCGTCGAAGGCGGCGGCTCCGAAGATTTCCCGAAGACCAAGGCGTTGCTCAAGGCCGACCCGAAGATGATGCACCGCATCCTCGAGATCCTGACCGCCGCCGTCGCGCAGTATCTCACGCGCCAGTTCGCCGCCGGCGCCGACGCGATCCAGATCTTCGACAGCTGGGCCGCGGCGCTCACCGGCGCCGATTACGAAGAGTTCTCGCTCCGTTACATCCGCGCGGTGCTCGAGCGCCTGCCCGCCGGCGCGCCCGTCATCCTTTACGCCAAGGGCAAGTCGCCGCAGGCCGCCGCGCTCGCCCAGACCGGCGTGCCTTGCCTCGGCGTCGACTGGACCATGCCGCTCTCGCAGGTGCGCAAGCTGGCCGGCCGTCCGATCTGCCTGCAGGGCAACCTCGATCCTGAGTTCATGACCGGCGAGCCCGCCGCCGCGGTCGCCGCGACCCAGGCCGTGCTGGCCGACAACGCCGGCGACCCCGGACACATCTTCAACCTCGGTCACGGCATCACGCCCCAGGCCCGCATCGAAACCTTCCAGGCGGTGGTGGACGCCGTGGTTGCCTCCGGCGTTTGACAACGCCCGCCGTCCCGCCTCTTTCTGCCCTTATGTCCCGCAAAGGTATCCTGCTGCTGAATCTTGGTTCCCCGAAGAGCACTGCCGTGCCCGACGTGCGTAACTACCTGCGTGAGTTCCTGAACGACGACCGCGTCATCGACTATCCGGCCCCGCTCCGCTGGCTGCTCCTGGAGGGCATCATCCTCCGGACGCGCCCCAAGAAGAGCGCCGCCGCCTACGCCAGCGTCTGGACCCCCGAGGGTTCGCCTTTGGTTGTCACCACCGACAAGCTGCGCGCCAAGCTGGAGAAGGCGACCGGCCTGCCGGTGATCATGGGCATGCGTTATGGCACGCCCTCCTGCGCCGAAGCCGTCGAGAAGGTCCTCGCCGCCGGTATCGATGACCTCTTCGTGATGCCCCAGTATCCGCACTACGCGATGTCCTCCTACGAGACCGTCGTCGTCAAGGTGCAGGAAGAACTCGCGCGTCTCGCGCCCGGCGTGAAGTATCACGTCCTGCAGCCGTTCTACAACGACCCGGCCTACATCGACGCCTTGGTCGAATCCGCCCAGCCTTGGCTCAGCAAGCCGTTCGACAAGCTGCTCTTCTCCTACCACGGACTGCCGGAGCGGCATCTGCGCAAGGGCGACCCCTCGAAGGCGCATTGCATGAAGATGAAGGATTGCTGCTCTCATTACAGCCCTTGTCAGGCGACGTGCTACCGCCACCAGTGCGTCGAGATGACGCGTCTCTTCGTGGCCGCCGCCGGCCTCAAGGAGTCGCAGTATGAACTTTCCTTCCAATCCCGTCTGGCTGGTGAGAAGTGGGTCTCGCCTTACACCGACAAGCGCCTGGAGGCCCTTCCCGAAGAAGGCACCAAGAACCTCCTGGTCATGTGCCCCGCCTTCACGTCCGATTGCCTCGAGACCCTCGAGGAAATCCGCGAAGAAGGTAAGGAGACTTTCATCCACGCCGGCGGCGAGCACTTCGCCCAGATCCCTTGCCTCAACGATTCCGACATCTACGTGAAGTATCTCGTGAACCGCGTGAATCACTGGAAGCCGGATCATCGCTGAGCGTGAAGGTAGGGACAGCACCACGTGCTGTCCTAAGTGCGAAGGTGCAAATCGGCCTGCGGCCTGTGCAAAGGTGCAAGCGTGAGAAGTCATTTTCAGGTCCCGGGTCTCGGCCGGCTGACCAAGGGTGGTCAGCCCTACCACGAGACAAAACTCAAAGGGGAGACCAGAGACCGGATATCATTCTCAGGTCTCGGGTCTCAGCCATCAGGTCCCAGGTACGGGCTATCAGGTTCGGGAGCCAGTTCCGGGACCTGCACCCGAACCTGAACACCTGAACCAGGTGCCCGACGGCTGAGACCTGAGACCCGAAAGTGAATCATCCACCCCAGCCAATCATCCGGTCTCCGGTTTCCCTTTGGCGCGTTGTCTTTCCCATCCGCCAACCGCTAACCGCCAACCGCTTCAACTTACTCTCAGAACAACTTCGCGATCGGTACTCCGCCGTCGGTCACGGGGACCGGACGGGAGCCGGCCATGAGGTCGCGCGAGGTGTCGACGTTCAAGGCGGCGAGGATCGTGGCGTGGAAGTCCGGGATGCTGACGGGATTCTCCACGACCTTCCTGGAGAGGTCGTCGGTCTGGCCGTAGGCGCCGCAGTGCTTCAGTCCGCCGCCGGCGAGGATCATCGAGAAGGCGGTGCCTTGGTGGCCGCGTCCGCCCTTGCCGTCGAATTCCGGCGGACGACCGAACTCGGTGCCGATGACGACGAGCGTCTTGTCGAGCATGCCGGTGCGCTTGAGGTCCTCGATGAGGCCCGCGAGGGCGTGGTCGAGCTCGCGGATGAGGATATGCTGGTTGTCGATGCCGTCGTTGTGCACGTCCCAGCCGGCACCGTTGATGAAGTTCAGGTTGTGCGAGACTTCGACGAAGCGGACGCCGCCCTGGACGAGACGTCGGGCGAGCAGGCAGCGCTGGCCGAATTCGCCGCCGTAGGAGGCGCGCACGGCGGGCGACTCCTGCTTGAGGTCGAAGTGGCGCATGAACGAAGGGCCTGCCAGACGGAAGGCCTCCTGCTGGGCGGCCGCGTATTCCTCGACGGCCGAACCGCCCGGGGCGCGTTCGCCGAGGGCTTCGAGCAGCGCGAGACGGGCGTTCTTACGTTCGGACGAGACTTCGCCCGGAGTGGTGAAGCCGTTCGGGCCGGTCTCGGTGTCGACGAGGTAGATGTAGCCGTCCTTGATGCCGAGGAAGCCCGGGCCGCGGCTCACGTTCGGGTAGCCGATGAGCATGTAGGCGGGGACGGACGGGTCGGCGGCGCCGCGGCGGTGCGCGACGATCGAGCCGATGGAAGGGTAGACGGCGTTGCCGCTGATCATGCGGCCGGTGTGCACGAGGTTCGTCGCGAACGCGTGCTCGTCGATGACCTTGTGGTTCACCGAGCGGACCGCGGTGACGTGCTCCATCAGCTTGGCCGTGCGCGGCAGGTGTTCGCACAGGCGTACGCCGGGGACGGAGGTCTCGATGGAAGGGTAGAGCGAGCCGGGCTTCTTCTTCGTGGCCTTGTTATCGCCGAGGGCCTTCGGGTCGAACGTATCGGCCTGGCCCATGCCGCCGCCGAGCCAGATGAAGATACAGTGCTCGGCCTTGCCCTTTGGGCCGGCGACGCCGGCGTTGGCGAAGAGCGGCGAGGCGGCGAACGGCGCGAGCCCGAGGGCGGTGACGAAGGAGCGGCGGTCCATGGGATCAGTAGTAAAGGAATTCGGGGGAATTGACGAGCGCCCAGACCACATCTTCGGCGCGGCGGCGCCAGTCGTCCGTCAGCTGGGGCGTGGCCGGGTCGCCCTTACGGGCCGCGGCCTCCTGCTGCATACGCACGGTGGTGGCCATGTCGTTGAGGTGATTCGACCAGGAGACGTAATACTCCGGCCGGCGAGGTCCGGCGGGCCGGGGGAGGGCGAGGTTGACCGTGCGTCCGTTCTCGGTGGTGAAACCGTTGTTTACGCATCGTCCCTCGAAGCCCGGGGAGAGGTAGTCTGCGTATTTGGTCTTCTCAGCGGAGGTCGGACGGCGGGTGAGCACGCGCAGGAAGAGTTCGTCGACGAAGTCCGCCGGCGAACGGGCCCTGAAAGCAGGAGTGGTCAGGCCGTGGTCATCGCTCAGGCGCGTGATCCAGGTGCCCATGGTGCCGTTGCTCAGGATGGCCGGCTGCAGTGAGTTCGCGGACGACTCGCGGTCGGTCACCGGATCGGGACGGCTCGCGCGCCAGCCGAAGGCGGCCATGACGTCGCAGACGGCCTGGATACGGGGCAGGGCGAGGGCGGGTCGGTCGCGTTCGTTGGAGGTCGAGGTGAGCATCCAGGCGCGGCGCGGCTGGCCGAGCGTGAGGGAGTTCTCCTGTTCGCGGATGCTGTCGATATCGAGGCTGGCCTCTTCCGTGCGGAAGGGCTTGCCGGTCGTCGCGAACATGGAATCCACGACCTGCTCGGCGGAGAGGCGACGAGGTGCCGGGGCGACGTAGAGCGGGTTGGTCAATTTCTGTGTCAGGTCCGTCGCGCGCTGGTAGGCGTGCGAATTCAGGATCAGGCGGCGGAGGTGGTCGGCGTCATAGCCGCTGCGCACGAGCTCGCGGCCGAGCCAGCGAAGCAGGTCGGGATGCGAGTGCTTGGAGCGTTCCCAGTCCCAGGGCTGTTCGACGAGGCCGCGACCCATCAGGCGGGCCCAGATGCGGTTGGCCATCACCTGCGCGAAGCGCTCGTTCTGCGGCGCGGTGATCAGCGTCGCGAGGCGGTCGCGCGGGTCCTTGGGGTCGAGCGCGAGGTCGTCGGCGATGCTCTCCTGGGAGAATTCCGGGAACGGCCAGTGCGGTTCGACGGACGCGCCGGGCTCGAGGGTTACCTCGATGAGCGGCTTGCGGCCACCTTCGCGGAGCTTGGCCATCGAGACGCTGCTGGTGGCCGGGACCTTGACGGCCTTGGTCTGGAGGAGCGCGGCGAGGGCGAAGACCTGCTCCTGCTTCGAAGTGTGGGCGGGCGCGTCGTGGCAACGCGCGCACTTGGTCTCCACGCCGAGGAAGGCGGTCGTGACGATGGTGGCCTTGGCAGCCATCGGAACGTCGTTCTGCGAGGCGATGCCGAAGCCGGCCGGGCCGCCGGCGGCGGAGCTGCCCTTGAGGCGCAGGAGTTCGGTGACCATCAGGTCGAGCGGCTTACGGTCGACGAGCGATTCGTAGATCCACCAGCGGAAGGGACCGGAGTTGTTGAGCGTCGGGTTGAGGATGTTCGGGTTCTCCGCGAGCACGTCCTGCCAGTAGCCCATCTGGTGGTCGGCGGCGCGCGGGTCGGCGAGCAGGCGGTCGATGGCCTTGGCGCGTTTGTCGGAGGAAGTATCAGCAGCGAACGCGGCGATCTCGTCGGGCGAGGGCGGCACGCCGACTGTATCGAGCGTCACGCGACGGAGGAAGGCGAGGTCGTCGGTCAGCGGCGTCAGGCGCGTGGAGAGGGGGCGGTATTCCGGCCAGGCGGCGCCTTCCTTGATCCACTGTTCGATCAGCGCGATGTCCGTGGCGGCGAGGCGATGGCCTTTCGGCGGCATCATCTCATCGGGGTCTTCGGAGCGGATGCGCGCGAGGAGCGAGCTCTTGGCGGGGTCGCCGGGCACGATGGCGGCGCCGTCGCTCTTGCCGCCCTTGAGGGCGCCGGCGAGGGTGTCGAGGTGCAGGCCGCCCTTGGGCTTGCCGCCTTGGTGGCATTCAAGGCAGCTGGCTTCGAGGATCGGCTGGATCTTGGCGTAGAATTCGATGCCGCCCGTCTTCACGGCCTTCACCTGGCCTTGGTAGGCGACGATCTTCTCTGCTAGGAAATGGTCGATCGGGTTCTTCGCCGGGAAGCCGGCGGCTAGGGCTGGGACGGTTGTCTCGGGCGTCGCTGCGAGCCACTGCTTCGCGGCCTCACGGCGCTTCTGCCAGTATTCGCCTTGGCGGGCGCGGGCGGCCGCGCGGGCGGCGGCGTCGACCTTACTCAGCCGAGTCTCCTCCAGCGCGGAGTAAGCGGCCCAGCCGGCATCGTTGTAGGTCGGGGCGTCGGCCGAGGGGGTCAGCAGCTGCCAGTCGGTGCGGCCGGCGAGCGAGATGGCGGCGACGGTTTCGCCGAGTTCCGGGCGACGGCGCGCTCCTTTGGCGTTGATCACATAGCCGACGACGGACTCGAGGATCACGCGGTGTTCGCCGCCCTTGGATTCGAATTCGACCCAGGCGTCGCGGTTGCCCGGAGGGGCGAAGCGGAAGTCGCCGCCGAGATCGAGGTACTTGTCCTGGTCCTTGACCGGCTTATTGTCGGTGCCGGGCGGAGGGAAGGGGGTCTGAAGCTGGAGCTTGCCGTCGATGAAGAGGGCGGAAGCGCCGCGGCCTCGGAGCAGCAGGCGATGCTTGCCGGCGGGAAGCTTCACGACGCCGAGGGCGCGGAGCAGGTAAGGATGGCCGCGTTCGGCGCGCACGCCGGTGTCGACGTATTTCTCGGGCACGCGGGCGAAGCCGAAGGCCGGAGCGACGTAGCTATCGGTGGCCTCCGGCGCTTTGTCTGGCCAGACGTTGGCGGTCGGCTTCCAGGCTTCGCCGAGTTCGACGCGCACCTGTCCGTTCGTGACGGTGGTCCAGTCGATCTTCGGGGCCCTGCGGACGACTTCCGGCGCCTTCGGGGCTTTCACGCCGCTGGCGCTATCGTTGCCGGCGTTCGGGCTCGGGCCGACCTGGGCGATCTCCGTCTTGGCGACCGGAGGCAGGGTGGTGGCGAAGCGGCCGGCGATCTCCTGCGAAGGCACGAGCGAACGGTAAAGGCGGATTTCGTCGATCGCGCCTCGGAAGCTGCTGTTGGGCAGGCCGCCCTGCGAGGAGCCGATCCAGACAGGCGCATCGTCGACGATCGGACCCTCGGTGGTCGCGCCGTCCATGTCCCACGAACCCTTGATCTCCTTGCCGTCGATCCAGCCGCGGATGCTGTCGGGTTTGCCGAACTCGTAGCGGATCGCCACATGATGCCAGCGTCCGTCATTGGGGAAGCCGGTCGGAGTCGTCCAGCGGTGCCACTTCACGCCCTTGTCGGTCGGAGAGGCGAAGAGGAAGTTGAGGCAGGCGGTGTCGTAGAGGACGCGCAGTCGCATGGCCCAGTTCTGGTTGCTCGGGTTGGGCGCCTTCGGATCCGTGCGACCCTTGCCGATGATCGTGGCGTTCTCGCCCTTGCGCAGTCCGTCCGGGCGGACCCAGGCCTCGAGCGTGAGGGCGTCGCCGTTCTGGAAGTCGAAGTGACTGCCTGCGCCCGGGTCCTTGATCTCGAGGCGCGCGCCTAGTCCGTCGAACTTCGTTGCGGCGTTCTGGGTGTCGAAACGGGGATAGTCCGGACGGCGCGGGCCGGCCTGCTTGAGCGCGACGCCTCCTACGGCGGAAGCGCCTTCCGGCAGGGAGCCGTCGAAGGTCCAAGCCGGGACCGTGTCGGCGGCGGCGAGGGCGGTGAGGCTCAGGAAAAGGGGCAGAAGACGACGCATCTGATAAAGGGGACAGGGGAGGGGCGAAGGGGTTCCGTCACCGTAGGAATATTCCATGGGCCGTCCTGGCGGGGTCAACCCTTTCGCAGGATTGCCTGCCCGAACTCGGGGCCTAATTTGCGCCCATGCCTTCGACCGCCCGCCGCCTCGCCGGTTTCACCGAGTCCGTCATCCGCGGGATGACCCGCCTGGCCAACCAGCACGGGGCCATCAACCTTTCGCAGGGTTTCCCTGACTTCTCCCCGCCGGAGGAGCTCCTGGCGGCCTTGGAGCACGCCACCCGGGGGCCGCACCACCAATACGCCGTGACCTGGGGCGCCCCGCGCTTCCGCCAAGCGTTGGCCAAGAAGATCCACCGCTTCAGCGGCCTGGCGATCGACCCGGATCAGCACCTCGTCGTCACCTGCGGCAGCACCGAAGCGATGATGGTCGCGATGATGACCGCCTGCAATCCGGGCGACAAGGTGATCGTCTTCTCGCCGTTCTACGAAAACTACGCCGCCGATGCGATTCTCTCCGGCGCCGAGCCGATCTACGTGCCCCTGCGCGCGCCGACGTTCGACTTCGATCCGGAAGAGCTCGCCAAGGCCTTCGCGCAGAAGCCCAAGGCGATCATCGTGTGCAATCCGTCGAACCCCTGCGGCAAGGTCTTCACGCGCGCCGAGTTGCTGGCGATCCTGCGTCTCGCCGAAGAGCACGACGCGTTCGTCATCACCGACGAACCTTACGAGCACATCGTCTACGCCCCGCACGAGCATGTGTATTTCGCCGCCCTGCCGGGCGCGTTCGAGCGCACCATCACCTGCAACTCGCTGTCGAAGACCTATTCCATCACCGGCTGGCGCCTCGGTTACGTGCAGGCCGCCCCGCACGTCATCGCCCAGGCCCGCAAGGTGCACGACTTCCTGACTGTCGGCGCGGCCGCGCCGTTGCAGGAGGCCGCCGTCGCGGGCCTTGAGCTGCCTGATTCCTATTACGCCGGGCTCGGTGCGCTCTACGCTGCCAAGCGCACGCTGTTCACGTCGATCCTCGCCACGACCGGACTGAAGTTCACCGAACCGCAGGGCGCCTATTACTCGCTCCTCGATGTCTCGCCGCTCGGCTTCAAGACCGACACCGAAGCCGCCGAGTGGCTCATCAAGGAGATCGGTGTCGCCGGCGTCCCTGGCTCATCGTTCTTCCGCGAACCCGAGCACCGCTACGTCCGCTTCCACTTCGCTAAGAAGGAGGAGACGCTGAAGGCGGCCGGGGAGAAATTGGCGAAGCTGAAGAAGGGGTAGGGGCAGGGGTAGGGGTAGGGGTAGGCTAAAACCATAAGAGGAAAAGATGCTTAGTTCCTCGTTAGGCTCGTCCGTTAGACTCAATCAGTCGCTGAATTCAGGTCTACCCCA
>Ga0214163_1000302_pt1 | contig 23604 bp, 16 predicted proteins | sample LakMenepilimnion_2_FD_153001 | JGI IMG/M metagenome (GOLD analysis project Ga0214163, IMG submission 153001) | Freshwater microbial communities from Lake Mendota, WI - Practice 15JUN2010 epilimnion v4 | ecosystem: Environmental > Aquatic > Freshwater > Lake > Epilimnion/Euphotic zone | place... | reverse complement strand
GTTTGCACCGGTGATGAACGTAACCGGATCGATTCTCGCAGCGATCTGGGCTCAGCAAACCAAAAAAGATCAGCAGTGATAGTTGACGCTGGCAGTCAGATTTCGGCAGTCCGACAATCGTGTTGTCACCCTCAGTGGGCTTGCAGGGTAAGAGACAAGTTCGGTTAAGAGCGGCAAGAATCGTGGGAACATAAATTATCTGGACTAGGATGCAAATGAAGAATTCCCTGCACGATCTTCATCGAGCAGGACACTTGACCTTCATATTTCACTCATAACTCTTCAATAAGCTTTGCATCATCGATTCGGATGCATGTTTGTGAGAATTGGAGAAGTTGCATGGCCAGGAAAAGTGGATTGCGGCGTGGATTTACCTTGGTTGAGTTGCTCGTTGTGATAGCGATTATCGGCATTCTAGTTGGATTGCTGTTGCCCGCAGTGCAGGCCGCACGTGAGGCAGCGAGGCGGATGTCATGCAGCAACAACATGAAGCAAATTGGTTTAGCTTCTTTGAATCACGAGAGTGCTTTCAAGCGGTATCCTCCGAGTCTCTTTGTTGATATTGGTTTACCACCGGGTGGGTCTGGTCAGCCTGGGTCTCCTTATCCTGCGATAGTGCATTGCTGGTCGGTTTTCTTGTTGCCTTATATGGAACAAGGTGGTTTGTATCAGCAGTACAATATGAAGTTTCCTTGGTTTTCCTCACCTTTGATTGTTCCTGGAACACCTGACAATCAGGCCGTATTACGGACGCCGATTCCTGGGTTTTTGTGCCCATCGAGTCCGGGTGGTGCAGCGCGAACGGTCTCCGGAACATTCACCTTTGGGGCATCGTTTCCATACCAGAATTTGGCCGTGACTGACTATGCAACTTGTAGTTCGATCAATCCTGGAAGCATCACATTTTTTGGGTATCCGTCTGGAACCACGCAAAATGACTTGTTCAGCGCATTGTCACCGGAGGTCAGAGGATCCGGTTCGCAAGTGTTGCTTGGGCAGGCACAGCGCAAGCCGAGTCGCATCGCTGATATTTTAGATGGTACGAGTCGGACTATTTTGATGTGTGAGGATGCTGGTAGACCAGACCTTTGGATTCAGGGAAAGATTGTCCAAACTCCGAAGTTGAATGACGGTGGATGGGGGCATCATGAAAACGACTATGGGTTGGATGGTGCGATCAGCGGCTCGAGGACATCGCCGGGTAATTGCGTGATCAATTGCCACAACGACAATGAAACTTATGCCTTTCATGGCAGTGGCGCGATGCATGCGATGGCGGATGGAAGCGTTCAGTTTACGAGTGCAAATATCTCCCCGCAGGTTTACGCAGCACTTTTGACAGCTCGAGGTTCCGGGATGACAGCCGCCGAGTTGGCTCCATCTGCTTCGGACGAGTAAGCACTGCCGGACGAGTAACTACGCCGCCGATGTTTGCGTCGTATTTGCAAAGAGTTTGTGATTGAATTTTTGAAGCTTCGGAGCGTAAAGCCAAATGGTATCCAAGTCGCGATCGTTGTTTTGTTTTATTGCTTTGTTGTGTTCACTGACTCTGTTGGGTTGCTCGGGCAATGCGAGCAAGGCTGTTCCTTCGGGTGGAGTTATAAAGACCTCGAAGGGGGAGCCTTGTGCGGGGGCATTGATTGTGTTGCATCCGCAAGAGAAGGCGCGGGTGAATGATCCGAAACCTGTGGCCACGGCGGATGCGAATGGGAATTTCGTTTTGCGTACGCACACACTCGATGATGGTGCGGAACCGGGCGAATATGGCGTCACTGTCGTGTGGCTCGGGTCTGATGCTGGCGCTAAAGAGTTTTCGCTTTCATCCGAGTCGGGTGGGGGAGCCACCGATCGGTTAGGAGGCCGATATGGGAATCCGAAGGATCCGAAGATCAAAGTCACGATTCCCGCGAGCGGTGACAAGAGTCTTGATATCAAGGTTGAATAATCAAAGGTATTAGGAAGGGTCTGATCTCGATTATTCAAACTGCGAGGTCGTTCAAGGAAGAGAGGATAGCAAGGATGGACAAGGTTAATCGAGGTCCTTTTGATTCGGTTTTTCTCAGTGACGTTCACTTAGGTTGGGGAAAAGTTTCGACCGAACCATTTTTCAAGCTGTTAGAGTCGATCCAAACGCGTTCACTTTATCTCGTTGGGGATATCTTTGAATGGATGTACCGGCGATCCGGGTGGATCAATTTTGAAATGGTCCGATTTGCCAAATGGTTACGCAATCAGATCGAATGTGGTGTTAGTGTCACATTGATCTCTGGTAACCACGATGAGAGGTTACTCGGTGCGGCACAGGAAGCCAGTTGGTGCGATGAATGGATCTCTGGTATTCGGCGGAGTCCGTATGCTGTACATAATTCTAGAAGCGGTCGCAAATATCTAGTCGTCCATGGTGATTTATATGATCACATTGGAGTTCATCCTTACACGTGGAAGAAGTCGCTGGCGGAATTTGGGTACCCGATTTACCTTCGGTTATTGCAGTGGTTTCCAAAGAGCAATTGGTTAAAGTTGCTCAGAGACATGAAACAGCAAGATTCAGTCATGCAGCATCACATCAATGCTTTTCGTGATGTAATGATTCGATTGGCTGGATTGCATGGATGCGATGGTGTGATTTGCGGTCACATTCATTTTCCTCAGCGTTGGGTCGAGGGTGCTATCGAATACCTAAATTGTGGTGATTGGCTTGAATACAGGTCCTTTGTTGCAGAGTCTCAAACTGGTGATGAAGGATTTTCATTGCACTATGCTTGATTAGATTTCAATAAAATTCCAGACGTACGAAAGGAATCGTCATGGGAACGATCGCTTACAGTGTGAATGGTGAAGGAAGAGGTCACGCAACCCGCGTACAGTCTATTGTGGAGATGCTCACACCCAAGCATCGATTTGTTTTACTGGCGTCAGGTGACGCCTACGATCATCTTTCTGGTGAATATAGAGGTCACTCGTTTGTAAAGGTCAAGAGATTGCCTGGTTTGCGATTTGCCTACCAAGGAGAAAAACTCGATTACCTTAGAAGTCTGATGACGAGTATCCCATTTCTGTGGAATGTTCGAAAGTACACATCGGAAATTGCCGCATTACTTGATAAGGAACGTCCGGCATTAGCGATTACTGACTTCGAACCCCTATTGCCTCGTGCTGCAGAACTTTGCCGTATACCGTGGGTCAGTCTTGATCATCAACACTTCCTGAGCGTAAGTGATTTCTCGAGCTTACCATTCTCGCTACGCTGGCAAAGTCGATTTCTGAGATGCTCCGTGCGAATGTTTTACCACGGCCAACGCGGCGAGGCTGTAAGTTCTTTCGCTCACCTACCATCGCGGCGCGGATTTGAGTCGATTGCACGCATGGGCGTGATGATCCGTAAGCGTATTGAAGAATTAAAGGAGCGGGTTTGTGAGAAAGGGCATTTGGTGGTCTATGTTCGGCATACAGCCCCGGCCAGTTTCTGGGAGGCGCTTTCCAAGCTCGATCATCCGATTTATGTATTTGGAAAGTGCGTGCCGCCTAGTTATGCGAATATCGAATATTTTGGTATCCAAAACGAAGCTTTCATGGAGCAATTGGCCTGTTGTAATGCACTGATCACTACTGCGGGAAATCAGCTGGTTGGCGAGGCATTTTATTTGGGGAAACCCGTATTGGCTTTGCCAGAACACGGCAATTTTGAACAGCAAGTCAACGCTTGGTTAGTCTCGCAGTCTCGTTGCGGATGGGGTGTTGAGTTCAGCAAATGCACGCGTCATCTACTGGAGCAGTTTTTGCTGAGCGCACCGTTATTTAAAGAAAATCTTCGAGAATTTTGTAGTGTAGGTAATGCGCAAGCTGTCGATTTCATCGAGCGATTCATGTCGACAGAGCAAGATTTAACGACTTCGAGGTTGCAGCCACAAAGGAGCGTCGCATGATGATCGCAAGACTCGTTCAAAGGCTTCCAGGCTTTCTCTCCGATGTTGGGAAGTTTAAGCGCGGAGGAGTTGTACCGCCAAGATTGCTTACCTATACGGTAACCTTTCGGTGTAATGCTCGTTGTATTATGTGTGATTCGTGGAAGCTGAAAGGGCACAACGACCTCTCGGTAGAGGAGATTAGAAATATATTCACTCAACTGCCTAACATGGATGCTGTTCGATTAACGGGCGGAGAGCCATTCGTCCGAAAGGACCTGGTTGAAATCGTAGAACTCGCAACACGTCATCTGCGCCCATTAGGAATTCATATTACAACCAATGGATTCCTAACGGATCGTATTGTGGATCTTTGCACAAACCGCACAAAGTCAGTCCCTTTGCAAGTGATGGTAAGTATTGACGGTCTTGCAGATAAGCACAATCATATCCGAGGTAACACGAATGCCTACGCCTGCGCGATTCGTACGCTAGAGGAACTTGCTCCATTGCGTAAAAAGTTGAATTTGGATCTTGCAGTCAATCAAACTATTGTTGATTCTGGAGGTATTGAACAGTACGACTCGCTCAATTCAATGCTGCGGCAGCTTGGTGTGCGTCATCAAGTAGTTATGGCTTACGATGCAAGTGCAACATATTCTGTCGAAAGGGGCCAGGATTTAGCTCCAAGAGAGGTTGGCCAGTTTACTTCCTTTGGGGCATTCGACCAATCTGATCTTTCAGATTTTCTTGTTCGAGCAAAGAGTAACCTCCAGACTGAAAAGTGGTGGGCTAGATGGGTCAAGGGTTACTATCTCCGGGGTATTGAAGAACGCCTCTTGGAGAAGTCTGATGAAAGTACGTTTACCAATCCGAAATGTGCGGCATTGCGCACACATCTAAGGATATTTCCGAATGGTGACGTTCCAACTTGCCAATTCAACAGCAATGTTGTTGGAAACCTCCGAACTGCAAGTTTTAAGAAGTTGTGGACTGATGCGGTGACGAATGAGCAGAGACAATGGGTCGACCGCTGTGCAGGGTGCTGGGCGGAATGTGAAGTAATCCCAAGTGCAATTTACTCATTAGATCTTTTGCGTAGGCGCTGAGCGTTTAGCGTGCAGAGGGTATTTTCTTGAATAGCTTCTTCCGCCCGTGCGGAGGATGAAGCCTTGAATTTCAAGTACGCTAAGTGTGCTGAGGACACGAGAGACGGGAAGGCCGGAGTGAAGGACGATTTGGTCGATGTCGCTTGCATGTCCTTCGATGGCTTGAAGGACTTGCCGTTCGACGTCGTTGAGGGTTAGTTCGTTGGGTTGTTGAATATTCTCGCCGGTGGATATCTCAACCGTTTGCGTGAGGGGGCCGAGATGCTCCATGATGTCTTCGGCGTCTTGGACCAAGATTGCTCCGTCGCGAATCAACCGGTTGCTACCACGCGAGGTCGGTGCACTTGCTTGTCCTGGCACTGCAAATACATCGCGGCCTTGTTCTCCCGCGTGCCGGGCGGTGATCAAGGATCCGGAGCGATCGGCAGCTTCGACGACCACGACACCCAAGCTCAAGCCGCTGATGATGCGGTTTCGTTGCGGAAATACCCCTGCCTTCGGCTTTGCTTTCGGTGGCGTTTCGCTCAATAAGACTCCTTGATCAGCGATTCGCTGAGCAAGGTCTTTATGTTCGGGAGGGTAGATCTCTGTAAGGCTGCTGCCCAGGACAGCGATGGTCCTACCGCCGTTCTCGAGGGCTTTTCTGTGGCAGACCCCATCGATGCCACGGGCAAGACCGCTGACGATGGTGCATCCGTAGGAACACAAGCCTTTGGTAAGACGTTCGGCCATGTATCGGCCGTAAGCTGTCGCATGCCGGGTACCAACCATGCCGATAGAAAGTTGGTCTTCTGGGGTAAAGGTACCTTTCATGTACAGCAGTACCGGCGGGTCTGGGATTTCACTTAGGAGCGACGGGATGCGTGGGTCGGCGGGATAAAGGATCTCGATCTTTTCTTGTCGGCAAATCTCGAGGACTTCTTCGGTGCGTTGCACAAGTGCCGGATTGCGAATGTTACTTGCGAGTTTCGGCCCGACTCTTGGGACTTCGCCAAGGTCTCGAAGGGTAGCGGATAGAACGGTTGAAGGGGCCCCGAAGCGGTGGATTAGCCGGGCCATGATACGGGTGCCTACCCCATCGACGAGGGAGAGTTGCAGAAAAGCGAATTGTTCCGACTCGGGTAGTGCCGAAAGGGTTTCGTTGATTTCAAGTGGATCGAGTTCGCATTCTTCTGTGTCGTTCATTTCGATGTCGCTCCGCAGAAAAGGCATGAGTGCGTTTTTGGTAACTCATAGCATTGCCTGGGGCTGTGACACCTCTGGTCACGAGGAGACGATTCAATTGGGTTTTACGAGATTTTTTAAGCAAGAAGATCCGCGCGGAGAACAAGTCATTCGTTGGCGGGCTGAACTGCCGTGTGTAGAGATTGCTTGCAATGTTCAGCAAAAGAGATTTAAACCCGAGACGGGCACAGTGGCGTTGAGCAAGCTGATCAACGCCACTTGGGATTGAAGTGCAACGTTCGGCTATTTACCGAACGTGAAGGTTGTCACTTGGTGGAATTTTTCCCCTGGTCGCAGAACCGTGCTCGGGAAGCTTGGTTGGTTAGGGGAATCGGGATAGTGTTGTGTTTCGAGGCAGAAGGCTTCGTGGGTTTTGAATCCAGCGTTGCCTGGTTTGCCATCGAGGAAGTTTCCGGTGTAGAGTTGGATACCGGGTTGAGTGGTTTTGATGCTCAGAGTCCGACCGCTAGCTGGATCGACAACTTTCGCGGCATCGCGAAGCTCACCCGCTTTTCCTTTGACAACGAAGCAGTGGTCGTAGCCGTTGGTTTCCTTGAGTTGAGCGATTCGTTCACCGATTTTGTGAGGGGTGGTGAAATCCAGTGGGGTGCCTGCAACTGGGGCGAGGGCACCTTTAGGAATCATCGACTCATCGACAGGAAGATATTGGTCGCAGGCGAGGGTAAGTTCGTGTTGATGAATGGTTCCCGAACCGGCACCGCCCAGGTTGAAATAAGCGTGGTTGGTGAGGTTCAGGACGGTTGGCTTATCGGTGGTGGCTTGAAGATCGAGGGTCAAGCAGTTGTTGTTATCCCAACGATATTCGGCGATGGTGGTCAGCGTACCTGGGTAACCTTCTTCTCCATCGGGACTGACGTAGGTGAATTTCAAACCTACCGAGTTGTCTGCTTTGACTTCGGCGACTTGCCACATTCGTTTATCGAAACCGACTTCGCCACCGTGGAGGTGATTCGGGCCATTGTTGACGGCGAGTGAATAGGTCTTTCCTTCGAGGGAGAACTTGCCCATGGCGATTCGGTTGCAGAAACGGCCGACGGTAGCACCGAAGTATGGGTGACGTTCAAGGTATCCATCGATGGAGGAAAAGCCGGCGGTAACGTTGGTTTTCTTACCGGATCGATCAGGGACGTTGATCGAGACGACGATTGCGCCGTAGTCGATCAATTCCACGGTGTTGCCTTGGTTGTTGCTCAAAGTGTAGAGCGTAACTGGCTTTCCATCGGCGGTTTTTCCAAAGGGTTTCTTCTCGATAGTCATGGGTGTTGATAGACGGCTTTCCACAGCAGAGACCATGTCACCAGCGAAGAGGGCCAACGCAGCAAACCCCGAACTGGCAACCAGCATTAAACGACGATTAAGATTGGAGAGTTTCATCGGTAATCCGAAAGAGATAAAGGTGGGATAAAAGGAAAACGATCAGTAAACAATTTGTTCTATCGCGTCTAGTTCGACGCGACGGTGTGTCGTCAAGGTGCAAGTGTCTTCTAGCTTTCTTTGTCACATTGCATGCTTGGAAGGTTGTTTGCAAAACCTGGGGCGTGCTCTATTCGGACTTTGCGGGTTCAACGCGTCCGAAGAGGTGGCCACCGACGTTATCGTGTTTCCAAGTTCCCGCATATTTGCGGTCGTGAAACACCACGCGAGCAGAGAAAGTTCCTAAGCCTGGGATAGTGATCGAATCGAGGACGATCATCGGAGTTCTGCCAACCCATTCAAGGGTTACGACAACGGGAACGGTAAGGTCTTTGTTTCCGTATTTGATTCGGGTTTTGATTTCCCAGAGGTTGTCATCACCCTCTAGCTTTTTGGCGCTTTGGATTTCATAGCGCTCTTCTTCGAGGGAATTAAGTGGTCTGCCGTCGATGGTAAAAACGCCAGATAGAGTCGAACCGGAGAGATACTTTTCGAATTCCGCGATCGGTGGCTGCGTCTTTTGCGTGGCGGAGGATTTCGGTTCAGGTTTTGGATCTTGAGCGCGGGAAGCATCGTGCGGCGAGATGCTCAAGAACGCAAGGGTCGCAACGAACAGGGGGATGAGCCAAGTAGCAACTCTTCGGTTGGAGAAAGTTGATAGCATGAAGTATCCGTATTTCCGAAAGGGGTGGAATGAACTTGAACCGTTGGAATGTATTCCAGCGTAGCCCTCATTCTAACGTAGCATTCTCAGATCGGGTACATGGAATGAGGCGAGACAGGTAGGAAGTCGGTTACGGGAAAGTTCTTAAAGGTGTCTGAGGTAGTTCATTGCGGCGCGAAATTCTGAGGTCGGATCGGCTGCAAGATCGCGCTCGATCACATAATCGCCTTGGAATCGGTGTTCTTCAAGATTTGCGATAATTCTCGGGAATTCTGCGAGTCCACGCCCGAGTGGGACTTGGGTTCCTCGTCCTCGGGCTCGGTCTGGAACGCCGTCTTTGGCATGGACCAACATGACGTGTTTAGCCACGAGGGGCAAATCATCAAGCGAGTAGCCTTGAACGATCAGGTTTCCCGGATTGAGTGTCACGCCGACCGATCCGTGGGGCAACGAATCGATCAATTCGCCGAGGGTGCTCAGCGACTCCGCGCCGGTTTCGAGAGCGAGGAATGCGCCGATATGTTGGGAGTAGCGTCCAAGGTCGGTCAGGACATTGCGAAGGATTTCGCGTGAAGGGGAGTCGGGGGCAGGGTCGATCAAGCCGGCGTTATTAACTACGACGTTAGCGCCGAGATCAAAAGCCAGTTTCATGGCGTTCTTGGTCCCTTCGATGCGTCGATCGAGTTCATCGGTGGATTCATATCCGCGCCGGGTGGAGAAACGGACCGCTGAGACGCGTAGGTTTAAGTCATCGAGCCATTTGCGGATTTGCCTTAGACCAGTGCTATCGACTTCGTTGGGTCGCAATTCGGTTTGAGCACAGATTTCGACCGATTGGGCGCCAAGTTCCGACGCGACGGCAAGTGCTCGACGAAAGGGGAGTCGCAGTCCTGATAATTGGATGCCGATTCGAATTCCCATTCCTACCATGTTACAATTCCTGCAATGGACGATTGACCTTAAGATTGACACCAGAGTTTAAGTGAAACAGGGTATACCTCCAAGTCGAAACGAGGTATTACCACCTCTAGGTGGCGGAGTATCTTCGAGAGTGTTTTACTAAGGAAGCAGATTGCATGGTAAAAGCAGAAGTCACGGGTAACTCAGCAGTCACGAACAAGTCAGAAGTCACGGTTGCGACAGGGACTTCTGTAAAGCTCAAAGAGCTGATCGACGCTTTGCAACGAATCGCACCCTTGGGGATAGCGGAGAGCTGGGACAACGTGGGCTTGCTAGTAGGGGACCCTGCAAGTTCTATCGCGAAGGTCATGACTTGTTTGACTTTGAGCGATAGCGTGTTAGAAGAGGCCATTGATCGCAAAATCGGATTGGTGGTCAGTCATCATCCAATCCCGTTTCGGCCGCTTACTCGGATCACGACGGAGGACCCGACCGGCCGCATTTTATGGCGTGCGATGCAACACTCGATTGCGATCTATTCCCCGCATACGGCTTGGGATAACGCTCACGAAGGGATCAACCGACAGCTGGCTGGATTGCTGCATCTTGGGAATCTTCGCCCTTTGGTCCCGCTCAACCGCGCTGCGAATTCACAAAGCGGGAATTCACAAACAGGAAAAGTCAAACAGGGGACATCCCTCGACGATCCGATGGAGCGTGAACTGGGGTGTGGTGTGATCGGAGAGTTCGCTAAACCGGTACGTATCGATGACTTGGTCGAACGGCTCGGAGTTAGCATTCGCGGCATGTCGGTTCGTTGTACCGATAGTGGTGAGAGACTGGTCAATCGAATTGGAATCGTCTGTGGAAGTGGTGGAAGTATGTTGAGTAAGGCCGCAGGTGAACGCTGCGATCTTTTTTTAACAGGAGAAGCGACTTACCATCAGTGCTTGGAGGCCGAAGCGCGCGGAGTGGCGATGCTGATGATCGGACACTTTGCAAGCGAAGCGTTCTCGATGCGCAAGCTCGCTGAGCTTTTAGCTCGCGCATTCCCGCAACTTGACGTTGGTGCAAGTGAGTCCGAGAGTTCGGTGTTTTAATTTGGAATGGGTCCTATAGGTCGTATAGGTCGTATGAGACCCATGAGACCCATGAGACCCATGAGACCCATGAGACCCATGAGACCCATGAGACCCATGAGTCCTATGAGTCCTATGAGTCCTATGAGTCCTATGAGTCCTATGAGTCCTATGAGTCCTATGAGTCCTATCTTTCGCTGATTAGGGTTTGCTCGACCAAGCTCTCACTGGGGTGGCATCTGCGGAATTCCAGATTCGGATCGAGCCGTCCATGCCGCCGGTTGCGAGCAACGCGGGGTTTGCTAGGACGGAGATGGAGGTTACCCAGTCTTCGTGTCCAGCTTGTTTTTGTGCGATAGCGTTGTTTGCGATTTCGAAGCGATACCAATGCTTGTCCGCATTCGGAATCCAGATGGTTCCAGCATCTCGAAATAACCTGCTTGCTTCACCTCCAAGTGGGACTTCGGCGATCTTCTTCGCCCCTTCGACTTCCCAACGATGAAGTTTGTTGTCGGCACCGACACTGACCCATTGCAGGCCGTTATCGATGGCAGCTATGCCTCGGACGCCTGCGGCATGTCCAGGGTAGCTTCCTAGAAGTTCCCCAGTTTGCGCGTCGATGACTTTTGCGGACTTATCCCGACTCGAGGAGCCGATGCGCAATCCATCGTTGCTGTAAGCGACTTGCGTTACCCAGTCTGCATGCACCGCGATGGTTTTGCGTGTGACTCCGGAGTTCGGATCGACAAGTCGAATCGTGTTGTCGGCTAGGGCGACGGCGATTTCCTCTTTACCGGGTTGCGAATTATTCATCGGCTGAGCGATATCGAGAACGACATCTGGCGCACGGAGGATAACAGCCTCTACGGTTCCGGTAGCGCGATCGACGCGGCGAACTTCACCGAGTTCGCCCGGTTGGCCACCTCCGACGTAGAGTTTTGTGCCATCCGCATTCCATCGCAGGGCATAGATGCGCTGAACTTGATTAGCGATGCGACCTTCAAGGGCCCCGGTCTCTACGTTCCAGACGAGGACTTCATGGTATCCGGATGAATAAAGTTGCTTACCGTCAGGGCTCCAAAGCAGCGCGGTCACTGGGATTGCATTGGGATAGTGATCTTTGGGTTTCGCGTAGGTTTTTGGAGGGATAACAGACCAAAGGGGTTCGGTCGGGGAGCAGCCTTCGACGTTTGCTCCTTGATCCATCCAGCTCGCAACGATAGCGATGTCCGCAGGTGCAAGCGGATCGCTTTCGGCTGGCATTCGTAGGGAGATGTCCGTATGTCGAATCCTTTGTAACCACTCACTCTCTTGGTTTTTCCCGGCAACGATCGGGGCGTTTGCACCATCTCCAGGTTTGAGCATTTGCTCGATGGTATCGAGGCGGTATCCACCTTCTGCGCGTTTTGCGCAGTGGCAAGCGACGCAGTTCTCTTGAAGTATCGGTGCAACTTGATCCGCAAAGCGGATTGCCGGCGCGGGATTGGCGGGTGCTGGGTTGGCTGGTGCTGGGTTGACTTCTTGCGCGAGACTGGATGCGGCAATCATGCAGCAGAAAACTGCGACCAAGCATCGTGTGATTCGCCAGAAACAGTTGCGTGCAAGTGGTGCGCAAAGCCCCTTAAATGCGACGCTGAATTGATGCATCAGTGAGATGTTGTGAGGATGCTTGAGGGAGTCGTTGAAAGGAATAATCATTGGTGGGAGGAGCATCTCGGTGAGTGCGTGATTGCCAGGTGATTTTCGAACTGCCGCTGGTGCGAACGAGAATCCGACAGATTTGTCAGTCGGTTAGTGTTGGAATAGGAACTCGTCGGTGTTGATCAAGACCCAGCATAAGTCTTCCAATCCAAGGAGAGGGTCGGGTTTGCTCTGACAATGCTTCATGGATTCTTGGATTTCGAGGTCGGTCGGAAGTCTGGACATTGCGGCCAAGTACAACTGCCGGATGATATCTTCGATCGGCTTGCCCTCCGCGATCATACGACGGAACCGATTCGTGGGGTTCTTTAATTTCTCGTAGACGGTCGTTCCATTGAAGAGTTCGATCGCCATGCTGAGGTTTGAGTCTTCGGAGCGTTCACAAGCGCAGACGGTGGAACGTTCGGGTTGTCCGAAGACTCTGAGGAAATCGACTTTTGCCAAGTCTGGGGCTGGGATTTGGGTCGCTTTCGTACCGGCAGGTAAACCTGCCAAAGGCTGTTCGGTCTGAGTGAGTTGATTGATCGCATCGAGGAGTTGTTCAGCACCTAAGAGACGCGGGTGTTGATGAGAGAAGTAGAGTTGGTCCTTCTCGTTCCACTCATTCGCTTCGTACGAAGCTTGGTAAGTGCGGCTTTGTAGGATAGTTCGGATCAATTCGCGGCGATTGTAGCCGGAGTCTACGAACTGCTTCGTAATGGCGTCTAGAAGAGGTCGGTTCGTGGGTGGATTGCTATCGCGGAAGTCATCGATAGGATCGACGATACCTCTTGCGAAGAGTTGACTCCAGATGCGGTTCGCTTCAACGCGTGCGAGGTATGGGTTATCGGGTCGAATAAGCCAATTGACAAATGCAATGCGTCGGTCTTGGTCGGCTGGTACATCTACGTCACCTGCGACGGGTACCCATGGTTTCATGGTTTGTCCTGTACGAGGTTGGGTGACTTCTCCGTTGTTGCTTGACCATATAAGCAGTTCATTCGGTCGAGATGTCTTCGAGCGTTGGACACGTTGGAAGAAAGCGCCAAGCCCGTAGTAGTTATCTTGGGTCCATCGTTCGAACGGGTGGTTGTGGCATTTTGCACATTGCAATCTGGCGCCGAGGAAGACTTGGGAAATCGTTTCGACCGATTCGTTCATGTCGCCGGCGGTACGAAAGAAGTTTGCAGGTGGATTTGAGAAAGTGCTGCCGTTAGCGGAGAGCAGAGCCCGAGCGAATTGATCGTAGGGAAGATTCTCTCGGATGGCTTGTTCGACCCATCGGTAGTATTTGAACACTCCTTCGTTGCCAACTGCTTTACCCGTCATCTTGAGCAAATCGCCCCACTTCAATGCCCAGAACTTGGCGTGTTCTGGACGGGCGAGGAGTTGATCGATCAGCCGATTGCGTTTGTCGGGTGAAGGGTCATTAAGGAAGGCAAGCGATTCTTCCGTAGTAGGAAGTAGTCCGATCACATCGAGGTAGATGCGGCGCAAGAAGACTTCATCGGAGCAGAGGGGGGCGGGTTGGAATTGAAGTTGTTGAAGTTTCGCATCGACGAGTGTGTCGATGTAGTTGAGTTGAGTTTGCGGTTTCCATTCGAAGCCTGGTATTTGTTCAACGAAAAGGAATGGGATCGATTCTATGTGTTCGAGGAATCGAACTAGGATCACCGATTCACCTCGTGCGTTGGGTTCCACTAACCCACCGGCGTTGACTGTGGCGACAGAAGTATTAGAGCTTTCGTAGGCGCATATATCAGTCACATCGCGAGTTGATCCATCCGCGAAGTGGGCAATGACGACGAGTTGTTGTTTTCCGAATGATTTCGAGAGAACGCGTTCGGAATTAGGAAAGACTTCGAGGCGAACGCAGCGAGGTGCGTTCGCTGGATCTAGGGGGGCACCTTGAGTGATCCAGTCGACCAGAATTCGATACGCTGCATCGGACTTGTGCAATTGCATTCCGCCACCGTGAGGAACTTTCATCAATGGCTTGGTCACCAGCAAACTCTTTTCGGGTTCGATGGAATTAATGCGTCGTTCGGATTCTTCACGTACGAGTGTTAAGGAGTCGAGGGCTCGATCGAAGGCTCGCAGTGAGAGTCTGAAATTTCCTTTGCCGCTTGGGGAGCCGTGACAAGCACCCGAATTGCAGCCTTGTTTGGAAAGTGCGACGAGAACTTCGTTCTCAAACTCGACGCGTGCGGGTGTTTCGATACCAGAAACATTTACCGGGATTGCGACTCGAAGTGGCCCTAGTTGCGCAACGCATTCGGTTTGGCCATTAGCTAATGGGTAAATGCGTCCATCGTGAATTTGGGCGATTGCAGGGTTTGCGATCGTCCATGGAATTTTGGAAGTCCAATCGCGAGGGACACCGAGAGAATCCCAGCCTGTAAGTGCGATGCTTGCGTGGTCGCGATTTCGTCGCAGTGAAATTGCAGTTGGGAAGGCTTCAAGCTTTGCCGGTAGCGGTTCAAATGCGAGGGGGACTGGTTGGCTAGTTGTTTGCCATTCGTTCTCGCCTACTTTGGTGGTTGCTAATGCAGAGAGTTGAATTGGAGACGCAGGGGGGACGAAGTCAGGGGCGATGCGCAACGTGAGTTGTGCAATCGGTTGATCGCCTGCAACGACGACTGGATCACAGCTTATTCCGGCTGGTAAGTCCTTGAGTTGGAGTGTTGAAGGTGCGGGATCAAAGCCTTTGCGTTCTAGTTTTACCGATACGATGGCTGAGCCACCTGGTAACATCGTTGGGATCGTATCGACTGCTAGGGTCAATGGCTCGAACCAAGTGAAGGGGACTTGGATCGCTTCGATGCGTCCACGGTCGGTTTGTCCGTAGATAGAGAGAAAGACGGTGTCCGATGGGGTCGTTGCTGGATTGGCGATCGGGGTGCCGTCGACACGAGTCATCGCAAGTTTCAAGACATCTTTATCCAGTGCTGGTTGAATGTTCCACCCGGCGGGGCCAGCTACGGACAGGACGCTGATCGGTTCTTTAAAAGCTTCCTTTAATCGTTTGACGGTGCCGGAGATCGAATGTTGTTTCCAAGGGGCGGCTAATGCGATTGCGGGTGGGAATTCCAGGGTGAAAAAAGGTTCGCCGGGCGGGACGGCGGCGAGTGCGTGGAGGCCTTCTATGCGTGCAGAAGGAAAGGGTTGGTTGGGAAGTTTCGTGCGGCGGAGAGCTTGTGTCTGTACGAATTGTGGACGAATCGCAGGATCTGCTGGTTTCGCAATCCAGCGAAGTTGTCCGCTGAAGGTTGGGTTCCAGGTTGCATCGGTGGCGACGTAAAGTCGATGTTCTTTTGCTTGGGCTGGAATGGTTGGATTGAGCAAACGTAAGCCAGCGAGTTGACCCGCGAGTTCCGTGGCCGGTTCGAGGTTGATCGGGCCGTCGTATTCGTTGCGTTGAATGGTAAGGTCAAAGAATGCAGCCCCTGCGGTAGGTTCGAGCAAGCGAGCCTCTGGTGACTTGGGATCAGGCTTTAACGCTACTTTAAAACTTGCTTTAGGTACGACATCGACATAGTACCCAAAGAGTGGGCCGGAGCGACCTAACCAGTCAGAGACGTTCAGTGTGTAGAGCCCAGTAGCAGGGAATTTAACTTCGATAAACGCCGCTTCGTCAACTTGGGTCGATTCTGCAATTGGTTTTCCGGTTGGATCGATCAGAGTTAATTTCGTGAGAGTTGCCAAGCCGATTGCTCGAGCGTGCGATTCGATTCGAACCGACTGGCCTTCGGTGCCTGCGATGATGAATGCATCTACTTGTTTATCCGAAGTGATTCGCCCGCTGATGCCGACAGGGATGCTTAACGGAGTTTCGGGGGAACCGATGAAAGCGACCGATTCGATCGGTTCGGTGAAGGTTGGGTGATTGCGGACAACAATGTCGCCCCATACACCGCCAGGAATGCCAGTTGGTTGTAAAGTGGCCGCAGCGTTAGGTGACTCCGTGTTATTAGACACGGTGTTATTAGATACCGTAGCGTAATCGCTGATGTTTGGAACGGAGCAGATTGCGCTTAGGATCTCGCCGTTGGCACCGATCCAGTTGAGGTTTGTGGGGGTACCAGCTGGTAGAGCGAAGGGGTAAGGGATTGCCGGGGCGGGGAAGGAACCGAGACGCAAACGGTATCGGCCTTCGCCTGCGAATCGGCTATCGACGACTTCGATCGTATAAGGGCCACTTGCAGGTGCAACGAAAGTTGTTTGAGGATCTGGACCTGTGGGGCTATCGTCCGCTTGAAGAACGATAAGGCCTTGAGCGTTCCAAACGCGAATTACGGGATCCATACTTGAGCCGATACGTTCGGCGATGCAATCGATTCCCAAACGGGATCCTGCTTCAAGTTGCACGGTGTAGTAATCGCTTTGCGTCGCGTCAGATTTACCATCGATAGCGATGGGTGCTGAGATGGCTTGTGCTTGTTCACGGGTATGGTTCGCGCCGTTGTCGCGTATGGACTCAATGTCATCGAGTAGGAATTGGAAAGGTTCACTGACCGCTTCGTCGCTTGCGATCCAAATAGCCACGGGGCCGAGGTGTTGGTTCTCAGGAACAAGTATTTCCGCGATGGCTTTGGTGGGTTCGATGGAAGTCCATTTCGATTCGAACGGCACTGAACCGGCAAGTCGCAGGGGGGCTTTGAAGTTTTGGCCCGTGAATTCGACGGCAATCGTTTTGCCGGGTTTGACCGCTTGTGGATTGGCGTTACTGATAACGATCTGAGCGTAGGTGCTTTGGGCTCCGAGAGTCGCCATCGCGATTAGGGTCGCGAGGGTAAGCACGAGAAATCGGCTGAGGAGAGAAGGGGACGATACTGGAGTTGGAAGTCCGTTCGCGCGGATCGAATTCGTGAATGTTGATTTAATGAATGGGAGGGTGGCTCGTAACATGGGGAGGAGTCAGCTTGGGAAGGAGGGCGGGCGGCGGTCAAGCAAATCAGGGGGGGCGTATCTAGCAAGCAGGTTAGGTGGGCACCGCAACTATCCAAATCAGACAGGCGGTTCATTGCTAATTTTACATCAAACCGGAGATCGGTTCTCCTTGATACAGAGCAAAAGGTCGATTCAGAGAGTCTTGCCAGTGGGAATTTGCGGGGATTCCCATCAGGTGGAAGATGGTGGCGGCGAAGTTTTCGGGGGTGGTAGGGGAATCGATTGGATATGCTCCTTTGGCGTCTGTTTTTCCGACGACGACGCCGGGTTGGATCCCGCCACCGGCGAAGAGAACCGACTGGCAGGCACCCCAGTGATCGCGTCCGGGTAGTTTGTAGTGTTCTGCGAGGTGAGTGATTTTGGGGGTGCGGCCGAACTCGCCGGCCATCACGACGAGTGTTTCGGAGAGTTGTCCAGAGGCATGAAGGTCTTCAAGGAGTGCCGATACGGCTTGATCCATCGGGGGCAATAGATTGTTCTTCAGGTGTGGGAACGCATTTCCGTGGGTGTCCCAGGTTTCGTTATTTCCGAGGTTGACTTGGATTAGTGGCACACCGACATCGACGAGTTGGCGAGCCATGAGCAAGGACCAGCCGAAGGAGTGCAAGCCATATCGAGCAAGCTTATCGGGATGTGCTTTTGTTACATCGAGGGCTCGGTGGACTTTCGGGTCGACCATGAGGTTTGCGGCGGACTCGCGGAAACGATCCAAGGGTTGTGTTTCGGCGAGTTGATCGAGGCTTTTGCGTTGTTGATTGATTCGATTGAGTAAAGCGAGCCGAGCGTGTAAGTCTTCGATTCGTTGGGTATGTGGAATTGAAAGCTGAGGGGCTTGGAATACACGCTCATCGGGTTTCCCGCGATCTTGGTGATCGAATCCGTAGAGAGGGAACGCACCGTACGAGGTTGCGTGGAACGAGGAGGCTTCGAGGAACCACGGGTCGAGCGACTGTCCCATCATTCCCGCATGTTGGCCCGGCAGGACACGTCCAGTATTGTGAACTAGCCGTTCGGGTAAGACGATGGCGGGTGGAAGGTTATTTGCTGGGTGTTGAGGAAGCTTTGTGCGTGCGTATGCAATTTTCGACGCGAGGGAAGGAAAGTCGGTGCGATTGGGGGAGTTTGGATTGAAGCCTGGGGGAAGGTTCGATTGTCCGGTGAGCATCACATGATGGCTTACGGAGTGATCGTTCGAGGGATGCCCTAAGGACCTGCACAGGGACCAGAGATTGCTGATGGATGCTAATCGAGGGAGGTGTTCGCAGATTTGCAAACCTGGAGTTTTGGTGGCGATTGGGAGGAACTCGCCACGAATTTCTGCGGGGGCGTTTGGTTTCAGGTCAAAGCTCTCGTGTTGAGCAAGTCCGCCTGATAGGAAGATAAAGATGCAGGATTTGGCTTTGACACCTAACGGGGCATCGTTGCTTGGTGAAGACAGATTTGGTGCCGGGACTGGTGCTGGATCTTGTGCATTCGCTGTGCGGATAGCGGACCAATGATTGATACCGAGTCCGAGGATTGACGAAGCGCCGATTTGGATAGCTTCGCGTCTACCAAGTTGTTGGTGTCGGAAGTTGAGCATGGTTCGGAGCCGGGGGAGGGGAGGGGTAGAGCGAAGAGCATTGCGGGAAATTGAATTGCCGCTGGTAGGTGCGAATCGACCGTGGTCTTCACTAACTCTAATATAGCACAGTTTTACCTCGGAGGGGGTTTTTAGGCTCGACGCCGCGTACAGGGGTTTCTTGTTTAGCAGTTAAGAAATAATCAGCGGTTAGTGCTGTGGTGCGATTGGATATACGGCAGTTGTTCCCAAGCTGGATTGCGAGATGGATTCCGGGTTGGATTCAACATCCGAATCCGAGTGTTGATCGGCGGGGGGATCGAACCATCGGTAGATGGCGGGAAGTACTAGGAGGGTTAGGACGGTGGAGGTAAAGAGTCCGCCGATGACTACTGTTGCCAGGGGGCGTTGAACTTCCGCACCGGAGGAGCTTGATAGGGCCATGGGGACGAAGCCTAGGGCGCCGCAAGCGGCGGTCATGAAGACGGGGCGGAGCCGATCGAGCGCACCTTCGGTGACGGCTTGTTCGAGCGTAAGTCCTTGGTGTTGCAGGTGACGGATATGTTCGATAAGGACCACGCCGTTCATGACTGCGATACCGAAGAGGGCAATGAAACCAACCCCTGCTGAAATGGAGAAGGGCATATCTCTGAGCCACAAAGCTAAGATTCCACCGGTCGCGGCGATAGGCACGTTGAGGTAGATCAGCATAGCGAGACGGACCGATTGAAAGGTTAGGTAAAGGAGGGAGAAAATCAGGAGGAGTGCAACCGGAACAGCAATTGCAAGTCGCTGTGAAGCTTCTTTGAGGTTTTCGAATTGACCGCCCCAGTGCAGGAGGTAGCCGGGAGGAAGTTTGACCGACGCGTCGACAGCTTTCTGGGCTTCGGCGACGAAACCGGCGAGGTCGCGTCCTCGAACGTTGCAGCTTACGAGCAAGCGTCGTCGGATGTCATCACGACTGATTTCGACGGGGCCATCTTCGACTCGGATATCGGCGAGTTGGGAGAGAGGGATTTGTCGACCGTTTGCATCTTCGATTTTAAGTTGTGCAAGTTTCTCGACATCGGTTCTCCATTCTGAATTCAGGCGCACTTGCATGGGGAATCTTCGTTGTCCTTCGAAGACTTGTCCGACGACTTTGCCGCCGATGGTTTCAACGGCATCGAGGACATCTCGGGCGTGAACGCCATAACGCGCGAGTGCATCGCGTCGAATGATCACGCGGCAGTAGGAAAGGCCAGCGATTTGTTGAGCGGCAACGTCTGCGGAGCCATCGACGCGCTGGAGGGCTTGGACAAGTTCATCCCCTTTGATTTTTAGTGTATCGAGATCATCTCCGTAGAGGCTCAAGCCGATATCGGAACGCACGCCCGCAACGAGTTCTTGAACACGCAGTTCGATGGGTTGAGTAAAGCTAAATGCGTTTCCTGGGACCTTTTCCTCGAGGGCAGATTGCATGTCTTCAATAAGCTTGATTTTGCTTATAGCCTCAGGCCATTGGCTTGGTGGTTTCAGTCGGACGATCACATCTGTTTGGTAGACTCCCATCGGGTCATTAGCGATTTCTGGTCGCCCGGTTTTGGAGACCACGGTGATCACTTGAGGGAATTCCAGCAGGCAGCGTTCGACTGCTTTGGTCATTTCGGTTGAGGTCTCCAGAGAGACGCTTGGCAAGCGTGTGACTTGGATAGCGATGTCTCCTTCGTCGAGTTTCGGGACGAATTCCACACCAAAGCGTGAGGCGATGATCAAGCTGATGACGAACAGACCGACTGCGGAAGCGAACATTAGCCAAGGCATTCGCATGGCGAAATGAAGGCAGGGGGTGTAGATGCCTTTGAGCCATCGCACGAGGATCGTATCTTTTTGTTGGATAGTACGGGCGAGGAACAAAGAGGCCAGCACGGGCATGACGGTCACGGAGAGGATGAGTGCTGCGGTGAGGGCGGACATGAACGTGAATGCCATTGGGCGGAACATCTTTCCTTCCATACCTTGCAAGCTAAGGATAGGGATGAAGACGATGATAACGATCAGACCAGCGAAGAGAATCGGCTTACCGACTTCCACCGCAGCGGCTTCGAAAGTGGCCAGTGGCACTTTATTTTTGGGATTGGATTTGTGATGCAGGATAGCGCGACGCATGCAGTTTTCGATCATGACAACTGCTCCATCGACGATGACCCCGAAGTCCACCGCGCCGAGGCTCATCAGATTCGCGCTGACGCCGGCGTACTGCATCGCGATCAGAGCGCACATGGCGGATAGTGGGATTGCTGTGGCTACGATGAGTCCTGCCCGGATGTCACCTAGGAGCAAGATGAGCATAACGATCACGAGGATAACTCCGAGGCCGATATTTTCAGCGACGGTATGAATGGTTTTTTCGACGAGTTCCGTCCGGTCGTAGAAGGTTTCGATGGCAACACCCTCGGGGAGTGTTTTTTGGATCGCGTGTATTTTCTCTTTTACATCTTCGACGACTCGACGAGAGTTACCGCCCATGATCATCATGACCATTCCGATGACTGCTTCTCGGTCACCGTCCCGTGTGACTGCACCTTGGCGAAGCATTGGAGCGAATTGCACATCGCCGATTTCTTTGAGTCGAATGGGGGTCCCATCGCGGCTTTCCAAGAGGATGTTTTTGATATCATCGAGGGAGGTAACAAGTCCTTCACCTCGGACGAGTCGTTGTTCCGATCCATGCGCGATGTATCCCCCGCCGGCGTTTCCATTGTTTTCATCGAGGGCAGTAAATACGTCTGAGAGAGCGATGCCGTAATTTTGCAATTTTGAGGGATCGACTTGGATTTCATAAGTTTTCAGCTCGCCGCCGAATGTGTTGACTTCGACAACCCCGGGGACACTGCGAAGTTGAAAGGCGATTTGCCAATCGAGGATGGAACGTAATTCGGAGAGTGAGTGATTCGATCCGGGTTCGCTGCGAACTTCGAACTGATAGATTTCGCTCATTCCGGTGGCGATGGGGCCAAGTTCCGGTGTCCCCATCCCTGGTGGGATGTTCTCGCGAGCTTTCTGAAGGCGTTCGTTGACTTGGTTGCGAGCCCAATAGATGTCCGTTCCGTCTTCGAAAGTGACGGTAACGGCGCTGAGGCCGAAGCGACTAATGGAACGTACCTCGTCAACTTTGGGAACGCCGCTCATGGCGTTCTCGACGGGGAAGGTAATAAACTGCTCGACTTCGACTGGACCAAGCGAGGGTGAGTTGGTCAGGATTTGAACTTGGACGTTGGTCAGGTCAGGGACAGCATCCAGAGGGATGGTCGTGGCGGCGATAAACCCCATGCCGAGAATCAGCAAGGAGAGCAGGATAACGATAAACCGATTCTGCAAAGACCAGCGAATGATTGGTTCAACCATGATGGATCGAGAGACTTGTGATCTGTTGGGAGGGAGGCTGATAGCTTCTTGATTACGCGGCAAGTTGGATGCTGCGCGGCGAGTTTGATGCTACTCGGGGAAATTTATGCTTCGCTGCGAGTTTGGTGCTACGCGGGGAGCTTATTGAGTCGTAGGTAAGCGAAGCTTTATTCTTCACCCAAGAGTTCGGCGAGCATCCGTGACTTGAGGATAAAGCCGCCTTGAATGACGATGGGTTCGTCGGCTTGGATTCCTTGACGAATCATGACACCTTGTTCATTGGTTGGTCCGGTTTGAACATCGCGGCGAGCGAAGCGGTCGGAGCCTAGGTGCACGAATACGAATTTCTTTCCTTCGTGTTCTTGAACGGCATCCTTGGGAATGGTCAGCGCAGAGCCTTGAGAGACCCCGGGTATAAGGACATTGACGAACATGCCAGGTTTGAGCAAGCGGTCGGTATTATCCGCGATGGCTCTCAGGGAGATGGTTCGGGTCTTTTCATCCATGATTTCGCCAGTGAAGAAAACTTGAGCTTGAAATGTTTTGTCTGGCCAAGCTTCATTTACGAGCGAGACTGTTTTTTTGTCGAGTGCATTGAGCAGTGGTACATGTTCTTCGAAGACATCGGCGGTGATCCATACCGAGGAGAGGTCGGCGATGGTGAGTACTGAATCACTGGGTCGGACTTGCTCGCGAAGAGCGCAATCTTTGGTGATAACAGTACCATTGAATGGTGCGCGGATTGGATAGTGCGAGATCGCTTCGCCTTGTGATGCTGGATCGATACTGTCGATATCCTTTGCGTCAACACCGAGGATTCGAAGGCTAGTGGAGTCGACGGCGACGCGCGTTTCCGCTTCTTTGACGTTTTGGTTGGCCAGTAGAATTTCGGTTTCCATTTCGTATTCGATTTGTTCGATACGGGCTTGGAAGGTTGCCAAGTCGGCGTTTCTGTTTGCTTGAGCGGTTAGAAGAAGTTTTCCGGAAACCGCGCCGCTGTCTTGGACATTTTCAAGGCGTGTTACGTCCGCTTGAGATTTCAAGTACCCCGCATAGGAGGCGAGAAGTCGTTCACGGTAGTCGCCCATAGTTAAGGATCGAAATCCTTTTTCAATTTCTTGGATAGGTTGCAGTTGCCGTAGGGCTTGGATAAGGCTGCGAGTGTTGACAGCAATTTTTGATTGGAGATCTCTTTTGACGACCGCGATTTCTTTTTGAAGGCGAGCTTGGTAGAGATTGAGTTTTGCTTGACCGATTTCGCGGCTATGGATGACGACGAGCAAGTCGTCGTTGTTTACGTTCTGGCCTAAGGTAACTGAGACTTCATCGACAGTTCCTTCGACCATTGGGTAAATGTGAGCGATGCGATCTTCGTTCAACGTGACTTTTCCTGTCAGGCTAACAGGGGTTACGAATTCGCTTGTAAGTGGCTTGGCGATTTGGATGCCAGCGGCTTGCCACTGCGACTGAGGCAAGAGGATATCGTTCGGAGGTGCCTCTGACTTTGAAGCGCCGGCGAGAGTAGCAGGTTTGTTAGAGGATGTATCCGTGTGGGAATTGTGAGTTGTGGATGACTCGGAATGTGTGTTCGCGGTGCGAGTGCGATCGGATGCATCGCGATCGGCAAGGTTTCGCCAGGTGATAGTGCCGAGTAGGCCCCCGAGAATGAGGGAGCCGAGGATATAGGGCCAGCCGCGGAGGGCGTGTTGCA
>Ga0214163_1000301_pt1 | contig 23624 bp, 23 predicted proteins | sample LakMenepilimnion_2_FD_153001 | JGI IMG/M metagenome (GOLD analysis project Ga0214163, IMG submission 153001) | Freshwater microbial communities from Lake Mendota, WI - Practice 15JUN2010 epilimnion v4 | ecosystem: Environmental > Aquatic > Freshwater > Lake > Epilimnion/Euphotic zone | place... | reverse complement strand
AAAAACCTTTTCGTTGAAGAAGAGATTGAATTCGACGAATCTGAACTTCACTATCCAAGCGACTTACAGTTGAGTACTTTCGCATACCCAGTGCAAATGCGGTTCGATACTCAGACTCATCGTCGATCTCATCTAACGCTTCATCGATACTGTTTTGATCAACTCCACGAGTTCGAAGCTCACTTGCAATTATCCGTTTAGAGATCTTCTTTGCGTTGTGGCGAGACTGAGTCCATGCCTTTGCAAACTCTGCATCATTGATCAAGCCTGCTTCTTGAAGTCGAAAAACAGTTGCTTGCGCAACTTCTTGATCGATTCCGCGCTTTTTTAAGTGGGCCAGAATCTCACCCTTACTCTTTGCTCGAGCCACTAATGCATTGAGCGCAATAGTGTGTGCAATTGAGTAAGGGTCAGAATCCTGATCGACCTTTACGTAATCAAGCATGGTTAATTAGAAATCAACCTCTGAAGTAGCTTCATCGATTGCAGCTACCAACTCTGGGTCCACTTCTACAGCGACAAAGTGGGCTCGAATCTTGCCTTCAATCTCATTGGCTAGATCTGGGTTATCTAGAAGGAATGCGCGAGCGTTTTCCTTGCCTTGACCCAACTGATCAGCTTCATATGTATACCAAGCACCGGCCTTCTTAACGACACCGATCTCTACACCCATATCGATAAGTGAGCCTTCACGGGAAATACCTGTTCCGTAAATGATGTCAAACTCTGCCTGCTTAAATGGTGGAGCCATCTTGTTTTTAACAACCTTGACGCGAGTGCGGTTACCAACTGATTCGGTACCATCCTTTAACGTTTCAATTCTGCGAATATCCAAACGAACAGAGGCATAGAACTTAAGTGCTTTACCACCAGTTGTAGTCTCTGGAGATCCAAAGAAGACGCCAATCTTTTCACGCAACTGATTAATAAAGATCGCAGTTGTCTTAGATTGATGTAATGCTCCTGTGATTTTACGAAGTGCTTGAGACATCAAACGGGCTTGTAGACCCATATGAGAATCACCCATCTCGCCTTCAATTTCTGCGCGAGGAACAAGAGCTGCTACGGAGTCAACTACAACAAGATCTAGTGCACCTGAACGAATTAACATGTCCATGATCTCGAGCGCTTGCTCACCTGTATCTGGTTGTGAGACTAGAAGCGCATCGATATCTACACCAAGCTTCTTGGCATACTCTGCATCAAATGCATGCTCTGCATCGATGAATGCACAGATACCACCGGCTTTTTGAGCATTTGCAATAGCGTGTAATGTCAACGTTGTTTTACCGGATGACTCTGGTCCATAAATCTCTACGATTCGACCGCGTGGAAGTCCACCAATGCCAAGTGCAATATCTAATGCAATTGAACCTGTTGGAATAACTTCGATAACTGCGTTCTGGCGATCAGACATCTTCATAACTGAGCCTTTACCAAATTGACGTTCGATCTGGGCTAGGGCTGTGTCCAACGCTTTTTGGCGTTCATTGTTGGCTTTATCTTGTGCACCTTCGTTTGCTTTGTTGCTTTTTTCAGTAGCCACTTACATTCCTTTCGATAGAACGCTCTGCTGTGTGCAGATCGTTTGGTGTCGGCCCAGAAGGTACGGAGACCCAACGACGGACCGCTTCAACTCGAGAACGAGTGTGGAGAAACGGGCGGAAGTTGGAACCGCTCTGGCTGAACGCTGCAATCACTTGCAACGGAGTCAATTCTATCCGAACATCTGTTCGAAAGGTAACAGGAGCCACTGACAATTCTGGCCGTGTCGCAGATGCAATCAAAGACCATACTTGCCCCGTGTTGATCCTTCTGCCCCCTAGTGAGAAGAAATCACCGATCGCCGGTCCTGCAATCACCGTCTATATGGGGGTCCTCTATCAGGGGCTGGCCTGGCCCACTCTTCCCAAGGCGGCGCAAAACCGGGGAGCCAAGGCGATCACAATAATCTCTGCCAAATATGGCGCGATCTCCCCCTCGAAAGTCATCAGGGCCTACAAAGAGAAGATAGATAACTCAAAGATGCGACCGTTAGTTAGCGCCCAGCTTGATAAGAATAACGCTGACCTAATTATTGATTGCCGGTCATCTACCTATCAAAGCGTGTGGCGCTCACCTGTTGAAAAAACCGTTGAGATTAAAGTCTTTACAAAAGTTGGCGGTGTCAAAAAAACGATTACGCATATGTCCAAAAAAACTCGAGGTGAAGCTGTCCGGGCGATATTGATCTCAAAGACTGTTCCAAAGGACCCTGGGCAATTAACTCAAATTCTAAAGGAGAGCTTTACCTGTACCTTGATTAAGGGCGATCAATCCACCCCTTGGGTGCTAGAGATCTATATCTGATCCGACTAGATCAGATGAGTTCAGGGTTGATCTATGCGATCCGGGCGGTTCGCTTAATCAGATCTACAGTTAAATCAGGATAGTTCCACATGATCACGTGGGCACAGTTTTCTACCACTATCCACTCTGCATGTTCTGGTGCAACTTCTCGTTTCTGCGCAATGTTTTCTGGCAACGTTAAGTCATAGTCGCCAAAGACGATTGAGACATCAACAGATCCATCTATGCGAGAATCAAATTTCTTGCCGAGAAGGCTTCTCCATGTAGGCATATATCCCTTTGAATTGGCCATTGCAATGACAGAGTCACGGCAGGATTCAAAAGATAACTCTCTCCATAGATGAGTTATCTTTTTATAGCCCAACGCCTTTAAGGCCGGTATGCGATAGGCAAGCCGCATAAAATACTGACAAATCTTGGCAAGAATTCTTGCAAATAAACTTGGTGGAAATTTTGATGTTGGCACTTGATGCCAAAGTCCGGCAGGTGCCAAAGCGGTCACACTTGAAACGTTTTTTGGTGCCACAGCGCCCATCTCTAAAGCTATCCATCCTCCAAGCGAGTTTCCGGCAACGTGCATTGTGGAAACGTTGTACTGGGTGCGCATAGTCGAAATAATTGAACGAGCTAATGATTTGGGATCTAGCTGCTCATCGTTAACCAAATCTGCATCTCCATGTCCTGGTAGATCTAGGGCATAGACAGTGAAGTGGCCTTTGAGCTGTGGCAGTAGTGATTTCCAGATACTTCCTGCAGAACCTAATCCGTGGACAAGAACCAGTGCGGGAAGTTCTTCATTTTCGGTAAAAACTTTTGCTTCAATAGGCACTGCTAATACCTGTATTTTTCTGTCTGAGCAGGATGGGCCTTACACACTGCTTTCCAGATTACATCTGGTTCAAATCCAGCTGTTAACGCTTCATTGACTGACTTACTTCCAAGTTCAGAGATCGCTATATCTGATGAAAAAGATGGTGCCCATGATTCACCAAAAGAGAGCGTGATGCGCTCGCGCAAATCAGAGATTCGCACTGTTGATAATCGCCTCTGCCTGTTGGCGCGATTGCGTAGGTGTCAAAGGGTGTAAAGCCTGACCAATTAACCAGCGAACCGTCAATTCACTAACTACCGGATTACTTACAACTAAAGAAATAGCCGCAGAAACTGCCTTCCATAACCGGTCTTCTTGAGCCGTAAGAAACAGAGTCAATGTATCAGGATCGGTTTTTCGCATATTCTCTAAAGCTTTATCCTGACTTATCTCTACGGAGATTTTTTCTAGAGCTTCAATTGCGCTAGGACTGTTTCGCGCTAGATTCACAAATCTTTCTGCCTCTGATTCACAGAGTGCGCGCAGAACGCTGTCTTTATCGCGGTAATGATTATATAAAGTTGCCCGAGAGACCTGCGAAAGATCTGCAATTTCGATCATGGACATTTTTTTCAATCCAACAGTTGCTATTAAAGCTTTTGCACCTTCGAGAATAGCTACCTGCGTGCGGCGATGATTTGCTACTTGAGGCGCGTACTTATTAAGCGGCATCGACAACAGTGAGAGTGAGACCCTCTCGACTCTTAAGCTCTTCTGAAACATCGCTAAAAACTCCAGACAATGTAAGACCTAGCGCAGAACAAATTGCACTGAGCAGTTCAGAAGATGCTTCTTTTTGTCCACGCTCTACTTCCGATAAGTAACCAAGAGAAACTCGTGCATCACGTGCAACATCTCGCAATGTTCGTCCTTGCTCAGTGCGCGCAGAACGAAGGATTTGCCCAACAGCATCACGTACTAGAACCATTGTCATTTCCTTTCTTGCTATCAATTATCACGCTTGGATTACTAGGTTTCTATTTTGGCTTTATGCCAAAATCTAAACTCGAGTATTAAGGATACGCGCAAAGGCGGCTATCGCGCTTGATGTAGCAGCGTTTCGCACGATTTCACGCTCACCAGATAGGGATAAGGCTGTTGTTTGGTTGACCGGCCCCTGAATAGATACCCAAACAGTTCCGGCCGCATGAGAGCCGACTGGACCAGGACCTGCAACTCCAGTTGTTGCAATAGCCCAAGTAGTCCTAAATGTTTGGAGTGCCCCTTGCGCCATTGCATCTGCAACCTGTTCACTAATGGCGGAGTATTCCTTTATCAGTTTTGGATCAACTTTTAATTGAGCAACTTTGACTTCGTCGCTGTAGGCGGTTATCCCACCTTTAAATATTTCAGAAGCACCAGCTACTCCTACCAAAGCAGAACTAATAGAGCCACCAGTAATTGACTCGGCAGTACTTACAGTTTCACCGTTTTGACGCAACGCATCGATGATTTGGCTAACTAAGCCACCATCCTCATCTGATCGCAACACGGTCTGCTCTTTTCTATTCTTACTGCTACTCGGTTATAAATCTATTGGGTTATAAATCTACTGGGTTTCTGGTGAGTTAGGAGAGAATGCCGATTTTACATAATAGATACCAGTAAGGATAGTAAGAATTATTGCGATATACATAAATCCATCTCGAAACCAGAACAAAGATGGGCTCAGAGGAAGAACATAAAAGCCAACTCCAAAGGATTGCATCATTGCCTTAATTTTTCCGCCTTTATTGGCAGGAATTACTCCACGCTTTAGAACTGACAAGCGCAAGATAGTCACGCCAATCTCTCGAGTTAAGATCACAGCCGTAATCCACCACGGCATTCTCCCTAAAATGGACAATGAAACCATAGCCGTGCCTAGCATTAATTTATCTGCTACAGGATCTAAAAACTTTCCAAGCTCAGTCACAGCGCCGCGACTTCTTGCGAGCTTGCCATCTAAAATGTCAGATAGACCAAGAATAAAAAATATCGTCCATGAAATGTACTGCCACATGGGATCGTTGCCACCGTTTTTAAACAAAGCAAAGGCACCAACCGGTACAAATGCCACTCTTAAAACCGTAATAAGGTTTGGAGTGACAAACTTTGGAATCCTCATAGCGGTTTGGCCACCAAGTCCGCGCCCATTGAATCAATGACTATCGCATCTACATACTGACCAACCCGAAAATCACTTCCAATAAAAGTAGTCGTCCCATCAACTTCAGGACCTTGATGTGCAGCTCTACCTTCTTGCAGGTCTTGATCCTCAATTAAAACTCGAATCGTCTCACCAATTCTGGCTTGAGCACGAAGTGAAACCATTTCATCGGCAAGAGATGACAAGGTTTCAACTCGCTGCGCAATTACATCTGCGTCGATTTTATCTGTGTGATTAAGCGCCTCTGTATTATCCTCATCGGAGTATCCAAAGATTCCAACAGCATCTAGTTTTGCATCAGTAATAAACTTAGCTAGGTCATCAAAATCCTCTTGGCTCTCGCCCGGAAAACCCACAATAAAGTTAGAGCGGATTCCCGCTTCAGGTGAGAGTGCCCTAATTTGATTAATCAAATGCAAGAACTTATCTGCATCACCAAAACGTCTCATTCGTCGTAGTACTGAAGGGCTTGTGTGTTGAAAAGATAAGTCAAAATACGGCGCAACTTTCTCTGTTGCAATCATGGCTTGAAGCAGGGTTGGTCGCATTTCTGCAGGTTGAAGATAGGAAAGTCGGACTCTTTCAACACCTGATAACCCTGCTATCTCTGGAAGAATTTTCTCCATTAACTGCAAATCGCTTAAATCTTTTCCGTAAGAGGTTGTATTTTCACTTACTAAGAACAGCTCAGTTACGCCATTGTCAGCCAACCACTGTGCTTCCTTAATAATCTCTGTTGGTCTTCGAGAAACAAATGAGCCACGAAAATAGGGAATAGCGCAAAATGAGCACCTGCGATCACAGCCTGAAGCGATCTTTAGCGGCGCCCACGGCGCAGTTCCTAATCTTTTTCTTGAAAATTCTTCAACTTCTTTAGATGTTGCACGCTCTGCTGGAGCGATAGGAAGTAGGGCTCTGCGATCACGTGGAACATGTGCCGTGTGTGATTGACCGCCGACTATAGCTTGAAGGCGTGCTGAAATATCCTTGTAATCATCAAAGCCCAGAATTGCATCAGCTTCAGGAAGTGCCTGAGCTAACTCATTTCCATAACGCTCTGCCATGCAACCCACTGCTACAACAGCGCGGGTAACTCCATGACCTTTAAGTGAGTTTGCTTCAAGGAGGGCATCGACAGAATCTTTTTTTGCAGACTCGATAAATCCGCACGTGTTAACAAGTGCAACTTCTGCTGATTCAACATCATCAACAAGGGTCCAACCATCTGCCTCAAGGCGTCCAGCTAGCTCTTCAGAATCTACTTCATTGCGCGCGCAACCCATCGTCACAACTGCAACAGTGCGCTTCATTTGCGCGATCTTACCGTGTTTAAGGTTTTTAGGAATCTAATCCGTAGGTTACGGTCACTACCTGTCCTGATGTACCGATAGGTGGGACTGCTTTTCCATTAACCTTTAGATCAAGCGCCCCAGCGTTGCCTACTTTAAGGGTCAACTTTGATGTTGATGAGTAGATTTTTTCTTCACCCAGAGAAATTTGACCATCAAAGAGAACCTGTCCTGATTCATCACTGATCAATAAATAGCTTCTTGCTCTTGATGCGGTGATAACTATTTCAACCTTAGTCCCATCTGAGACAATCTCTGATTGCTCTTCCGTTGACGATGAAGTTGCATTCGGCGTTGTGATCGGAGTTGGGTTTGGTGAATCAGAACTACTTGTAAAAATAATCTGTGCTAATCCGATGACCAGTAATGAGGCAATCGAAATTCCAGCAAGTACTTTCCAGGAAACTTTGCGCGGCTCACCTGGCTCTTCCATGAGTGAGTTTTCTACCCAAAGATCTTGAATCGATCTAACTGATTGACCTTGTTCGCTCTCATAAGTATCCAATAAAGGCTGTGGATCGATGTTGAGTTTTTTTGCAATGTTTCGAAGATGTCCTCGAGCATAAGTTTCACCGCCACAATTGGTGAATTGATCATCTTCCATCTCGCGCAATAATGCGCCACGAATATTTGTTGCATCCGAAAGGTCGTCAATACTAAAGCCCGCATCTTTGCGTGCCTTAGTAATCATTGAACCTAGGGACATAACAATCCTTAAAAATCAAAAAAGAATCTGTTGGACATCAAATTGTAAGACCTGGGGCCAGAAGGGCACAATGAAAATGGTGTGAATAAATGGGGTGAGTAGTCCCCCATTTGGTGAAGATGAGATGTATCTGATGATTACTAGGCGTAAATCTCTGCCCTAGTAATCTCGCAATGTCGCTAAGACAGAATCTAGATCATCGGCTTTGATCAATACCGTTCTAGCCTTTGAACCCTCAGATGGTCCGACTATTCCACGTGACTCCATTAAATCCATAAGACGACCAGCTTTTGCAAACCCAACTCTAAGTTTTCTCTGCAACATGGATGTAGAACCAAACTGCGTACCCACAACCAACTCAACAGCTTGGCACAAAATATCTAAATCATCACCAATTTCTTTATTGTCTAACTTTGGATGATTTTGTGGCGCAGTTACGTCCTCTCTATAACGAGGCTTTAACTGTTTCTTAACATGAGTAGTGACTGCTTCAATTTCACGTTCAGAAACATATGCACCTTGAATTCGAATTGCGCGACTTGCACCCATGGGAATGAATAGACCATCACCTTGACCGACAAGTTTTTCCGCACCAGGCGTATCTAGAATTACTCGGCTATCGGCTAAAGAGCTCGTTGCAAATGAGAGTCGTGAAGGAACGTTTGCTTTAATCAAACCTGTAACTACATCTACAGATGGACGCTGGGTAGCAAGAACTAAGTGAATACCTGCAGAGCGTGCAAGCTGAGTAATTCGTACAACAGATTCTTCAACCTCTTTAGCCGCAACCATCATGAGATCGGCAAGCTCATCAATTATCACCAATAAATATGGATAAGGCTCAACAGTTCGATCACTGCCTTCGGGGACCACAACTTTGCCAGCCCGTACAGCTTTATTGAAATCATCGATGTGTCTAAAACCAAATGTGGAGAGGTCTTCATAACGAAGGTCCATTTCACGAACCACCCACGTGAGAGCATCGGCGGCTTTCTTTGGATTAGTAATAATCGGTGTAATTAAATGTGGTATTCCTTCATAAGCAGTTAGTTCTACTCGTTTTGGATCGATTAAAACTAAACGAACATCATCGGGGGTCGAGCGCATCAAAATTGATGTGATCATCGCATTTATCATCGAAGATTTTCCGGCGCCCGTTGCACCTGCTACAAGCAAATGTGGCATTTTTGCCAGATTCGCACAGATGAAATTACCCTCGACATCTTTACCAAGTGCAACCAACATTGGATGTAAATCTTGACCCGCAACTGTAGAACGCAGCACATCACCTAATGCAACAATCTCTCGGTCTGCATTTGGAATCTCAATTCCCACTGCAGACTTACCAGGGATTGGCGAAAGTATACGAACGTCACCGCTTGCAACTGCGTATGAGATGTTTTTTGCAAGTGCGGTAATGCGCTCTACTTTTACGGCGTTTCCAAGCTCTACCTCATATCGAGTAACGGTAGGACCGCGCATAAATCCTGTGACCAGAGCATCTATCTCAAATTGCAAGAAAACTTCGGTGAGTGCGGCAACTACTGCATCATTTGCCTTGCTTTTCGCTTTTGATGCAGGACCTGTTCGCAGGAGATCTGGTGCTGGTAATTCATAATTACTATCAGCCGTTAGTAGTAACTGTTCAGGTCTTTTGTTACTTGTTGTCTTTTCAGAGTTGATGGCAACAGGATTGACTGGCACTTCAACAGTGAACTCTTCATCAAAGGATTCTTCATCAAGCTCATCCATAGCATCTTCACCATATTCAAGATTTTGATCATTCCAAGCAGCAACAACTGGTGATTCAAAGGGAGGAGTATCGGTAATCTCAAAGTCAGATTCGATTCGCTCTTTTCGTTCTGGCCTTTTATTCCATAGCCACTTACTTGTTCCCGTAAACCGTGATAAGAGAAGGGAAACCGGTGTTGCCGTAATAACCAAAATTGCAAAGATTAAGACAATGATCAAAATTGGATAGACCAAAACCGATGTCATCAAAGAGACAAGTGGTGTTGAAACGGCATACCCTAGCCAACCTCCGCCTTCTCGCATTGCAGTGGCACCTGTTCCGACAGAGCCATTGATTAGGTGTGCCAATCCTGTTGTCGAAAGTAGAAGGGTAAACGTTCCAATAATGATGCGACCTGTTGCTTGCGAGTCATCTGGAACTCGAAAAAGCCTTAATGCAAAATAAATGAGAAGTAATGGAGTTAAAACTCCTAGTCGACCGAATCCACCATATATAACTGAATAGACATTTCGTCCGACTATGTTGTCTGCATTAAACCAAGTGCCCGCTGTAGCTATCAGGGCCATGATTAGAATTAAAAAAGCAATCCCGTCACGTTGATGTACAGGATCTAATTCTCGTGCGCCCCGTGCTAAAAATCGAACGCCACTTCCTAAGCCTTTTGCAAAAAAACGCCAAATTGAACCAATCAATCGAGCGAAGGCATTACCTATCGACCTAGAAGAGCCTTTAGATTTTTTTCTTTTTGCCACACGAGTGATCTTAAAGGTTGAATAAAACCTAACCTACTAGGCTCGCCGTACTTTTCAGGGCTACCTAAACCCATTACCTAAACCCCACAAAAAATATCGATGGTTAAAGCCAGAACTAAACCTCAATGACAACAGGAACAATCATTGGCTTGCGGCGATGTTCGCCCCCAACCCATCCTCCAATGGTTTTTCTTACTATTTGTGAAAGTTGATGAGTTCCATTTATTCCATCGACGACGGCCCGCTCAAGTGCTTTTTCAATTCTAAGTTTTACTTCATCAAACATGGCTTCATCTTCATTGAAACCACGTGCATGAATATCTGGGCCTGCAACTATTTTCCCGCTCTGTGAATCAACGACAACCACACAGGAGATAAATCCCTCTTCACCAAGAATTCGACGATCCTTAAGAGAGCTTTCCGTAATATCACCAATACTTTGACCATCAACAAAGACGAAGCCACAAGGTACAGCTCCCACCACTTCGACTTCGTGATTAATCATGTCAAGCACAACGCCGTTGTCGACTATAAAAGTGTTCCCACGCGCAACACCTGATTCAATCGCCAACTCAGCATTTGCCTTTAAGTGGCGCCATTCGCCATGTATCGGCATTACATATTTTGGCTTGACGATGTTGTAGCAGTAGAGAAGTTCACCCGCTGCAGCATGTCCTGAAACATGAACCATTGCATTAGCTTTATGGACGACTTTTGCTCCGAATCTAGTGAGTTCATTAATAATGCGAAACACTGAATTTTCATTTCCAGGAATTAAGGAAGATGCCAAAATAACTGTATCTCCCTCACCTACGCGTATCTGGTGATCTCCATTGGCCATTCTGGATAAAGCTGCCATTGGTTCTCCCTGCGAACCTGTGCAGATTAAAACCACGTTGTCATCGAATTGGTCAAGATCTTTAGCATCAATGACAAGATCAGCCGGAACTTTTAAGTAACCCATCTCTTCTGCAATCTTCATATTTCGAACCATTGAACGCCCAATGAAAACAACCTTGCGACCATGCAATGCTGCAGTATCTATAACCTGCTGCACTCGATGAACATGTGATGAAAAGGATGCAACGATTACTCTTCGTCTAGTCGATGAAATAACTCGGTTAAGAGCTGGCATGATTTCGCGCTCTGATGGAGTAAATCCTGGAATATCGGCGTTAGTTGAATCGACCATGAACAGATCAACACCCTCTTCACCCAGTCGGGCAAAGGTTCGTAAATCTGTAATCCGACCATCAAGTGGCAGTTGATCCATTTTAAAATCACCAGTAGCTAAAACACGTCCTGCACTTGTGTTTATGACAACGGCCAATGCATCAGGAATGGAGTGATTAACTGCGACAAATTCTAAAGTGAAAGGACCAATGTCTTCGATGCCACCTTCTTTAACTACGCGAGTTAAAGGTGAAATTCGATGTTCCTTTAATTTGGCAGTGATCAAAGCAAGCGTTAAGGCTGATCCATAAATTGCGATGTCGCCACGCTCTCGCAGTAAATAAGGAACTGCGCCAATATGATCTTCATGTCCATGGGTTAGAAATATGCCCACAACATCATCTAAACGATCTCTAATGTATGAAAAATCTGGCAAAATCAAATCAATACCCGGTTGAGTATCCTCTGGAAACAAAACACCGCAGTCAACTATCAGAAGTTTGGATTTATACTCAAATACGGTCATGTTTCGACCGATTTCAGTGAGTCCACCTAATGCAACGATACGCAAGCCCCCATCAACCAACTTTGGTGGGGTATTTAAATTTGGGTGAGGATGATTCATTATTTAACTGTTACGCCACCAGCGCGAAGATCATCGCGCAACTGCGCTATTTGCGCATCTGTTGCATCGACGAGCGGAAGACGCGTATGGCCACCTGGCAAACCCATTAAGTTAAGCGCAGCTTTTGTAAGGATTGCTCCTTGAGTACGGAATGTGCCCGTGTAGACCGGCAAGAGTTTTTGATGAATTTCTAATGCCCTGTTCGAGTTGCCAGCAAACCAAGAATCAAGCATCTCGCGTAAATCTTTACCTACTGTATGACCGCACACCGAAACAAAACCAACAGCGCCAACAGAAAGCAGTGGCAGATTAAGGATGTCATCTCCCGAATAAACAGGAATTCCACAACGCTTGATCACCCAAGAGGTTGATGCAACATCTCCCTTGGCATCTTTGAGTGCAACGATGCGTGGATGCTCTGACAATCGAACGATTGTGTCAGGCTCAATCGGAACTCCAGTTCTGCCAGGAATGTCATACATCATCATTGGAAGATCGGTTGCATCTGCTACTGCGCGAAAGTGCGCCTCGATTCCAGCCTGAGGTGGTTTGTTGTAGTAAGGAGTTACAACAAGTAGTCCATCAGCGCCGGCTTGTTGCGTGCGTTTGGCCTGATTTATTGAATACTCAGTCTCATTATCTCCAGCACCAGATAGAACCTTAACTTTCGCCCCGACGGTCTTTCGAACAACTTTAATAATCTCTTCTTTTTCTGATGACTTAGTTGTTGGAGCTTCACCGGTTGTACCGTTTACGACAATTCCATCATGACCACTTTGTACAAGGTGGTCAGCAAGTTTTTCAATACCAGCCCAATCGATTGCTCCATCTTTTTTAAATGGAGTAACCATCGCGGTCAATAGACGACCAAATGGAGCGTTCGTTGTCATAGGGCGAACTCTACCCGTTCTATGGGGCGATTCGTCCAGACTTTTCAAAGGCTGCGTATGTAAGCGGCATCAATTTCGCAAATTCGGCTTCCATTAACTCGGCAACCATCTCAATTTCACGTTGCGGATAGCTTGGAAAATGCGATCCTTCCCGCGCAGTACGAAGTGACAAGAAGTTCATAAGTGCGCGAGCATTCATCGAAACATACATCGATGAGTATGTTGATACTGGCAAAACTACACGGGCAACTTCACGCGCGACTCCTGCATCAAGCATTTTTTTATAACTCTCGTAGGCGATGACATATGCATCTTTCATCGCTTTAACTGATACCTCATACTGTTCCTTTGTTCCATCTTCAAAGGTGTATGAACCGGTTTTTCCAACTTGAACAAGCTTTCTCTCTTTTGATGGAATATAGAAAACTGGATTTAATTCGCGGTAGCGACCACTTTCTTCATTATAAGAAGCAATACGGTGGCGCATGAATTCACGAAAAACAAAAATCGGCGCTGAGACAAAAAATGTCATGGACGTGTGTTCAAAGGGAGAGCCGTGACGTTCGCGGGCCAGATAGTTAATCAACCCTGCAGATCGCGCTGGATCCTCTCCAATTTCATCTAAGGACTGCTCACCGGCTGTAGATACTCTTGCCGCCCAAATAACATCTGCATCACTTGCACTTGCTTTAACTAGTTCAACTGTTACATCGTCACGGTAAATAATCTCGTTCATCGCAGTATTTTCACTCATTATTCAACCCTATCTATTTGCCCCTATCGGCCCCCGCATTTATACGGCAGAATGTCCGCGTGTCCAAACACTTCTCCCCCACTTTGCGCGATTCACTAAGCGTTTCCATCACAGTTGGGGCGAGCGGAGTCGCATTTGGCGCAGCCGCCGTTGCAAATGGTTTTTCAGTACTGCAGGCCTGTCTTTTGTCTTTGCTCCTATTCTCTGGTGCTTCGCAGTTTGCTGTAGTCGGCATTATTGGATCCGGCGGAAGTCCAATAGCTGCCATTGCAACTGCTTCACTTCTTGGAACACGTAACGCACTCTATGGTGTAATCATGGCCCCGCGTTTACGTGTTAAAGGATTAAAACGAGTTCTGGCAGCACAGATAACAATCGATGAATCCACTGGGGTTGCACTGGGTCAAGAACAACGAGGTGATGAGGCTGTTCAAAAAGGTTTTTGGTATACCGGAATTGGCGTTTTTGTCTTTTGGAATTTATGTACTTTTGCTGGCGCGTTAGGCGCACAAGCTATGGGAGATGTTCGAAGCTTTGGTTTAGATGCTGCAGTCCCTGCAGCTTTCTTAGGTTTGGTCTGGCCTCGACTTACTGGAAAAAGTGAAAGATTGCTCGCAATAGCCTGCGCAATATTTGCAGTAGCAATGACTCCAATTCTTCCAGCCGGACTACCAATTATTGCCACAGCATTTTTCGCTATAGCCATTGGGCTTCGACGATGAACGTTTTTTGGATCGCAACGTTGGGTGCTGGCGCCATGGCATTTGCGCTTAAATACTCTGGCCACTCTGTTCCCGAGCGTTGGTTATCCCATCCTAAAATTCAAAGAGTTAACGCCCTTATTCCTATAGCCCTACTTAGTGCCCTTGTTTCAGTTCAAAGCTTTACGGATAAAACAACTCTAGTTGTTGACCAGCGCATTGTTGGTTTAGTCGTAGCAATAACAGCGCTACTACTAAAGGCACCTTTTCCTATCGTTGTAATCTCTGCGGCGGTTTCCTCAGCCATTGTTTACAATCTTTTCTAGCCTTAGTTTTTTTCAGGACAAATAGAGCTTAGAAACTAAATCAGTTTAAGTGAAGCCAGTTTCGCCTTTAGCTCATTATCTGATGGCTCCGTTAGATGAGTTGAATCAGAAAAGACAATGACGGGAATTGATTGTGCTCCCCCATTTATCTCCATTACTTTCTCAGCAGCACCCTCTGTCTTTTCAGTATCTATGAGTGTGTATTCAACATTTAACTCTTCAAGAAGCCTTTTAGATCGACGACAGTCTCCGCACCAATCAGCTCCGTAAAAAACTATTTGATCTTTTGACATTTTCAGTACTCCTTAGTTACATGAATTTTTCAAGGCCATGAATCAGACCAGGATTTTCAACAATCTTTCGAACTCCAAGAATTACTCCAGGCATAAAACCCGCCCGATCAAGTGAATCATGTCTAATTGTTAAAGTCTCACCAAGGCCACCAAAAATAACTTCTTGATGTGCAACTAAACCGCGAGCACGTACCGAGTGAACCGGAATATCTCCCACGATTGCGCCCCGAGCTCCTTCAATTGAAGTAGTAGTTGCATCGGGCATCTTTGAAAGGCCTGCATTCTTTCGAGCTTGGCTCATTAACTGGGCAGTTCGCGCAGCAGTTCCAGATGGTGCATCAACTTTATCAGGATGATGAAGTTCAATAATTTCAGCTGACTCAAAGTAGCGCGCAGCTTTCTCGGAAAATTCCATCATCAGCACTGCGCCAATAGCAAAGTTTGGTGCAATCAAAACTCCAACTGATGGATGATCCTTGAGTAATGATTGAATTTTTGCAATTTTCACATCATCAAATCCTGTTGTTCCAACAACGGCATTGATGCCAGCTTTGATGAGAAATTCAAGATTGCCCATAACTGCATCTGGAGTAGTGAAATCAACAACAACGTCTGCCCCGGATGTGACAAATTTTTCAAGCGAGTCACCGAGATCTAAAGATGCAACTAAATCCAAACCCTGTGCAGATGAAACAGCCTTAACTACTTCACTGCCCATGCGGCCATTGGCCCCAAGAACTCCGACTTTAATCATCGCGCAAGCACCTTCTCAAATTTCGATTCACTTTTAAATGGACCCACAAGTGCAAGGGTAGGCGTTTTTGTTAGAAACTCGCTAGCAATTTCCTTGATTTCCTGCGAGTTAACAGCTGAAACCGCCTTCAAAATCTCATCAAATCCCATTACATGGCCGTAGACAATTTCATTCTTGCCTATTCTGCTCATTCGAGATCCGGAATCTTCCTGGCTCAATACAAGTGAGCCTCTGACGGCACCCTTGGCGCGTTCAATTTCTTCATGTGACATTCCATTGTCTGCAACATCGGTAAGTACTTCACGGATAATCTCAACTACTTCAATCGCCTTGCTTGGATTACAGCCAGCATAGAATCCAATTTGCCCGCTTCCGGCAAACTGTTGAGCATATGCATAGACAGAATATGCCAAACCACGCTTTTCACGAATCTCTTGAAATAATCGAGATGACATTCCGCCACCTAACGCTGATGCCAAAACTCCCATAGCAAATCGACGATCGTCATGGCGCGCAACACCTTCCATGCCATAGAACATATGTGCTTGTTCAGTTGGGCGAGTAATTATCCCAACTGATTTTTGAATGCTCTTTCGCACTGGGGTATTTGGGCGAATTACAGGTGCGCCCTGGCAATCTAAAAATCCATCGCGAGAGAGAGCTTGCTCAACCATCGCGACTACTTTTTTATGCTTGATATTTCCAGCAACGGCAACGACTAAATCCTGCGGCGAATAGCGCTTTTTGTAGTAGTTAAAAACTGAATTTCGAGACATGGCCTTAATTGATTCATTTGTGCCAAGTATTGGTCGCCCAAGAGGGGTGTCACCATAATATGTTTCGGCATAGAGATCATGGACTAGATCACTCGGATCATCATCGCGCATTGCAATCTCTTCTAGAACCACCTTGCGCTCTGCATCGACATCTAACGCTGTGACAATCGAAGAGGTAATCAGATCAGAGATGACATCAATTGCCATTGGTAAATCGGTATCGATGACACGTGCGTAGTAGCAGGTGTATTCCTTGCTCGTAAATGCATTCATCTCACCACCGACAGATTCGATGGCTGAAGAGATTTCAAGTGCATTGCGGCGGTTGGTACCTTTAAACAGTAAATGCTCTAGAAAGTGAGAAGCCCCAGCAACAGCCGGGGTTTCATCACGTGATCCAACATTGACCCAAATACCAATTGCGGCACTGCGTACCGAAGGAACTTCTTCAGTAACGATACGCAGACCGCTAGGTAAAACAGAACGACGAACGCTCATTTATTCAGCTGAACCAGTTGTTCCATCTTCAAGGACTGGCACCAAAGAAAGCTTGCCCTTTGGATCAATCTCACCGATCTCAACTTGAATCTTGTCGCCGACCTTCATAACTTCTTCAAGGTTCTCAATACGCTTTCCGCCATGCATCTTGCGAATCTGAGATACATGGAGCAAGCCATCTTTACCTGGCATTAATGAGATGAAGGCACCGAATGCTGCAAGCTTGACGACGGTACCTAGGTAGCGTTCGCCAACTTCAGGCATCTGTGGGTTTGCAATTGCATTGATTTGAGCGCGGGCAGCTTCAGCTGATGGTCCATCGGTGGCACCGATGTAAATTGTTCCATCATCTTCTATTGAAATATCTGCGCCAGTCTCTTCTTGAATCTGGTTAATGATCTTTCCCTTAGGCCCGATGACTGCGCCAATCTGATCAACTGGAATCTTGACAGAGATAATGCGAGGAGCAAATGGGCTCATCTCATCAGGTCCATCAATAGCCTCATTCATCACATCAAGGATTGCAAGACGAGCCTCTTTAGCTTGAAGGAGTGCGCCAGCAAGAACTGATGCAGGGATTCCGTCGAGTTTAGTATCGAGCTGCAAAGCTGTTACAAAATCTTTTGTTCCCGCGACTTTAAAGTCCATATCTCCAAATGCATCTTCTGCACCGAGAATGTCAGTTAGAGCAACGTATTCAACTTTTCCATCAACTGAATCTGAGATCAGACCCATTGCAATTCCTGCAACTGGTGCACGTAGTGGAACACCAGCGTTGTAGAGAGCCAGAGTTGAAGCACAAACAGAACCCATAGAAGTTGAACCATTTGAACCTAACGCTTCAGAGACCTGACGAATTGCGTAAGGGAACTCTTCACGTGTTGGTAGAACTGGAATCAATGCACGCTCTGCTAGCGCACCGTGACCAATTTCGCGACGCTTTGGTGTGCCAACTCGACCAGTCTCACCCGTTGAATACGGTGGGAAGTTGTAGTTGTGCATGTAACGCTTATGGTTTTCAGGATTTAACGTGTCTAGCTGTTGTTCCATCTTCAACATATTTAACGTTGTAATTCCTAGGATCTGTGTTTCTCCACGTTCGAAAATCGCTGATCCGTGAACGCGTGGAATTACTTCAACCTCTGCAGACAAGGCTCGAATATCGCGCAAGCCGCGACCATCGATGCGAATCTTGTCCTTGAGAACGCGAAGGCGAACAAGCTTTTTGGTCAGAGAACGAAACGCTGCTGAAACTTCTTTTTCGCGACCTTCAAAAGCTGCCCCAACGGACTCTTTTGTAAATGCGCTAATTTCATCAATCTTTGTTTCGCGCTCTTGCTTTCCTGCAATTGTTAAAGCTTTTGCAAGGTCAGTACTTGCAGTCTTTTCAACTGCTGTAAAAACATCATCTTGGTAATCCAAGAAAACTGGGAACTCTGCTGTTGGCTTGGCAGCAACTTTTGCAAGCTTTGCCTGTGCATCACAGAGAACCTTGATAAATGGCTTTGCTGCATCAAGACCTTGTGCAACTATTTCTTCAGTGGGAGTTGGTGCCCCGCCCTTGATTAATTCAATTGTTCGCTCTGTTGCTTCAGCTTCAACCATCATAATTGCAACGTCGCCATCATTGACGCGACCAGCAACAACCATGTCAAAGACTGCGTTTGCAACCTGTGAGTGATTAGGAAAAGCAACCCACTGTCCCTCGATGAGTGCTACTCGCACGCCACCGATAGGACCAGAAAATGGAAGACCTGCAAGTTGTGTTGACATTGACGCAGCGTTAATCGCAATTACGTCATACATGTGGTCAGGATCAAGTGCCATTACTGTCACAACGATTTGAACCTCGTTGCGAAGACCCTTGACAAATGAAGGGCGCAATGGACGGTCAATCAAACGACAAGTAAGAATTGCATCCTCTGAGGGGCGACCTTCACGTCTAAAGAATGACCCTGGGATTCGACCAACTGCATACATCTTCTCTTCAACATCAACTGTTAATGGGAAGAAATCAAATTGATCTTTCGGTGTTTTTGATGCAGTTGTTGCTGAGAAAATCATTGTCTGATCATCTAGATAAACTGCTGCAGCACCTGCTGCTTGACGCGCTAGGCGTCCTGTTTCAAAACGAATCTCTCGTTTTCCAAATTTTCCGTTATCGATAACTGCAACGGCTGACTGAACCTCTTGACCCTCCATGGGTCCTCCTTTGTTAATTTCATTCAATAATGAATGCTCGTCTAATGAAGCACGACAGAATTGTCTGCTTCGTTGACTGCCGAGAGAATGTATCTCCGATCGAAGTTCACGCAATTTAAATTAAGTGCGGAAACCACTACCGAGGACCATTGCACTACGGCAGGTTGTTGTACTTAGTTAGCGACGAATACCGAGTTTCTCGATAATCGCACGATAACGATTGATGTCTGTCTTTGCTAGATACTGAAGGATTCGACGGCGCTGTCCAACTAACAACAAAAGACCACGACGGTTGTGGTGATCATGTGGGTTAACTTTCAAGTGCTCGGTAATCTGATCAATTCTCTTTGAGAGAAGTGCGACCTGTGCTTCAGGTGATCCCGTGTCAGTAGGTGAAGAACCATATTGAGCGATGATCTCTTTTTTAACTTCTGGTGTTAGTGCCATTGTGATTCTCCTTGTTTACTGAGCACGAATGCTTTTCGGTCTGATTCACGAAAAACTCGCTATCTCGATTGAAGGGCTAGGTTACCAGCGAGCCTTCCAAACGGTGAAATCCGGAGAAAATCCCCGCTTACGTCTCAGTGAGAGCTCGGGCTCTATCGCAGTCCTTAGCCATTTGTTCAAGTAATGGTTCCAACCCATCAAATTTCAACGTATCTCGTAATCTCCAACCAAATTCTATGGTTGCACGTTTTGTGTAGAGATCTAAATCGGTTTGATCCAGAGCATAGGCCTCAACTTGTCGGCCTCGAACGCCTTCAAACGTTGGATTAGTACCAATTGAAATTGCAGCAGGCCATCGATCAATTCCTACTGCAAGCCAACCTGCATATATGCCATCTGCCGGAATAGTTTGATTTTCTAGATCTCCTAAATTCGCAGTCGGGTAACCAATTTCGCGACCTCGTTTTTCTCCATGCACAACAATTCCATCTAAACGATGAGGGCGTGTGAGCATCGCACGGGCGTTTTCGACGTCCCCTTCTATGACAGCTTTTCTAATTCTGGTTGATGAAATTGTCTCTTCATTGTCATTCTCTAAATCCAAAACTACCGTTTCAAACTCTTTATGCAGCTTTAAGCTATCGACTGTGCCGACCGCTTTATGACCATAGGTAAAGTTCTTTCCAACAACTATCTTCGTAGCCTTGAGTTGATCAATTAGTACTTTACTCACAAAATCTTCAGGTGACATCGCAGCAAACTCTTTTGTGAACTTAATTACTGCCACCTGGTCAGCATTGTGAATTTTCAGTAATTCAATTCGGTCAGTTAAAACAGTCAGAGCCGTAGGAGCGCGCTCAGGTGCAAATATTGAAGCAGGATGTGGATCAAAAGTTAGAGCGATGATCTTCTCTTCTCCTGCAATTTTTTTCGCACGATTGAGAATCTCTTGGTGGCCCTTATGGACACCGTCGAAATTTCCGATAACTACAACGCTCATGGCTACATTATCCACGAGTTAGTTAGCTGGGGCGAATACGGCCAAAGGCTTGGCTTTTCCATCAAAGTTTTGAAGCAGCGCGATCAATTGGTTTGAACCGTCGATACCAGCATAGATTTTTGCATCTGGATTTGCTTCCAACGCTCTACCGAAAGAGAGTTCGATTTTCTCATCCAGCCCGATTTCTCTTACCGAAAAAGTTGCCCTAGCAACATCTGCAATATCTAATGTTTCAAAACTCTTACTCTTTAACTGCTCTAAGCTCACTGCGCCATCTAGACCAAAGCCTGCAATCCGTGTGCGACGTAGAGAATTCAAGTGCCCACCGACCCCAAGTCCATCTCCACAATCTCGGGCGATGGCTCTGATAAAAGTTCCTGCCGAACAGGTAACTTCTACATCAATCTCTATTTGCAAATCAATTCTACGAATCTGAATTATCTCTAAGGATGAAATTGTGATCTCTCTGGAAGGAAGCACGACTTCTTCACCAGAGCGAACCCTGTCATATGCGCGTTCACCATCGATTTTTACTGCAGATACTGAACTTGGTCGCTGAGAAATAACGCCCTTCATTTTTGCCAATTCATCGTTGATTTGTTGATCGGTGACTCCAGAGGCATCGGCAGTGCTTATAACTTCACCTTGTGCATCATCGGTAACAGTTGCTGCGCCCAAAACAATTGTTGCGCAATAGTCTTTATCGCCATCAGTAATGTACTGAAGTAGCCGTGTGCCGTTATTAAAACCCAAGACGAGAATCCCGGTCGCCATGGGATCTAATGTTCCTGCGTGTCCAACTTTGCGAGTTCCAAGTGCGCGTCTGGCAACAGAGACAACATCATGGCTTGTCATTCCTGGCTCTTTATCAACCACCAGAAAACCATGCTGCATTCTTATTTTACTTCTCTGTTTGTGCTATTTGGCATTAGCTTTTCTCATCTATCACGCGTGGTGCTTTATATGGATCCTCACCACCGGCATACTCTGCATTCTTTCGAAGCTCTGCTACTTGTGCGTCTTGCTCATGAACTTTTGCAAGTAAGGAATCAAGTGCCAGTGCACTTTCGGGTAGACCATCTTCAAAGAATTCGATGCTCGGTGTAATTCTTAGGGAGAGTTCCCGTCCAAGGGCTGAACGAATTGCCCCCTTTGCACTTTCTAGAGCAGCAGCTGTTGCAGCACGTTCTTCAAGGTCGCCAAGAACCGTGTAAAAAACAGATGCCTGTTGCAGATCGCCTGTCACTCTTGCATCAGTAACTGTTACAAAGCCAAGGCGCGGATCCTTGATCTTTGTTTCAAGTAGCTGCGCGACAATAACTTTAATGCGATCAGCAACCTTTAGCGTGCGGTGTGATTGACCCATCTTTATGCTCTCTTTTTCTCGCGCATCTCAAAACACTCTACGAGATCGCCAACAGTGATCTCTTTCATGTTGCCAAGACCAATTCCGCATTCAAAGCCTTCTCGGACTTCATTTGCATCATCTTTAAATCGCTTGAGTGAATCAATGGTGAGGTTATCTACCAGGGTTTCGCCATTACGCAGAATTCGAGCTTTCGCATTTCGTCGAATAACTCCATCTTTGACGATAGATCCGGCAATGTTTCCTGCCTTTGAAGATTTGAAAATTTCGCGGACTTCGGCACTGCCGATGACCACTTCTTCGTACTCTGGCTTTAACAATCCCTTGAGAGATAGTTCAATCTCTTCGATTGCGTTATAGATAACAGAATAGAAGCGAACTTCAACGCCTTCTTGATCAGCATAGATAGCCGTCTGAACTTCTGGCTTAACGTTAAAGCCAATCACAACAGCAGTTGATGCCGAAGCCAAAGTGATATCGCTCTTAGTAATTGCACCAACACCGCGGTGAATAACACGTAGATCAACTTCTGCGCCGACATCTAGCTGCATCAAGGCATCTTCTAGCGCTTCAACAGAACCGCTAACGTCGCCCTTGAGAATAAGGTTAAGAGTTGAAACCTTGGATTGCTCCATAAAGTCTTCAAGTGAAACCTTCTTACGAGCTTTTGCCAACTGTGCATTTCGCTCTGCAGCCTGACGTTTCTCGGCGATCTGACGCGCAGTTCGATCTTCATCTGCAACTAAGAATGTATCTCCCGCACTTGGCACCGAAGTAAATCCGAGTACCTGTACAGGTCGTGATGGCCCTGCAACATCAACAGCATTTCCATCTTCATCTAACATTGCACGAACTCGACCAAATGCACTTCCTGCAACAATGGCATCACCGACTTTAAGAGTTCCACGTTGTACGAGGAAAGTTGCCACTGGGCCACGTCCACGATCAAGGTGAGCTTCAATTGCTACGCCTCGCGCAGAATCTTCTGCAACCGCTCGAAGGTCGATTGCTGCATCTGCAGTCAGAAGAATTGAGTCAATTAGTTGATCAATTCCCATTCCAGATTTAGCTGAAACATTTACAAATATTGTTTCACCGCCATACTCTTCGGCAATTAAGTTGTACTCAGTTAACTGCTGACGTACCTTGTCTGGATTTGCACCCTCTTTATCAATCTTATTGACTGCAACCACAATTGGAACATCTGCAGCTTGGGCGTGATTGAGTGCTTCAATTGTCTGCGGCATGATTCCATCATCTGCTGCGACCACAAGGACTGCAATATCAGTGACCTTTGCACCACGAGCACGCATTGCCGTAAATGCCTCGTGACCTGGTGTATCAATGAAAGTGATTGCTCTATTAACGCCATCATGATCATGATGAATTTGGTAGGCACCAATGTGCTGAGTGATTCCGCCTGCTTCACCCTTCATAACTTCAGATTTACGAATCGCATCCAGAAGTGATGTCTTACCGTGGTCAACGTGACCCATGACAGTGACTACTGGTGGTCTGGCAACTAAGGATTCTGGGTCTAGATCAGATATTTCTCCTGCAAGATCGATATCAAAATCTTGTAGAAGTTCACGATCTTCATCTTCGGGGCTAACAATTTCGATGTTATAACCCAGTTGAACTCCAAGAATTTCAAATGTGTCAGCGTCAACTGACTGCGTTGCTGTAACCATTTCACCTAAGTGGAATAAGGCCGCTACTAATGCGGCTGGATCTGCACCGATTTTGTCTGCAAAGTCAGCCAACGATGCACCACGGCGCATACGAATAGGAGTCTTTCCATCACCATGAGGAATAACTGCGCCGCCAAGCTGTGGTGCCTGCATATTGTCGAACTCATCGCGTAACGCTTTACGTGATTTTTGTTTACGA
>Ga0214163_1000300_pt1 | contig 23624 bp, 24 predicted proteins | sample LakMenepilimnion_2_FD_153001 | JGI IMG/M metagenome (GOLD analysis project Ga0214163, IMG submission 153001) | Freshwater microbial communities from Lake Mendota, WI - Practice 15JUN2010 epilimnion v4 | ecosystem: Environmental > Aquatic > Freshwater > Lake > Epilimnion/Euphotic zone | place... | reverse complement strand
ATTCTTTCCAAAATAAAGGGAATCCAACTAGATGTTTTCAACGAGCATTGGTTCTTCAAAAATAGATTTAGGTACCTTATCCTTTTATTTATACCCAGATTTATCCGAAGGTTGTCTCTCATCAGAAGATTATTCTTTCATGTTAAAGATATTTTATATAACATTTTTTTGAACGCCATAACCCACAAAAAACATGTTACGTTTCAGAAAAATACGAATGATATTCCTGTAAGAATTGAAAAATTAGCCAAAAAATTAAGTAAATTTCCAAAAAATACTGAAATAACCTTAATCGGTCGTAGCGCAGGTGCGATTGTTGCTACCATGGTTTCATTGAATCATCCCATTCACAAAATTATAGCTTTAGGATATCCATTTAAACATCCCGATTGTGAGGAAGAAAACCATCGGTTTGCGCATTTAATCAACGTTAAAACACCCATGTTAATTATTCAAGGATTACAAGATGTGTATGGAGGAAAGGAAATACTTGAAAAATACCACTTTAATGTCAATACTAAAATTGTCTTCGAGGACATCGATCATGACTTTGAGCTAACTGAAACCAATAGAATGAAAATTCTAGGTACGATAGAGCACTTTATCGAAGAGGAAAATTAGACTAAGGTACTTGAAAACAAAACTTCTCCCTTAACTTCCCCAGTTTCATCGATGGATTTATAGCGAACAGGTTGAATCGTATTAATCAGCAATGGGTCGTAAGGGGACTTAAAGCGAACATAGTTCTCCGAAAATCCTTCCATCATCCCATTTTCATTGGATTCTTCAAACAAAACCTCACCCTTCTTTCCTATTTGGCTTTCATAAAAAGCACGCCTCTTTTTATCAGATAGTATGTGTAACATTTTGGATCTTTCGGACTTTAAAGAAGCGTCAACTTTAGGAAAAATTTCAGTAGCAAAAGTATTGGGTCTTTCCGAATAGGGGAAAACATGTAAATAAGCGATATCTAGTTCTTGTAAAAACTGATACGTTTCTAGAAAAAATTCTGGTGTCTCACCTGGGTGACCTACAATTACATCAACGCCAATACATGCATTGGGCATCAAAGACTTGATTAGCGAGACCCTATTTACATATAATTCTCGCTGGTACCTACGTTTCATCAATCTCAAAACGGAATTAGACCCAGATTGCAAAGGAATATGAAAATGAGGTACAAATCGGTTAGAAGTGGCCAAAAACGAAATGATTTCTGGGGTCAAAAGATTAGGCTCAATGGAAGAAATTCTACATCGGTCAATCGTCGAATTCAACTCAATCGCTTGAATAAGATCAAAAAAGGTTTCTTCTCGTTTCCCATGTTGAATTCCAAAATCCCCAATATTGACTCCTGTTAAAACGATTTCTTTAACCTCTTTTTGGGCAATTTCACGAATGAGCGATAATACGCTTTCAACCGTATCGGATCTTGATTGGCCGCGGGCCAAGGGAATGGTGCAATAAGAACAAGGATAATCACAACCATCTTGTACTTTTAAAAATGTACGCGTCCTGTCATTCACTGAATAAGATGCATGATAATCTAAATCATACCTAATTTCGGTCGCAATTAATTTAGGCAGATGGCTATTTTCTTTATTTAAATAGGGGGGGAGTAAGGCTGGAAGTTGGAATTTTTCATTGGCTCCTAAAACCAAATCGACTCCCGGAATACTAGCTATTTCTTCGGGTTTTAGTTGAGCATAACAACCCATAATCACCACAGTGGAATCTGGATTGATTTTTTTTGCCTCACGAACTACTTTTTTACACTTTTTATCTGCTTGCTCAGTGACACTACAGGTGTTGATGACGAAGAGATTAGGCGAATCTTGAAAGTCCACGCGTTCAAAACCCATAGGTTCCAAGCTACGCGCAATTGAACTCGATTCTGCAAAATTTAATTTACAACCTAATGTATAAAAGGCAACCTTTTTCATTTCTTTGAATACGAATACAAAGGTAAAACAAAAATGGCGGGAAAACCCGCCATTTCATTTCATAAAAGTATATAAATGCAAGATAAATTAATATTTAGCCGTCTTAACTGTCTTGATAATACGCGCAGCTACTTTGTAAGGATCTGCTGCAGAGTTAGGTCTACGATCCTCTAACCAACCTTTCCAACCTTTTTCTACGGTTGCAATTGGTATACGAATAGAAGCACCACGATCTGAAACTCCATAAGAGAATGAATCAATCGATTGTGTTTCATGCTTACCCGTTAGGCGTAAATGATTGTCTGCTCCATATACATCAATATGCTCTTTAACAAATGGAGCAAATGCTGAACATATAGCGTCATACGTTTCTTTCTTACCAGCCGTACGCAGAGCTGTGTTAGAGAAGTTGGCATGCATCCCTGAACCATTCCAATCCAATGTTCCCAAAGGCTTGCAATGCCAGTTAACAGAAACGCCATATTTCTCTCCTAAACGCTCCAATAAATAACGTCCGATCCAAATTTGATCTCCCGCTTCTTTCGCACCTTTGGCAAACATTTGAAATTCCCACTGACCAGCAGCCACTTCCGCATTGATTCCTTCAATATTTAACCCTGCTTCAATGCAAAGATCTAAATGCTCTTCAACGATCTCACGTCCATAGGCATTAGTTGCGCCTACTGAACAGTAATAAGGACCTTGAGGGCCTGGATATCCGTTCGCCGGAAAACCTAATGGCTTATTGGTTTCAGGATCCCATAAAAAATATTCTTGTTCAAAACCGAACCAAAAATCATTATCATCATCCTCGATAGTAGCACGGCCGTTAGATACGTGAGGAGTTCCATCTGAATTTAAAACATCACACATGACCAAATATGCATTTTTACGAGCTGGATCTGGGCAAATAAATACAGGACGTAACAGGCAATCTGAAGAGCCACCAGGAGCTTGCTCCGTAGATGAACCATCAAAACACCACATATCACAATCCGCTAACTTTCCACTAAAATTACTTTCGATTTTAGTTTTAGAACGTAAACTCTGGGTAGGTTTGTAACCATCCAACCAAATGTACTCCAATTTAGACTTAGCCATAATTTTAAACGTGTTTTTATTAATAAATACATTTATTTTTCAATTCATTACAAATTTAAACTTGATTTTAACAATTGCAACGATTTTCTTGAAAATCTTATACGTTTTTCAACCTATTATTCGAATTTATTAAAAAAATTTAATTATTTCCACGAAAATTATATTATAAAATTCCTTTCCGATTTATTTACCATTATTGGTTTAAATTGGTTATTTTTACTCTGTATATTAAAGATGAATACATATGGCAATTACTAGATTTAAGGCGTTGGAATTAGCTCAATCGAGATCCAATACACATGTAAAATTACCCACAGAAAAAGTTACTGATTATTATGGTAGTATGACCTTTAATGACGAGGTTATGCGTTCACTATTGTCACCTGAAGCGTACTTAAAAATCAATACGGCCATAAACTCTGGGACCAAGATTGATCGTGATGCGGCAGACGAAGTGGCAGCTGCTATGAAATCTTGGGCTATTTCAAAAGGTGCAACCCATTATACACACTGGTTCCAACCTTTAACAGGGACTACTGCTGAAAAACATGATTCATTTTTTGATATTGATTTAAGTACTGGCAAGGCAGTTGAAAAGTTCAAGGGATCAGCCCTAGTACAGCAAGAGCCAGATGCTTCTTCATTCCCCAATGGCGGGATTAGATCCACATTTGAGGCTAGGGGATATACTGGTTGGGATCCATCTTCGCCTGCTTTTATTATGGAAAATGCAGCAGGAACTGCAACTTTGTGTATTCCATCCGTTTTTGTATCCTACACAGGAGAGGCCTTAGATTATAAAACGCCCCTATTAAAATCCATCGAGTTAGTTGACAAAGCTGCAACGGCAGTTATTAAAGAATTTTTTAATCGAGACATCAGTAAGGTAATTCCCACTTTAGGGGCTGAGCAAGAATATTTTGTCATTGATGAAGCTTTATTTAATGCGAGACCCGATTTAATGATGGCTGGCCGAACCGTCTTCGGGCATGCGCCGGCAAAAGGCCAACAATTAGAAGATCATTATTTTGGATCGATCCCTAATCGGGTGAATTCCTTTATGGTCGACTTTGAAATTGAAGCGATGAAATTAGGAATGCCTGTTCGGACGAGACATAATGAAGTAGCACCTGCTCAGTTTGAAGTGGCACCTACTTTTGAAGAAGCCAATTTAGCTTGTGACCACAATGCTTTGTTGATGGATTTAATGTCCAAAGTAGCGACCAAGCATAAGTTAAAAGTATTATTTCACGAAAAACCATTTGCGGGAATTAACGGAAGTGGAAAACATAATAACTGGGCATTAGCCACAGATACGGGCATTAATTTATTAGCACCTTCTTCTAAGCCCAAAGAAAATTTACGTTTCTTGACCTTTTTTGTCAATACATTAAAAGCAGTTCACGATCACGCTGATTTGTTAAGAGCCTCGATTGCATCCGCGGGAAATGAACATCGCTTAGGCGCAAATGAAGCACCTCCAGCGATTGTCTCTGTCTTTTTAGGTTCTACCATGAGCCAGGTGTTAGATGAGATGGAAAACATGAGTGACTTGGACGATATTCATTTAGAAAAAGGGGATAATGTGTATTTGAAATTAGGGATCAATAAAATCCCTTCATTGATATTAGATAATACGGATCGAAACAGGACTTCACCTTTTGCTTTCACTGGAAATAAATTTGAATTCAGAGCTGTGGGTTCTTCTGCAAACTCGGCAGCACCCATGACGATTTTAAATACCATCGTTGCTGACCAATTAATCATCTTTAGAAAAGAGGTCGAAGTGATTCTCGAGAAAGGAGTTAAAAAGGAATTAGCCATTATGGAAGTCCTTAAAAAATATGTCAAAGAGTCCAAAAAAATACGATTCGAAGGAAATGGGTACTCAGAAGAATGGGTAGAAGAGGCCGCCAAACGAGGTTTGTCCAATTTAAAGTCAACTCCAGAAGCATTAGCCGTGTATGCTAGACCAGAATCGATTGAATTATTTACAAAGCATGGAATTTATTCGAAGGAGGAAATGCATGCAAGACATGAAATTGAATTAGAAAATTACATTAAGAAAATTCAAATTGAGTCAAGGGTGATAGGAGATATGGCCATCAATCACATCGTTTCCACTTCCTTAAAGTATCAAACTCAATTGGTAGAAAATGTAAAAGGACAAAAAGAAATTGGCATAGATCCTCAATATTTTGCGCCAACGATCGAAATGATTAAAAAGATATCTGAATATACCTCCACGATTGTTCGTTTGCAAAATGAAATGACAGAGGCTAGAAAAACAGCAAATAACCTTGAGAATCTGGAAGAAAGGGCAACCATGTATGGCATCAATGTAAAAGGATTCTTTGAGGAAATCCGATATGCGGTAGATAAATTAGAACTCATTGTGGATGATGATGAATGGCCATTACCGAAGTATAGAGAGTTATTATTAATCAAATAGCCAATAATCCACATGTTGAAACAAGATAATCCAGGATTTTTAGCTGAAGAAATAGCTAACTTAAAAGCTTTGTGTGCAGCTGAGAAAAAATCATTCATTGTCATTGATGATGAAGATTTACCGATGGGAAATGATAAGGAAATGGTCCACATTCAATTTGTAGGCACATACAAAGAGAGGGAAGTTGTTTACGATGCCATTCTTTGTACACTTCAATTACATTACTCTAGTACCATCTATGAGGAAGCTGAGCGGGAGGCCATCGAGCAGTTTCCACTTTATGTACCGATAGAAAATAGAGATGAGACCTATGTGGCCAACGAAGCACTTGATGATGAAGTGGAAATGATGATTTTAGAAATCATCGATGAAATTGAAGAAAACGATGACATCAAAGTTAGCGAGTATATTGAACTAGATGAGGATTTTGATTTCGGAATAAGCTTAGAAGCAGCGCTTTATGTAGCTGCTTTAGAAGAAGAAGTCATTGAGAAATTCATTTCAGATTTCAATTCAAACAGCCTCAAACTTGACACATCCTTATATTCATTTAAAACGGAAGAAGAGTAAATGAGTTGTCCGGTTTTCTATGCTTCAGAACCAGAATTAAAATCCGGTTTAAGTGAAGATGAATCATTTCATGCCTGTAAAGTTTTACGTTTAAAAATGGGTGATCAAATCCATATTTTAAATGGGAAAGGGAAGCGCTATCAAGCAGAATTAGAAAATGTTGATTCAAAGAAGACAACTTTCAAGTCCTTACAAATTTTAGAGGAGATTAAAAGTCAAGATTTTACTCTATCACTTTGGGTCGCGCCAACCAAGCAAATGGAGCGAATGGAATGGATGGTAGAAAAGTGTACGGAACTAGGCATTCATTCCATAGGTTTTTTTCATTCCAGGTATTCTGAAAGGAAGGAAATTAAATTAAATCGATTAGAAAAAATAGCTGTATCTGCGTTAAAACAATCAAAAAATTTATTTTTACCCGAGATTAAACCGATGATTTCCATCAAAGAAGTGATTAAATTTCCGGTTAATCAAGACTCATCCAATCAATATTTATTTGCGCATATAGCTGATCCAGTAGACCCGCCACTTTTTACTGTTTTTCATAAAAACATCAATTTAAATATTCTAATAGGTCCTGAAGGTGATTTTTCAAAAGAAGAATGTGATTCTTTGATCGCAGCCCAATGGTTACCCTTTAGCCTAGGTAAGGCAATTTTACGAACAGAAACGGCCTGCATTGCTGCCACACACAGTATCCATTTATTACATGCGCTCCATGAATAAAGCATTAATCTTGTTTTTTTTATTGGTTAGCCCTACTCTTTGGGGTCAAATAAAATTAGCCAAAGTGAAATATTCTGGGGGAGGAGATTGGTATGCCAATAAAACTTCATTGCCCAATTTGATTAATTTTTGTAATTCAAATCTGCCGCTAAAACTTTCAAGCACGCCTGAAACCGTTGAATTATCAAGTAAACAATTATTCAATTATCCATTTATTCACTTAACTGGGCATGGAAACGTTATTTTCAATGATTCAGAAGTAAAGAATTTAAGAACTTATTTACTGGGTGGAGGATTTCTGCACATTGATGATAATTATGGATTAGATGCGTACATAAGACGAGAAATGAAAAAAGTATTTCCTGCTTTAGATTTTGTTGAATTACCATATTCACATGCCATTTACCATCAGGCTTATAATTTCCCAACAGGTTTGCCCAAAATTCACGAACACGACGGAAAGCCTGCACAGGGTTTCGGTTTGATTTTCAAAGGAAGGTTAATCTGTTTTTATACTTATGAAAGTGATTTGGGAAATGGGTGGGAAGATGTAGGTACGTATACTGATCCAGTTGAAAAACACCAAGAAGCTTTAAAGATGGGGGCCAATATTATCCAATACGCGTTTAGCAATCCATAAGTATGATAAAAATCAATTATTAAAAAATAAACAAAACAATAAGAGTGTCAAATTGCTTATTATATTTGTAATCAAATTTTAAACTGAAAAAATGCAATTAGTTCTTCCGGCTTTTATCATACATTGGTACATATCCTTATTTAGCCAAACCTTTTTTCTTCACCGTTATTCAGCGCATAAAATGTTTGTTATGAGTAAATTTTGGGAGAAATTCTTTTATTTCTTAACCTATTTATCTCAGGGTTCATCATTTTTAAGTCCTAGAGCTTATGCAATCTTGCATCGAATGCACCATGCATTTTCAGATACCAAGAAAGATCCACATTCGCCTATGTTTTCTAGCAATGTTTTTACGATGATGTGGAAAACAAAAGATATCTACAATGCCGTTTTAAACCGAAAAAATAATATCGAAGAACGATTTGAACACGATTATCCGGTTTCTAAAACCATTGAAAAGATCGGAGATTCTTGGATTTCTAGAATTGGTTGGGGAGTGGCTTATGCATCTTTTTACATCATTGCCTTTATTTACTTTGATATGCATTGGGCATTTTTTCTATTATTGCCTGTGCATTTCTTAATGGGCCCTGTACATGGAGCCATCGTCAATTGGTCTGGTCATAAATATGGCTATCAAAATTATGACAACCATGATCATTCAAAAAATTCTTTAGTATTTGACGTGCTGATGATGGGAGAATTATTTCAAAACAATCACCACAAATTACCTAATCGAGTGAATTTTGCCACCAAGTGGTTCGAATTTGATCCTACCTATCCACTGGTTAAACTATTAACGTGGCTGAAAATAATAAAGCCTAACATAAAACCAGCGGACGCTAAGTTTTGATTTTGTAAAAGCCCTTTATCGAGGGCTTTTATATTTCTTTAGGGAAGTTGAATTTTTCTAAGTAATCTGAAACTCTTTTTAAGAAACCACCTCCTAGGTTACCATCAATTATACGGTGATCATAGGAATGAGAAACAAACATCTTTTGGCGGATTTCGATGGAATCACCTTCTGGCCGACTCACTACTGACGCTTTCTTTTCAATTAAGCCAAAAGCTAAAATGCCAACCTGAGGTTGGACAATAATAGGAGTGCCCATTAAGTTGCCAAAAGAACCTATATTAGAAATTGAAAAAGTACCCCCTTCTAAGTCGGCTGGCTTTAATTTGTTTAACCTTGCGCGATTTGATAGGTCATTTACTTTTTTTGTTAATTCAACTAAAGATAATTTGTCCACTTCATGGATAACGGGAACAATTAAATTGCCATTGGGCAATGCAACTGCCATTCCTATGTTTATTTGGGCATGTTGGACAATAAAATTCCCTTCTACAGAAATGTTCATTCCTGGAAAATCTTTAATCGCCATCGCTGTAGCCATAAATAACAAAGGCGTATAGGTAATGGGCTCATGATACTTTTCTTGAAATTTAATTTTATTTTTCTCACGCCATTCAACCATAGCAGTCATATCTGTTTCCAAAAATGAGGTAACATGGGGAGAAATTCTCTTGGAATCGAGCATTCTTTCGGAGATCATTTTCCTCATGCGATCCATTTCAAATACCTCATCACCAGGTAAACGCAAACCCGTTCCTTGGCTCAACGTACCTGAGGCTATGACTCTTTTTGAATTTCGAATGGCAATGTAATTCAACACATCCTTTTTAGTCACTCGATTATCTAAACCTGAGCCGACAATTTCACTAAGTTCTCGCTGAGATACTTTTTCTTGTTGGCATATTTGTTTAATCAACGGAGAAATCCAAGGATTAGCTTGTCCTGAATTGGGGTTAAAACTGCCCAACGATAAATCTGTCAAATTAGAAAGAGCTTGATCTTCAATAATGGAATAGGTATCGAGATTTTTTTCCGTTGTACTTGAATCTTGATTAACGACGGCATCGATTATGCATATGGGTTTTCCTATTTCAGCAATGCTTCCTACGGGTACTAAAATCTTTTTTAAATAACCAGCGATTGGAGAGGGTACTTCGGTGTCAATTTTATCGGTTGCTACTTCAACAATAAATTCATCAGCTTCTACATAATCACCGGGCTGTTTTAACCAATTTAAAACAGTAGCTTCCATGATACTCTCACCCATTTTGGGCATTATTATTTCCGTTGTAGCCATAATGCTAAGATAAATCTTTTAATAAATATCGCCTAATCAAATTCAATGAATTCAAAGAGGTCATATGTATATTTTGTAAACGATTACCACCTAATTGTAATTTTCTTGTAATTACCTCATCTTCTGATGCTAAAGCAATCCATACTGTACCCACAGGCTTATCTTCCGTACCCCCAGAGGGTCCAGCAATTCCTGAAGTTGCAATACCAAAATTAACTTTAAATTTTGACCTAATTCCCTTGGCCATGGCAATAACACAAGCTTCGCTCACGGCTCCATCACGCGTTAAGATGGATTCCGAAACTTGCAAAACATCCTTTTTAATTTCGTTGGAATATGCAATCACACCCCCTACAAAATATTCAGAACTTCCTGCCACTTGCGTAAATTGATGTGCAAGATGTCCACCCGTACAACTTTCAGCCAATGCAATGGTAGCCTTATTTTTGATTAATAAATGACCCACTACCTCAGCAATTTCATCCTTTTCATACCCAAAAACATAGGACTTTATTTGTGGGAGTAACAGATTAATTTGATTTTCAACCTCTGAAGTAAGCCATGCTAAATCTTCCCCAAAAGCTGTCAGTCGAAGTTTTACAATGCCAAGAGAGGGCAAATACGCCAGTTTAATATGTTTAGGCAAAGATAATTCCCATGCTTGAATCAAATCCGATAAATAGGATTCCCCAATACCAATGGTTTTTATGACTTTATGGTAAATGATAGGTGTCTTAAAGTGGGAGATAAGTCTTGGAATCACTTCATGCTCCATGATTGCTTTCATCTCAAAAGGAACGCCAGGCATTGATATCCATATTACCCCAAATTCATCAAACCACATGCAAGGTGCCGTGCCTTGTTTATTGGTAATAAATTGGGCTTTGGTTGGCAATAATGCTTGGCCTCGATTGATCTCTGTCAATTCACGTCCTCGCTTTAAGAAAAACTCTGTGACGTCATTCAGCGCTTCCACATGCATTTCTAAAGGGCATTGAAAAAAATCAGCTAACACTATTTTCGTTAAATCATCTTTGGTGGGACCTAAACCACCTGTGATAAAAACAACATCAGCCCTTGATTTAGCTTCACTCAGAATAGAGGTAATTTCCTCTGCAGAATCACCGATAGAAGACTTTCTTATTGTTTTTATGCCTAATTTATCTAACTCGAAACTGATCCATTGGGTATTTGTGTCCAATATTTGACCATAAAGAATCTCATCTCCAATTGTAATAATTTCTGCTCGAACCATTAAGTTTTCTTACTTTTGTACGAAAATACGGATTATTTGGGATTGAATAACACCCAAGAATTGAAAAAGCACCCATATTAAATGAAACAATCAGAAATAAATTTTAAAATTCAGTTAGATGATCAAAATATTCCCGAAAATATTACTTGGTCAGCCACAGATAACCCCAATGAAGGTATTGAAGAAACCAAAGCGATTTTAGTAGCTACGTGGGATCCCTATCATAAAGGGACTTTAACCTTGCCATTATGGACGAAGGATATGGAAGTTTTAGACATGAAACGTTTTTTCATAGAGATTATGGGAACTGTGTCTGAAGCCTCACTTCAAGCCACTGGAGATACCTACTTTTCTCAAGAGATTGAGCAAGTATGTCGCACCTTATCCTCACACCTTCAAAAGGAAATCATCGAAGCTGAAAAAGGCACTAAATAAAAGAGCATGAGATTAATCAAATGTTTGATTTTAGTGACCTTTATTTGTTCATCAACTTTCGGGCAAAAAGGGATTAACTTTATCAAAACGTCTAATTTTTATGTGGCTGTAAACGCCGCTAAACAACAAAATAAATTACTTTTTGTAGAAGCCTATGCTCCTGATTGCCATGTTTGCATGTCATTCAAAGGAACTTTTGCTCAACCACAAGTGGGTGCAGTTTACAATACCAACTTCATCAATTTTCAATTAGATGTCAACAATCCGGACAACCTAGCCATTCTTAAAAAATACAAAATCATTATTAACGCAACGCCTACATTCATTTTCTTTGAACCTAAAACAATGAAAGTGATACAAGTAAAAGCTTTTGGGGAGAAAGATAATTCGGTCATTAGCGTAAATCAAATTGGGCAGAGAGCAGCTAATCCACAAGAGCAAGTGGGTAATTTTCCTATAAAGTTCAAATCAGGGGATCGCAATCCTGCATTTTTATTGAACTATGCCCAATATGCTAGGATTATGGGAGATACGCTTACTAATATTAAAATGATGAATGAGTTTGCCAAGGTATTGCCTTCCAATCAATATGTCACACAAGGCACAATAAACATTCTTCAGACTGTCATGATGAACCATGAAAATGAATTATTTGATTATTTTGTCACCCATTTATCTGAATATAACAAGGCGTTTGATCCTAATATGGTTCGGATGATTTATGAAAACATCTTTCAAATTGTCCTAACTTCTCAAATAAACCATTTGAATTCTACAAGTATAACTAAGATAAAAAGTCAGATGAAAACTACAGGAATGGACCCCAGTGGTATCATTAGAAGAACGTGGCTGGCTGAAAGCCACTTGTATTTTAAACAGAAAAAAGCGGCTGAAGGAATAAAAGTCATTCAAAATTTAATCAAAGCTTTGCCGAATGCCCCTGGTCCTAAAGAATATCAATACTTATGTGATTACGTTAAGAGTAAAACAACGGATAAAAAGGCTTTGAAATACGCTCAAGCGAATTGGTGCAAATTGGAGCTTCGTTGATTAGCGAAGAAAAGCTCGATAAAGCATCACCAAAACACAAAATAAAAACATCACAATCGAAATTTTATTGATCGTGTGCATGGTTCTAATATTAAAATTAGTCGCTGCGCCCGGTTTAGGTTTCTTAAATACTCGGACAAAATACGTGAATACTTCCGTAAGATTAAATTGTTCTTTAAGTCTGCTCATGATTTAGTTTTCTGGGGCGTCCTTCCAATCGCCGTGATCTTTAATTAATTGAATTAATTCGTCAACGGCTAAATGAGCCGGTACTGATTTTTTGATAACATTTTGGCCCTTATAGAGTGCTATTTTATCTTTACCTGTTCCCACATATCCATAATCTGCATCTGCCATCTCTCCAGGACCATTCACGATACAACCCATTATACCTATTTTTATCCCCTTCAAATGATCCGTTACTTGGCGAATTTTCGCAGTGGTTTCCTGAAGATCAAATAAAGTTCTTCCACAAGAAGGACATGAGATATATTCGGTTTTTGAAATCCTAACCCGACTTGCTTGCAATGTACCAAAGCTTGTAGAATTACGAAGAGCAAACGTATTTTTCACACCTGATGAAGAAATCAGTATACCATCTCCTAATCCATCGACTAATAAAGCTCCAGCATCAGTGGGCGCATAAATCTGCAATTGTTCATCCGTCACATCCTCATAATCTAACTGAATAATGACGGGACTTGCAATGGCATGTTCAATCAAATCAAAAAATGCCCGCCTAATTTCAGGCATTTTATGTTCATTCATGGAATGTAAAATAAGAATTACATTTTCTGCCGTTTTTAACTTTTCCAACATCCCGATGTCGTCAATTAGACTAGCCGCATTCAATTTAATGAAGTTCGCTGTAGGATGTTGAATGGTTGACGCACACCATTCCTGCCATGAAAATTGGGGATAAATCGTATTTGTTTGATGCGTCAACCAAACAGAAGCCGACTGTATTTGCCTTAATCCATTCGGTAGCATGAAATGAACATTCTGATCACCCGTGAAGATATAATCCGCACCTAAATCATTCATTGCCCACTTGTCCGGTTCAGGTAAATAAAAATGCCCTATGGATTTCAAATCATTCATGGACAAATCAGAAACTGAAGAAAAATCAGCAATGACACGAGGTACTTGTTTACCTCCAAAATTTAAAACTTCATTTGAATGACGTCTTTCGTAATAAAAGGGATGAATCGGAGAGTCAAACTGATTTGATTTTCCTTTCCAAGGAGTAATCGGAGAAGATAAACTAAAACGATTCTGGAGTCTGCGAACCATTTCTCGTGCCACAGGAATTTCAAATTCTGGATCTTCTGTTAATGATACACGAATGGTGTCACCTAGGCCATCTTCTAATAAAGTACCAATGCCCACGGCCGATTTAATCCGGCCATCTTCACCTTCGCCAGCCTCAGTTACCCCTAAATGCAATGGATAGGCTTTAAATCCCCCTTCCTGCAATTTTTTACTGAGTAGTCTATAGGCTTCCACCATCACTTGGGTGTTGGAAGATTTCATGGACAAAACAATGTTAAAATAATGTTCGTCCTCGCAAATACGCAAAAATTCCAAAGCAGATTCAACCATTCCGAGTGGAGTATCGCCATATCGACTTAAAATTCGGTCAGATAAAGAACCATGATTCGTTCCAATACGCATCGCAGTACCATATTCTTTGCATATTTTCACTAAAGGCAAGAACTTATCCCGAATTCTTTCTAGTTCAGACTGATAAGAAGAGTCCGTGTATTCAATGACTTCAAAACGTTTTTTATCCGCATAATTGCCCGGATTGATACGAACTTTCTCTACGATTCTGGCAGCTAATTCTGCTGCATTAGGTGTAAAGTGGATATCAGCGACTAATGGAGTTTGATATCCTCTCAGTCGAAGACCTTTACGTATATTTTCTAAATTTTGTGCTTCCTTAACAGAAGGAGCGGTAATACGTACTATTTCGCAGCCTGCGTCGATCATTCTAATGGACTGATCGATGGAACCTTGCGTATCCATGGTGTCGATAGTCGTCATGGATTGAATACGAATAGGAAAATCAGATCCTATGAAAACATTACCTACTTCGACGGGGATCGTATTTCTTCTTTTATATGCATATAGCGATTCAGCATACTTGTTACCCTCAGAAATTAATTTTGAAATTGTCGAATCCGTTGACATACCTTTTTTAAAAATCAAATTTACAAAAAAGCCTCATCAAACATATCATAAGATGAGGCTCTCAAAGATCGATTATATTACCAAGAACTTTTTTTATGCCCAATTGTTGCGTAAAAGTAAATAAAAATGTAGCAAGGAATCATAATGACATAGGCCTTTTGGGTATCACCGATTTGATCTGCAATTTTTCCATAAAGTAGTGGAAGCAAGGCCCCTCCAGAAATCATCATGATGATGAGTGCACTTCCTAATTTTGTGAATTTACCTAATCCTTGAATGGCCAGAGGCCATAATGCAGGCCACATTAATGCATTAGCCAATCCCAATAATGCTAAACATAACACAGAAGTAAAGCCAGTAAAAATGATGGCGCCGATGGAAAAGAGTACGCCCAAAATCGCAGAATAATTTAAGGCTTTTTGTTGGGATAAGTATTTTGGGATAAAAAGAATTCCTACAAAATAACCTGCAAGCATTCCATAAAGTGTATAAGTGGTAAATATTTTGGCCACATCTTTATCAAACCCCTGGGATACGCCATAATTGATGATAGTATCCCCAGCGATCACTTCAACGCCTACATATAAAAAGAAGGCAACTAAGCCTAAAACTAAATTGGGATAGGACCATACGCTTTCTTTAACAAGTCCAATTTCTTCAACTACTTCCTCTGCTTCAACTTCAGGCAAGCTTGAAAACCAAACCCATATTGCCAAAGCAATGAGAATTAAGGTCATTATGCCATAGGGGGTAATCACTGTGTTGAGTTTTTCATCGCCCACTAAACCTGTGGAGAGGAACAAACCTCCAAAGATAAATTGGCTTAAAATACCTGCTACTTTGTTGCAAATCCCCATCACAGAAATTCTTTTCGCTGCAGATTCACTAGGTCCTAGAATAGTCACATAAGGATTAGAAGCCGTTTGCAATAGTGCTAAGCCCGTTCCGATCACAAATAGTCCAAATAAAAACATGGGATAATTAGCCATTTTAGCCGCAGGTATAAAGAGAAGTGTACCGATAGCCATACATAATAAGCCTAAAGACATGCCTCTTTTAAAACCTGTTTTAGCTAATACCCAAGAGGAGGGTATGGCCATGACAAAATAAGAAATGAAAAAGGCAAAAGTGACTAATAAAGAATCAAAATTATTTAATTGGAATGCGTCTTTGAAAAACGCTATCAATACTGAATTAACCCATGTAATAAATCCGAATACAAAAAAAAGTATTCCGATCATCATTAAAGGGCCATTGGTAGATTTAGAGGTCGTTGTCATAAAATTTTAATAAGAATCGTTTAGTGCAAATATAGGTTTATTCGTTTTCCATTTACCTCTAGTGAAATCTGGAATTTTGATAGAAGCTGAGTTTTTAGCAATCGATTGCTCAGATAAAGGAGATATTGCCGACCATGCCGCAGCATCATATACGTCGATAGGAGGGGCCACCTTGTTTTTTATGGCTTCAATAAATCCTCTTAAAACAAAATAATCAATGCCACCGTGGCCTGCATTTTCAGCATCCGCTGCATGTGTCTTCCAAAGGGGATGATCATATTGATCTAGATAAGGTTTCGCATCATCCCAACGATGTGCTTTTTTTGATACGCCTTCAAGATAAATGGATTTGTTATCTTCCATCCACAAACCTTTGGTTCCTTGCACTCGAAAACCAAGCGAATAAGGGCGAGGAGAGTTCGTGTCATGAGTAATTAAAATAGTTTCTCCATTTACGCATTTAATCATTGTTTGGACAATATCTCCACAGGTAAAATTCACTTTTGCATTCGGATGATCCGCCCCACCTTTGTTCACAATATATTCATGAAGCCCGAGAGAAGGAGTGGCCATAGAAGTTAAATAAGCAAATTGGTTTCCTCGATTAATATTCAGCATTTCAGCCACCGGCCCTAAACCATGCGTAGGATAAAGATCGCCGTTGCGGTCAATGGAATGTTGGGTCCTCCATTTAGCTTCCGAAAATCCTTTTTCACCAAATTCCACCCCTCCACCGTATGCTTGCGTCCCATTATTGAATTTAACTTCTCTCAAATCATGTTGGTATCCACACTGAACGTGATTGAGTGTACCAAACATGCCTTGTCGAACCATATTTAAGGTAGCCAAAACATCCCGACGGTAACACACATTTTCGAGAATCATGCAATGTGAGCCAGTTTTTTCAAACATATTAACCAAATCCCAAGATTCCTGTAATTTGACCGTTGCTGATACTTCCACTCCGGCATATTTTCCTTGTTTCATCACTTCCAAAGCCATCGGAACATGCCATTCCCAAGGAGTCGCTATGACTACTCCATCAATATCAGAGCGTTTGGCTAAGTTTTCAAAATCAGTATCATTCTTGCCATAAATGGCTGGAGAAGGCCTACCCTTATCAGAAATCATTTTCTTGGCTATGGCAATGGCTTTAGGATCTACATCACAAATAGCTACTATTTCCACATCAGTCCGATACATGGCCATTTCCAAATGATTTTGCCCACGAAGACCTACACCGATGAAACCTAAACGCACTTTTGTTTGTTCGGTAGGTATTCCTTTTAAAATAGTGGGAAATAGAGCTGTAGAAGAGGTATAAATAAGGGAATTAGTTAAGAATTTCCTTCGTTTCATTTAATTTATTTTAGGTTTTACGATATAGATTAGAAATTTAATTAAAATACTACATTAAATTTATAAGATTTTTAAAAATAATGATGTCTCATAAAGTAAGCGTTTTCAGAAAAGAACATTTTAATGCAGCCCATCGGTTACATAATCCCGATTGGTCTGTAGAAAAAAACAAAGAAATTTTTGGTTTGTGTAACAATCCGAACTTCCATGGACATAATTATGAATTAATTATTCAAATTACTGGAACAATTAATCCAGAAACTGGTTATGTCATCGATATGAAAGATTTATCGAACTTGGCACAGGAGGAAGTGGTTAAAAAATTTGATCACAAAAATCTTAATTTAGATGTACCCGAGTTTAAAAATTTAAATCCATCTGCTGAAAACATAGCGGTGGTTATTTACCACAAATTAAGAGTTAAAATTGCCGCTGAGTTAGACTTAAAAATTAGATTATATGAAACAGAAAGAAATTTCGTTGAATTCCCTGCTTATTGATTCCGATCGCTTCTTATTAACAGATGAAGAAATTGGTGATAATCATGTAGCCACCTCAATAGATACCCCTATGAGGGAGGATGCATTTGATCTTTCTGATCAAGAGAAAATCAAAATAATCGAAGGCCATTTTAAAGAAATCATGCTCACCCTAGGCCTTGATTTAAATGATGACTCGTTAAGAGGTACGCCAAAAAGAGTGGCCAAAATGTATGTGGAAGAGATTTTCAGCGGTTTAAATCCTGAAAATGAACCCAAAGTAGCTATGTTTGAAAATAAGTTTGGTTACCATGAAATGCTAATCGAAAAGAATATTAGTTTTTATTCAAATTGCGAACATCATTTTGTACCGATCATAGGAAAAACGCATATTGCTTATATTTCATCAGGAAAAGTGATAGGACTTTCTAAATTGAACCGCATCGTTCAATTTTATGCTAAAAGACCTCAAGTACAAGAAAGGCTAACGATTCAAATTGCGAAACATTTACAAAAGGTATTGAATTCTGAACATGTAGCCATTTTTATTGATGCTAAACATCTTTGCGTGTCCTCAAGGGGAGTAAAAGATGATGCTACTTCTACCATTACTTCTTACTATGGAGGTAAATTTCAAGAGGAAAATACTAAACGGGAATTTCTAGGATCGATTCAATCATAAGATGGGTAAATATGTCGTTGTCGGTGGAAGCCAAGGAATTGGCCATTCCATTGTTGCCAATTTAATTTCACAAGGCCACCAGGTAATTAATCTGTCTAGAAATCCTAGTGATGTACCAGGAGTGGAGAATTTCCAATTCGATGCGTTAGAATCGAATGAGGGTGTATATAACACCATTCAAGGTTCCTTAGATGGTCTCGTGTATTGTCCAGGAAGTATCAACTTAAAACCTTTCGGTCGATTAACCAGTGTAGATTTTGAAAAAGACTTTCAAATAAATGTTTTAGGTGCAGTTAAAGCGATTCAAGGATTTTTATCGGCTTTGAAATCATCTCCAACATCATCCATTGTTCTTTTTAGTACCGTAGCCGTGCAAACAGGAATGGGGTTTCATGCTTCCATTGCGAGTGCTAAAGGAGCCATTGAAGGATTAACTCGGTCACTGGCCGCCGAACTTTCTAGTGCTAAAATAAGAGTGAATGCCATAGCGCCCAGTTTAACACAAACTCCACTGGCCAACGCCCTATTAAATAGTGACGAAAAAATAGAAGCAGCTGGAAAAAGGCATCCATTGGGCCGTGTGGGTCAGCCAACAGATATGGCGAATATGGCTCTATTTCTTTTAAATCCAGAAAATGCGTGGATCACGGGGCAAATTTTAAAAGTGGATGGCGGAATGGGAGACCTAAGAGCTTAATCCTTGATCATTAAAGTGCTTTTGATTCAAAGCTAAATTGACTTTATTCCATTCTATTTCTTTGGTAAATGCATGCTTTCTTATTTGGCATTGGCTGATGGGACAGTGTGAGCAGCATTCATCTAAACATGGATCTACATGGACAAATATTTCAATATCGGTCGGCAACACCTGGCCTATCGTCACCTCAAATTCATGAATCTCATCATGAACTCGATTTAAATCCCAATATCTTGGAAGGGTTAGGTGACAGTCAATGTGTAAATCACCGCCATATTGTTGGACTCTAAGGTTATGCAAATCAATCCATTCCTGCTTTTTATTGGAAACAATCCATTGGATCACCTTTTGAAAAACCGCAGGATTGGTTTCATCCATCAGGGCCGCAATGGCCTCTCGAACTAATTTCAAGCCCTGCCAACACATAAAACTTGCAAAAATCAAGGAAGCAACGGAGTCAATCCAAAAAAGGTTAGTTACATAAGTGATGATTAATGCGATGACAACAAAAATACCATTTAAAGCATCTAGTTTAAGGTGTTTCCCGTCAGCAATAATGGCTGGAGAATGAGAATTTTTTCCTTGACTCACTAAATAATACCCAAGAATTCCATTGATAGAAGCTGAACTTAAAGAGATCACGATCCCAAGATCTAAGCTTTTTAACTCGGGATGCGCATATATATGCTGCCATGCATGTAAAAAAATATAAGCAGCAGCTAATAAAATTAAAACTCCCTCTAATCCTGAAGCAAAAAATTCGATTTTTCCATGTCCGTAAGGATGATTTAAATCTCGGGGCAAAGAAGCTAAATAAATCGAATAATAGGCAAAGGCCGCGGCAACAACATTAACAATTGACTCTAAGGCGTCCGTTAATAAGGTAGTAGAACCACTGGCATAGTAAGCATAAAATTTAGCCGCCATGATGGCTAAACTGACTAAAAATGATAAAATGATTAATCGTTGCTTCATTCTTGAATAAAATAGTCTACAAAGATACTATTTTTGCAACATGGAAAAGAAAGAGAATCCCTGGAAGACATTAAGCAATACAACCACGTATGAAAACCCTTGGATTAAAATAGAACATCACGAGGTCATCAATCCAAACGGTAACCCAGGTATATACGGAAAAGTATGTTTTAAAAACATCGCTGTATCCATCGTGGCGTTGGATCAAGCGAATTATGTTTACCTAGTGGGCCAACATCGATACACGATTGATGCTTATTCATGGGAATTACCAGAAGGAGGGTGTTTAATTTCAGAAAAAGAAAATCCATTAGACGCTGCAAAAAGAGAACTATGGGAAGAAACGGGATTAACAGCGCGTTCATGGACGCTTATGGGTGAAATTTACTTAAGCAATTCGGTTACTGACGAAAAAGCGTTTATGTATTTAGCCACCGATTTAAGTCAAAAAATATCAAATCCGGAAGACACAGAAAAACTAGAAATAAGAAAAATACCTTTAGAAGAAGCCATAGAAATGGCTCATCAAGGTGAAATAACAGATTGCCTAAGCGTAGTTAGCTTGTTAAAGGTCCCAAGATTTCATCAATTCTAATTCAGCATAATCAGTTAAATCATATTTAATCGGGACTATGCTGACATAATTGTCGGAAAGTGCATCTAAATCCGTATTGTTATTTAAATCATCGTTTTCCAAATTACCATCCATCCAATAATAGGATTGACCATAAGGGTCTTTGCGTTCTTCAAAAAATTCTCTATAAACAGCATTAGCTTGTTTTGCTACTTTAATTCCCTTCAACGGAAGTTCAGATTTAGCAGGGAAATTCACATTTAAGGTCAATCCTTTGGGTAAGCCATGAACCAAAACTTGTTGGCATATTTTAATAATATAATCATGGCAATGGCTAAAATCAGCATCAGCACCGAATTCGCACAATGAAAAACCTATCGCAGGAATTCCCTCCATGGCAGCTTCGATGGCCGCTGACATCGTACCTGAATATAGAACTGAAATTGATGCATTTGAACCGTGATTGATGCCTGATACGACTAAATCAATTTTCCTTCCCTTTAATATTTGATGCTTGCCAAATTTGACACAATCAGCAGGCGTACCTGAACATTTGTAGGATAAAATTTGAGGACCAAAATCATTTGTTTTACTCACACGAAGGGGCGAGCCCAAGGTAATTGCGTGGCCCATTCCAGACTGATGGGTATCTGGTGCGACAACAACCACTTCACCCATTTCGGACATAATTTCAACTAAAACTCGAATTCCCTTTGAATAGATAGAATCATCATTGGCAATTAAAATAAGTGGCTTTTCTTGGCTCATAACTTTTATATTTGAATGCAATTTACAAATTTGCACGCATAATTAAGACGCATGAAGATTAGGAGAGCATTATTATCTGATATACCCGATATAAAAGAAATAGCGGAAAAAGCCTGGAGGCCTACCTATGATCATATATTGACCGAGGAACAAACAGTCTATATGTTGGATTTAATGTATAATAGCAAAACCTTAGAAAATCAAATCAATGGCGAAATTGCTTATTTTATGGTGGATGAGAATCAAGAAAAGCTTGGTTATTTTGCTGTAGAAAATGTCAATGAACATACAGTCAAACTGCATAAACTCTATTTAGATCCCGCGAAAAAACAAAAGGGATGGGGCAGTAAAATCATCGAATTTATTAAGGAATGGGCGTTAATGAATAAAAGGAATCACATTATTTTAAACGTAAATAAAAATAATTCAGCTGTTCAATTTTATCAAAAAATGGGATTTATTATTATCGAAGAAATGATCCTTGATATAGGAAATGGCTATGTGATGGACGACTATGTCATGCGATTACATCTATCGTCATTTCAATCAAACGTTTAATTTGCGCCTCGGGATTTTTAGAAAATTCATGCGTAATCCGATTGGCTAAAATAGCATTTAATGAAATCATTTCATGGCCTAGAGAGGCAGAAAATGCGTAATAAGCAGCTGTTTCCATTTCAATATTGGTGATTGTTTCACCTTCAAATTTTGTCATAGAAACATCTTGTAAAAAAGTAGGTAGCATCGATTTCATTCTGACTGAACGACCCTGCGGAGCATAAAACCCAGGAGCCGTTAAGGTATAGCCCTGCTGAGAAATCTCTGAAAATTGATGGACTAATTTTTCACTTGCCTTTGCACCATAGACTGGAAGTGAATAGTTAATTTGTTGGCACCATGTGGCGAGCGAATTAGTGGCCAACATACTCGTAGATTCGAAACCATAAAATTGGGCTAAATTATCAAAGCCTATTGCTGCTTTAGAAACTAAAAAAGAGTCTACAGGAATATCTGCTTGAATGCTTCCAGAAGTGCCTATTCGGATCAAATATAAACTTATTTTTTGATCATTTGCATAACGTGTTTTAAAATCGATGTTGACCAATGCATCTAATTCATTCAGGACAATTTCAACATTATCAGCTCCAATGCCAGATGAAATAACACCAATAGCTTGGCCATTTAAAAGGCCAAAATGACTGACAAATTCTCTCTTGTGAATTTTATGTTCAATTTTATCAAAATAGTGAGAAACAAAAGGAACGCGCTCAGGATCACCCACAAGAATTAACTTATGGGGTAATTGGTCTGGACGTACATGTAAATGATAGGTACTTCCGTCCGGATTAATAATAAGGTCAGTGGGTGAAAAATAGGTCATTCGCGAATTTATTGATAATTTTCTAAAGAATTAAAAATATGCAAGTTTCAAAAGTAGAAATACATCAAACCATTTTACATATATTGTCTGAATCCATCATCCAAGCCACAAGGGATTATGATTTAGCGAAGGAGTCGCGTGATTCAGATACCAAAAGCAGCGCAGGAGATAAATTTGAGACCGGAAGGGAAATGATGCAGAGAGAAATGGATAAAATAAGTGCGAGCATCGATCAATCCAAAAACCAGCTAAACTTTTTATCAAAAATTAATTTAAATCGGCCGTATTCAATCGTTGACCTAGGTTGTCTCATTATAACTGATCAGGACATTTATTATATATCAATAGGGCTGGGAAAGGTTGAAATCAATGCTGAACTCATCTATGCGATATCCCTAGATTCTCCGATAGGCCAAATATTTAAAGGAAAAAGGGTAGGAGACATCTTAGAATTTCGAGGTAAAACACTTAAAATCAATCAATTACTATGAAAAACGAATCGTATTTTTATTTATTATTATCGATCATTGGAGGAGGATTTACATTTTATTTTGCCATGAAAGGAGTTGCTTTTCATGAAGGGAATTTTGATGTACTTGAATTTGTTCAAAGCACATGGATTCAAGATGATTATGCGAAGAGTTTAACGTTGGATTTTTGGACGGGCGCTATAGCAGGTACATTTTTTATCTTAAGCGAGGGGAGAAGATTAAAAATAAAATACCACTACCTTTATGTCTTGCTGACAATACTCATTGGATATGCTTTTGCATTTCCACTATTTTTATTTGTCCGTAGTAAATACGTCAATCCAATTTAAGCATGGAAGAATATATTGCTTCTTTTCCAGAGAACACACAAAAGATTTTAAAAGACGTTTGTGAAGCCATCCGCAGTGTAGTTCCAGAGGGAAC
>Ga0214163_1000299_pt1 | contig 23642 bp, 16 predicted proteins | sample LakMenepilimnion_2_FD_153001 | JGI IMG/M metagenome (GOLD analysis project Ga0214163, IMG submission 153001) | Freshwater microbial communities from Lake Mendota, WI - Practice 15JUN2010 epilimnion v4 | ecosystem: Environmental > Aquatic > Freshwater > Lake > Epilimnion/Euphotic zone | place... | reverse complement strand
CCCCTCTCAAGCATGAAAGACCGCGCCCTCAGCACCATCGGCCTCTGGGTCGTCGTCGGACTCGTCATCTGGGTAGGCAACCTCTTTTCTTTCGCCGAGAAAGCCTCTTTCGGGTTGCTCGCGCTTGTCATCTGCGCCGCCCAATATGAGTTCTACCAGCTGGCTAGGTCCATCCCAGGCGTCGGCCGTCCCAGCGTCTCAGGCATCGTCGCGGGCTTCGCCTTGCTCTTCGGGCTCTTTTTCCTCGCCGCCGAAGAAGCCAGGGCGAACTACCTGCTGACCGGCGCCGCCCTGCTCGTGGGCCTGCATCTCCTCTCGCTGCTCCGCCAACCGGGCGAAGTGCCGTCGCTGCTGCGCCGCTTCCCGACGCTCTACGGCTTTGCCTACCTGCCGTTCATGCTCTCCTCGCTCATCGCCATCGCGCGCATGAAGGACGGCAATCTGTTGACGGCGAAATCCATCGGGCTCTATTACGTCGTCTGGGTCTTCGTCGCGACGAAGTTCACCGATGTCGGCGGCCTCCTCTTCGGCGTACCTTTCGGCAAGCACAAGATCGCCCCGACCATCAGCCCCGCCAAGAGCTGGGAAGGCTGCGTCGGCGGACTCGCCTGCTCGGCGCTCGCCTCCGGCCTTTACGCCTGGCTGCTCCGCGACGCCGTCGGCATCAGCTTCATGGTGCCGTGGAAGGCGGCCTTGCTGGCCTTGCCGATCGCGGTCCTCAGCATCCCCTCCGACCTCGTGGAGTCCGTCTTCAAGCGGCTCGCCGGCGCCAAGGATTCCGGCGCGACGATCCCCGGCATCGGCGGCGCGCTCGACCTGATCGACAGCATGGTGCTCACTTCACCCGCCGCCCTGATCTTGCTGTCATACTTCCTGGATTGGGCGAAGCGCGGCTGATGACCGCGTCCGCGCCAGCGATCCACGTCCTGACGGGACCGACCGCCGTCGGCAAGACGGAGACCGCCCTGCGCTGGGCGGAACAGCACGACGCGGAGATCATTTCGTGCGATTCAGTCTGCGTCTATCGCGGCATGGACATCGGTTCGGCCAAGCCGACCGCCGATGAACGACGACGCGTCCGCCATCACGGTCTCGACCTCGTCGACCCGAGCGAGCGCTACTCGGTCTCGCAATACGTCGACATGGCCCGCGCAGCCATCGCCGGCGCGCACGCCCGCGGCAAGCGCGTCCTCGTGACGGGCGGCAGCGGCTTCTATCTGGCGGCCTTCTTCGGCCCGGTGACCGACGAGTTGGAAATTCCGCCGGCGATCACCGACGAGGTGCGCACACTCCACCGGCAAGGCCTCGCCTCGCTCTTGCTCCGCCTCCGCGAACTCGAAGGCCCGAAATTACCCGACTGGCTCGACGTCCAGAATCCCATCCGCGTCGCCAAGGCCCTGGAACGTCGCCTCGCCTCCGGTCGCAGCCTCGATTCCCTGCGTGATGAATTCCTGACCCGCCAAGGTCCCTTCGCCGACCACCCGGTCACGTTCGAACTGCTGGAGCGGCCGGACGCGGAACTCAAAGCCCGGATCGCCGCCCGGACGGAACAGATGCTCGCACAGGGCATCATCGAAGAATCAGAGCGCCTTCTAGGCCTGGGACTCGACCCCGAGCTGACTTCCTCCCGGGCCGTGGGTTATCGGGCCGTCATGGACTGGCTGGAGGGCGGCAAACGGGTCGCCCGTTCGGGACTCGCCGAGCGGATCAACCTGGACACCTGGGCCTTGGTCCGGAAACAGCGTAAGTGGTTCCGGCGTCTGGGATTGGCCAAAGACGGCGAATAAGGGCTGTTTTTAAGATTTCAGGTCTCCAAACGACTGACCCGCGTCAAAAAAGGCTCTTTTATGCCCTTTTACCGCCTCCGTCCTTGCCTCCCCTCGTTTTTTGACCAATTTCCCGACCGAACCCCCTACCCACCCTACCCATGCCCCTGAAACTCGGCCAGCCTCTCCCTGAAATCACTCTCAAGCAAGGCGTACTCGGCGCCGATGGAAAAGTCGGTCTGGTCGACGTCAACCTCCGCCGTAATGTCGGCAAGGGCAAGACCGTCATCCTTTTCGTGCCCCTCGCCTTCACCGGCGTGTGCACCGACGAACTTTGCAAGGTCACCGGCCTCCTCGACGAGTATAAGAAGCTCGGCGCCGACGTGATCGCCATCTCGGTCGACTCCCCCTTCGCTCAGGAAGCCTGGGCCAAGCAGGCCGGCATCGGCCTCACCCTCGTCTCGGACTTCAACCGCGTCGCCCTCAAGGCCTTCAAGGTCAAGGACACCCGCGTGATCCCCGAGAAGACCGGCCTCCTCAACGTGGCCAAGCGCTCCGTCTTCGTGGCCGACAAGGCCGGCAACGTGATCCACTCCGAAGTGAAGCGCGACCCGTCCTCGATGCCGAACTTCGCCAAGATCAAGAAGGCCGTCGAAGCCTAAGCGTCAGCTAGGCTTATTTGAAGGCGGTCGGGCTTGCCCCGGCCGCCTTCTTTGCTTTTGGCTACTGCCCCGGACGACCGTGTCCGGATCTTCCCTTTCATACCCAAACATATCATGGCCCTCAAAGACCCCTTCAAAGCCCTCCGCCCCTTCTCCGCCGGCGGCAAGTCCGGGCAGATCTACTCCGTGCCCGCCCTCGAGCAGGCCGGCCTCGGCAAGGTCTCGCGCCTGCCGGTCTCCATCCGTCTCGTCCTCGAATCCGTGCTGCGTAACTGCGACGGCGTCGCGGTCACCGAGAACGACGTGAAGACGCTCGCCGCGTGGAACGCCGCGAAGCCGGTCGACACCGAGATCCCGTTCGTCGTCGCGCGCATCGTGCTCCAGGACTTCACCGGCGTGCCGCTCCTCGTCGACCTCGCCGCCATGCGCGAAGCCGTCGCCAAGCTCGGCAAGGATTCCGCCGTCATCGAGCCGCTCGTGCCCGTCGACCTCGTCGTCGACCACTCCGTCCAGGTCGACAAGGCCGGCACCGCCTCCTCCTTCCTCGACAACCTGCGCCAGGAATTCGGCCGCAACACCGAGCGCTACGAGTTCCTCAAGTGGGGCATGCAGGCCTTCAAGACCTTCGGCGTCGTCCCGCCGGCCATCGGCATCGTCCACCAGGTCAACCTCGAGTTCCTCGCCAAGCTGGTCTTCCAGAAGGATGGCGTATTCTACCCGGACACCCTCGTCGGCACCGACTCCCACACCACGATGATCAATGGCATCGGCGTCGTGGGCTGGGGCGTGGGCGGCATCGAAGCCGAAGCCGGCATGCTCGGCCAGCCGGTCTACTTCCAGACGCCTGAAGTCATCGGCGTCAACCTCACCGGTCGCCTCCGCGAAGGCGTCACCGCCACCGACCTCACCCTCCGCCTCACCGAGATCCTCCGCAAGGCCAAGGTCGTCGGCAAGTTCGTCGAGTTCTACGGCGAAGGCACCGAGGCCCTCTCCCTCGCCGACCGCGCCACGATCGCCAACATGGCCCCGGAATACGGCGCCACGATGGGCTTCTTCCCCGTCGACGACAAGTCCCTCGACTACCTTCGCCAGACCGGCCGCGACGAAGCGCACATCGAGCTGGTGAAGGAATACTACAAGGCCCAGGGCCTCTACGGCATCCCGAAGGCCGGCAGCATCGACTACACCCAGACGATCGACCTCGACATCAGCACGGTCGTCCCTTGCGTCTCCGGCCCGAAGCGCCCGCAGGACCGCATCGACCTCCCGAAGATCAAGGAGTCCTTCAACACGCTCTTCACCGCGCCGAAGGACAAGAACGGTTTCGGCAAGGCCGCCGCCGACCGCGCCGCTTCCGCTCCGGTGGGTGCCACCGGCCGCTCGCTCCAGCACGGCTCCGTCGTGATCGCCGCGATCACCTCCTGCACCAACACCTCGAATCCTTCCGTGATGGTGGCCGCCGGCCTCGTCGCCAAGAAGGCCGTCGAGAAGGGCCTCAAGGTTAACCCGAACGTGAAGTGCTCGCTGGCCCCCGGCTCCCGCGTGGTCACCGACTACCTCAACGAGATCCAGCTCTCCGGCTACCTCGACCAGCTCGGCTTCAACCTCGTCGGCTACGGTTGCACGACCTGCATCGGCAACTCCGGCCCGCTCGACGCCGACATCGAAGGCGCCATCAAGCAGGGCGACCTCGTCACGGCTTCCGTGCTCTCGGGTAACCGCAACTTCGAAGCCCGCGTCCACGGCGCGGTCCGCTCGAACTTCCTGATGTCCCCGCCCCTCGTCGTCGCCTTCGCCCTCGCCGGCCGCGTCGACATCGACCTCGACTCCGAGCCGCTCGGCACGGGCAAGGACGGCAAGCCGGTCTTCCTCAAGGACGTCTGGCCCACCCAGGCCGAAGTCGCCGACCACGTCGCCCGCGGCCTCAAGCCCGCGATGTTCAAGTCGAAGTACGCCGCCGACTCCCTCGCCAACGCCACCGCGGAGTGGAAGGGCGTCCAGGGCGGCACGGGCGCTCGCTTCAGCTGGAAGGAATCCTCCACGTACATCCAGGAGCCTCCGTTCTTCAAGGGCTTCTCGATGACGCCTCCTCCGGTGCCTTCGCTCGCGAAGCTCCGCCCGCTGGCCCTCCTCGGCGACTCCGTCACGACCGACCACATCTCCCCGGCCGGCGCCTTCAAGGAAGAGACCCCGGCCGGCAAGTTCCTCCTCGCGGCCGGCGTGTCGAAGAAGGACTTCAACTCCTACGGTTCGCGCCGCGGCAACGACCGCATCATGACCCGCGGCACCTTCGCCAACACCCAGGTGAAGAACGCGATGGCCGACGGCAAGGAAGGCGGCTTCACGAAGGTCCAGCCCGAGGGTAAGATCGAGGCCATCTACGACGCCTGCCAGACCTACCAGCAGCGTGGCGAAGGCATGATCGTCTTCGGCGGCGTCGACTACGGCATGGGCTCGTCCCGTGACTGGGCCGCGAAGGGCACCGCCCTCCTCGGCATCCGCGCCGTGGTGGCGCAGTCCTTCGAGCGCATCCACCGCTCCAACCTCCTCGGCATGGGCGTGCTGCCCCTCGAGTTCGCCGACGGCAAGAACGCCGCTTCGTATAACCTCGACGGCACCGAGACCTTCGACCTCGAAGGCCTCTCCAGCCCGATCAAGCCGAAGACCCCGGTGACGCTCGTCATCCGCCGCGCCAACGGCACGGTCGACAAGGCCGCGCTAGTCGCGCGTATCGATACCGCGATCGAAGGCGAATACTACCGCCACGGCGGCATCCTGCCCTACGTCCTCCGCCAGATCCTGAAGTAAAGTCCGGCCTCAGGCGAAACCAAGGGCGGCTCCGCGAGAGGCCGCCCTTTTTCATATCTTGCCCCGAACGGTCCTGAGGCTTAGTCCTTCCTCATGGAAATCGGCGTCATCAACGGCCCTAACCTCGACCGACTCGGCAAGCGCGAGCCGGAGGTCTATGGCACCCAGACGCTCGGCGATCTCGAGAAGCTCATCGAGAAGCATGCCAAGGCCGCCGGTGCGAAGACCCGTTTCTTCCAGTCCAACCACGAAGGCGAGATCATCGACACGATCGCCAAGTGGGCCGACAAGGGCGTGAAGTTCCTGGTGATCAATCCGGGAGGCCACACCCACGTCTCGGTCGCCCTCCGCGATTCCATCGCCGGCAGCGGCATGCGCGCCGTCGAGGTGCACATCTCGAACATCTACAAGCGCGAGGAATTCCGCCACAAGTCCGTCACGGCCTCCGCCTGCGAAGGCGTGATCACGGGACTCGGCTTCGAAGGCTACCTCCTCGCGGTCGACTTCCTGGTCGCCAAGGCCGCGGAGAAGCCGGCCAAGGCCGCCAAGGCGAAGAAGAAGTAAGCCTACGCCGCGGGGAACCGCGCGAGGTCGCATTCTTTCCGCAACGCCCTTCCCTCGCAGAGGTAGGACGCCATCTCGTCGGCCATGAGCGGAGCCCAGACAGTGCCGCGCGGCCCGAGACCGCCGAAGAGGTGCGTGCGCGCCTGCTCTGGGTGCGTGCCCATGAAGGGATGATTGTCCGACGTACAGGGACGGACGCCGGCGATGTGCGCGGTGACCTCGACCTGCACCTCCTGCGCGAAGTAGCTGCGGAAGCGGCGGATGAGCTTCTCCTTCTGGGGCTCGGTCGGCGTCTCATCGAGCTGATCCCACTGCCAATTGGTACCGGTGCGCCAGACACCCTGCCCCAGCGGCAAGGCCCATCCTTCGCGGTTCAGGATGTAAGGCTTGTCGGCGACTGAGGCACGTAAGGTCAGGGCTTCGCCCTTCGCCGGCTGCCACGGCAGATACTTGAACGGCCCGCGCTGAGCGGACTTATAGCCGTCGCAATAGACGATGGCGCCGGCGCGGAGGGAGCGCCACGTGACGCCTTCGGCATCGGCCACCGCCTCAGCCGGATCGAACGCTGCTTCGGTGAGGCTGCCGGCGGCCAGGAGTTCAGCGCGGACATCGGCGAGCAATTTCGGCAGATCCACCCACGCGCCGTTCATGAGCGCGCCGCCGAATGCATCGGTCAGGCCGGCGTCAAGCTGGCCCTGAGCGGAGGTCACGCGCTCGATGAAGGGCTGGCAGCTGCGGCACTCGGTGCGCTTGAGCCCCTTGGCGCGCTGCTCGTCATCGACGAACATCCGGTAGACCGACGTCGGACGGAAGACGCCGCGGGCCGAGAGCCGCTCCTGGGCGGCGGCGAAGAGTTCGGGGTAATCCTTGGTCAGGGTGAAACGTCGTCCGGTCAGCGGGGTCATCAGGCCGGCGGCGACCTGCGAGGAGGCGGACTTCCAACCATCGTCGACGACGTGGACCTTGCGGCCACGACGGATCAGTTCCTGGGCGAGCAACGAACCCGCCAGGCCTTGACCGACGATTAAAAAATCAACCTGCATCACCGGAAGGAGACGCAGGTCGAGGGAAGGTCAACTTTCGGCGGTCTTTTGTCAGAAACCGACGGCGTTCTTGGTGCCCTGCTTGGTCACGATCTTCTCGTCGGTCCAGACGGCGACGCCGCGCTTGGCCTCGACCAGGGTGAGCTGGAACACGAAGGAGCTCTGCCGGGTGCTGCCGGCGTTGCTGCGGTCTTCGAGGATCTTGCCCTTGAGGACGTATTCGGCCTCGGGACGCGCGGAGATGTCGGCGGCCGGCTCGTTGTCCAGCAAGGTCACGCGGCCGGCATTGACCAGCGGCACGGTGATCTTGGAGAGGAGCAAGGAGGTGTCGAAGTTGTCAGCGGTGTCGTTGGTGATGGTGCCCAACCGGAGAACCGGCGCGCCCTTGGAGAAGGACGGCGACGAGATCATGGACTGGAGCATCTGGGAGCCCGCGGTGGCGAAGTCCTGGATGTTCACCTTGTCGAGGCTGACCACGAGCTCGCGGCCCTGCGGGTCCTTGTAGGTGGCGGGCGTGCCGCAACCGACGATGAAGAGGGCGCAGGCGAGGAGGAAGAGCTTGTTCATAGGAGGAAGGTTCAGCGGGTGATGAGGCGGAGGCGGCACTCGGCGGACGTGGCCTTGAGGGCGGTCGCGGTGACGGTGGTGAGGGCGCCGGGCTCGAGCGGGGTGACGATCCAGTTGGGCTGGGACTCGGTCACGGTGCCGTCGGCGGCGAGCCACTCGAAGCTGACGTTGATGGTCTGGCGCAGGTAGGAGCCGTTACGCAGGTCGAACTGGACGCGGGTGTAACCGCCGTCGGTCTTGGACTTACGCGCGGCGAGGAGCTCGATCTTGTTGCCGATGCGGGCGTCGTTGAGCTGCGTGGTGAAACCGCCCTCAGGACGCGTGGTGGCGTAGTTGACGGCGTTAGGCGGCGTCATACCACGCTCGAGGCGATCGCCCGTCTCCAGGACGGTGGAGCAGCCGGCCAGGAGGCCGAGGGCGAGAAGAGGCAGGAGTTTTTTCATGGGACGAGAAGGGTGCAGCGCAGAACGATAGGGAGATTTTCCTGCGTGGACTTGAGGCTTACAAGCAGAACCTTGCCCGCCGGGAGCGTCAGGGAGGCCTCCGGATGGCCGGGTACGGTCAGCTTCTGCCCCGGCTTGGCCTCGAAACGGGCCACGGAGAAGCGGGCCGGCAAGGCGGACCAGTTGCGGATGTCGGCCTTGGTGGTACCAACGGTGTATACGGCCGTCCCGACCTTTGTCGCGATGGACCAAAGCATCGCACCGGAGCCTCCGTTGCCGTTTCTCGCGGCTTCTTCCGAGGATTGGTTGATCAAATAGCTGGCGGTGGCCTTGACCGCCGCGGAGGTGAAGGCCTGGGCTTTGACCCCCGGAAGCGCGGCCTCGAAGTGCTTGGCGATGAGGGAGTCCGGTCGGCTGGCGAGCGGCAACGCGATGTCCTGCGTATCCAATTTGACCTTCAGATTGTAATTCAGCCCGGAGGGGCGGATCGCCGGCAAAGCGACGCTCACGTAGGGCACACGGGGGGCCACGATGAAGAGCGGGATGTCGACCCGCTGCTGATACCACTCGGGACACATGCCGGTCTCGACGACGACATAGACGATCGTCCCCTTTCCTTCGACGGCGGGCCCCTCGGCATCCTTGAGATCCTGGCGGAATACTTCGTTGGCGCCGTTGAGCTGCGTGGCGGCGAGCAGCTCCTTGCGGGCGCGCTCACGATCCGACGGATCCTGACCGAGACGCAGGAAGAACATGCCTTGAAGCCAGTGGCTGAAGGCATCGTCGTAAGCCCCCTCGGCGGTGAGCCCGGCGAGGTTCTCCTCGATCATGCCCAAGCCATCTTTAGTACGCTCATCCTGCGTGGCCTTGGCGACGTCATACTTGTCGTCGGCCTTCGGCTTCACGTAAAGCGCTCCGGTGCCGAAAGCCTGTTGGACGAAGCGGAGACGGGCCATCGCGACGCGGGCGCCATTGACATCGCCCAGTTCAAGTCGGTTCAAGGCTTGGTAAGTGGAGGCGTAGATGCGGTCGGCGGGCTTGGGTCGGTAGGCCTCGGCGTAAGCGCTGGTGAAAGCGCCCAAGGTCGCGTCGGTGACCGAGAAGCCGGGACGTTCTTCCTCGGCCCGGAAAGCGGCTTCGATCTGCTCGAAAAGCCGGCTGCTATCCTTGAGCTTCCCATCGGCGCGCAGCGCCGCGGCGGCGTCGAGATTCCAGACGAGAGCGTCCTTCGGCTGATCGGCCGCGAAGGTCTGTGCGACGGTCGCCGCGGTGGCGTAATCCCCTTCTTCCACCGCCGTGCGCACGCGAGGACCGCGGTCGACATAAGTCGCGCAGCCGGTCAGGCAGAGCAGCAGGATGAAAAGAGAAGCACGCACGGGGACAGTCCGCCTAGACTACCCCGCCCCGCCCACAAGTAAAGGACGCTCAGGACAAGCCTAGCCAGCGAGCACCCAGATAGAGCCAGACGGGCGTGACCAGCGGACAGCACAGCATGGTGATGACCGAACAGCGGAGCGACACCATGACGTCACCCTTGAACATCTCAACGATCAGGAAGGTGAAGATACCGCAAGGCATCGCGGCCTGGACGAGCATCACCTTGCGCAAGGAGTCGTCGGTGACGAGGAAACCGGCCGCGGCCAGCACCAGCAAAGGCATCGCCAGCCAGCGGACCGCCATCACCCCGAAGGAGACCGGCGCGTCAGCGGCGAGCCGGAAGTCCTTGATGATCTCATGCAGGTAGATGCCCGTGAGCAGCGTCCCGATCGGGATGGCGCATTCGCCGATGGCGTGGCAGAGGTCGCTCGCGAAGACGATCGGGGCGCTCTTGCCGAAGCCCGCGAAGTTGATCGCGAGCGCCACGAACAAGGCGACGGTCATCGGCTGGAACAGCTTCTTGAGCCCCTTGCGCAGGGATTCGCCCGAGAGCATCGCGATGCCGACCGTCCAGACCGCCGCCTCGACGCCGACATTGTGCACGAGGAGCACCCCGATGACGTCGTGGTCGAACAGGGCCGCCGTGACCGGGATGCCAAGGTAGCCGAAGTTATTGACGCCGGCGGAGAACGCGAAAGTCCGGCGGGCCGTACCAGCGGGCACCTTGCTGAGCGCGCCGATGACCGTCGCGACGGCGTAGCCGGTCACGATCATCAGGAAGCCCGCGCCAAGGTAGAGCAGCGCCTGCGAGCCCGAGGCGATCAGCGGATTGCCGCTCACGCGGGAAAAGATCATGGCCGGGAAGAAGACCCAGATGATCATGCGCATCAGCGGCTGACGGGCGTGCGCGCCCACCCAACCCTGCCGGGCCATGAACCAACCGAGCAGGATCAGCAGCCCAAGACGGGTGATGGCCAGCGCGACGTCGGCGGAGAAGACATTCATGGACGAAGCCGACTATCCCATGACCTACGGACGGGGAAAGAGCAAATTCGGGTCAAAGCGGTTAGCGGTTGGCGGTTAGCGGACAGGAAAAGACCTGACACCAAACAAGACCAAGACCCGCCTCCACCTACCACTCTTTGGCCTTTCCAGCTGTCATCTCATCTAACCGCCAACCGCTAACCGCCAACCGCTTCCACCCATGAGGCCGCCTACCTTGACATTCCCGGCCGAATGAGGATAATAGATGACGTTCCTTCTCAGTCGGATCCCGCAAATGACCGACGTCTCATTTCGGGGGTGTTCCGGATTCGATTCCCGCCAAGATATCGCGACGGCATGCAGAGGGTAGTTCGTAACCTCTTAAATCCAACGGACAGCACTATAACTGCTAAAAACACCATCACGTTCGAGAACGACAACGTTCTCGCGCTCGCTGCCTAAGTACAGCGACGAGCCCCAGGGCGCGCCTGCAGTCCTGGATCAGCTCGGTTAACGTGGGCGATCCCCTCCTTTAGCTGTTATCTCCGGGGTAAGTGAGAATACAGATAGGTCGCACGGGTGCTCATCCCCAAACGCGATCGAGATCAATGATGAAGCTACGCATGTAGAAGTTACGACGTAAGGGTAGGAAGACGTGGGTTCGACTCCCACCACCTCCACCATTTGAGAAGAAACCAGCCTGCGACCACCCGGTCGCGGGCTGCTTGCGTTGGATGATTTCGTCATCAGGCGGCCCTGTGGCGACGGATTGCCCACAAAACGTCCGTTCGTCGGCTTGTGGCAAACCTCACATCCGACACCCTTCAGATATGCGCATCCTGCTCGCCCTGCTGCTCCTTTCCGGCCTAGGAGCCCCGCTGCCTGCTCGAGATAAGCCTAACGTCGTCATCATGCTGGTCGATGACCTGGGCAGCGGCGACGTGAGCTGCCTCTTCCGCGACGTGGTGAAAACGCCGAACATCGACCGCCTCGCCAAGGAGGGCGTCAAGTTCACCTCGGGCTACGTCACCGCCCCGCTCTGCGGTCCCTCCCGGGCCGGCTTCCTCAGCGGTCGTTACCAACAGCGCTTCGGCTTCAACGGCAACCGCGACGGCATCCCGACGGACATTCCGCTCCTCCCGGGCCTGCTGAAGTCTGCCGGCTACCGCACGGGCATCATCGGCAAATGGCACAGCGCCGGCCCTATGCCTCATGAACGTGGCTGCTTCGATGAGTCGCTGGTTTCGGCCACGTCCAGTCCCTTCATCGACTTCTTCCGGCCGAAGCTGATGCGCGATGGCAAGGTCGAGCAGTTCACGGAATATAGTACGGACCTCTTCGCGCGTGAGGCGGAGAGCTTTATCCGACGTCATGCCGATCGGCCTTTCGCCCTGACGGTGACCTTCAACGCCCCGCACATCCTCCGTACCACGAAGGACGCAATGGTTCATCTGAAGGATCTGGAAGCAGGCCAGGCCGCCGGCAAGGTAGTCGATATCCCTAAGGTCCCCACGGCCCGTCCAGGCGAAGCCGCACGCTATGCCGCCCAATTCCCCGGCGACACCGCCCGCGCCGACACGGTCGCGACGATCGTGGCGCTGGACGAAGCGGTCGGACGCATCCTCGACAGCTTGAAAGCGGCCGGACTGGAACAAGACACGTTGGTCTTCTTCTTCGCCGATAACGGCGGCCACCCGGAAGTCCGCAGCGAGAACACGCCCTTACGGGATTATAAATGGAATCTCTTCGAAGGTGGCATCCGCGTCCCCTTCCTCGCCCGCTATCCGGCCAAGTGGCCCGCCGGCCGCGCCTTCGCCCACCCGGTCAGCTCACTCGATATTCTTCCGACCTGCCTCGCCGCCGCCGCCATCCCGGCGCCCGCAGGCCTCGATGGTATCGACCTGACGCCATTCCTCGGCGCACCGACTCCGGCGGCCCCTCACGAGAACCTCTTCTTCGCCATCGCCAAGCAGGCCGCCGTGCGCTCCGGCAAATGGAAATATGTCCGCGACCAGCAAGGAGGGCAGCACCTCTTCGACGTTGAAGCCGATGTCAGCGAGTCGAAGGACCTCGCGACGAGCGAACCGGCCAAGCTCAAGGAACTCGCCGGGCGCTGGGAAGCCTGGAACACCAAGGTGCGTGCCGAGGCGAAGTAAGGGCAGACCTATCGACGCGGCCTGACGAGGACGAGAAGGTTAACGCGGTCTTCGGCGATCCAACGGATGGACCCTGCGAGCCTGGGCACGTAGAAGTTATCGATGACGCCGACGTAGTGGACGCCGCCGACTTCGGCCCGTCCTACCGCCACGACCTGATGCCCCCAGCTGAGCTGCGGCTTACGCGGCACCAAGACCATGCACGACACGAGCACCGGACGGCCGGCGGAAAGCTCGGCGCTCAAGAGCCGGCGGTCGTAACCGGAGATGGCGACATCGACATCCACGCCGCGCTCATCCGCATCAGCCTGCAAAGCCTCCGCGAGTTGCTCCGGGAAAGCTCCCGCCAAGGACATCTTGCCGTCGGTGTATCCTTCCGCGTCCGGGATGACGCCCATCCGCAGGCGGCTCCGCAGGCGACGCACCAAGGCCTGCTCCCCTTCCCCGCCCCATGTCGCCGTGGTCGGACGCGCGGCCCAGAAGGCGATCAGGCTCGCGCCGGCCGTGGGCACGCAGCCCGAGGCGACGAGCGTACCATCCGGCGACTTCATCGGGAACTGCTGGATGGAAGGCACGCCTGCCAAGGCGAAGGCCTGCGGCGTCGCCGCGTCACGAAGTCCTTCGACGCTGAAGTCGATGAGCCGACCGTCATCCGCCCAGGCCAGGTAACCCGCCGAACCTTCGGCGCAGCGCAGTTCAGCCCACCAGAAAGGACGTCCCTGCCGCTGCCAGCGTGTCGGCTCCGGGCGTATGCGACGGGCCTCGCCGATCTCCACTGACTTCAAAACATCGGACACGAGACCCGCAGCACGGATCGTGGCCAGATGCGCCTCCGCCCGGACGACCTCGGGCTTAGGCTCGGAGCACCCGCAGAGGAAAGCGACGAGGACGAACAGGCTGGCGCGCAGGGTCGTCCTCATGGCGGCTCAGCGCTTCCGGTAGACCTCGAGGCGGCAGTCGTAGCCGCCGAGGTCGACGGTGCGGCTGGATTCCAGACGCAGGGTCGGGTCAACGGACGAAAGGCGCAGCGGGTTCACGAAGACGAGACGGCCGTTGGGACGCAGGACTTCGCAAGCGATCTTGAAGAGATCGGTGAACATACCGTGCATGTTCGGCACGCGCACGCGGCGACCGAGCGGCGGATTCGATATGACCAGCGAGACCTTGCCGCGGTCGAGTTCCGGAATGCGGATGATGTCGCGGAAATCGCAGGTGTGGAACGCGGCCTTGGTGCCAGGCAGCTTGGCGGCCTTGAAGTTGGCTTCGGCGATCGCGATCGCGGCCGGGTCGATGTCGGTGCCGACCACCTGCCCCACCCCGCCGGCCAAGGCCGATTCGATCAGCTCCAGTCCGGAACCGCAGAACGGATCCCAGACGATCTCCTTGTCCTGCCGGCCGGCCACGCGCACCAAGCAGGCCGCCAGCGGCGGGTGCGAGGCGGCGTTGACGGCGTCGGTACGGTAATAGAGACGAGGATTAGGCGAGATGCGCGGACGCAGTTCCACGAGGGCGCTGCGTTCATCGAAATGCACGTCGACGGACCACGGAGATTCGCGGGCGTCGTTGAGGACGCGCGGATTCAGCTCGAAGGCCTTCTTCGTGACCTTGGCGACGGCGTCGTCGTGATTGCCTTCGGACACCATGCTCAGGCGGTAGCGGGCCGCGCCCTGCGTAAGCGCGAGCATCAGCTTCTCGGTGAGCGGCGAAGCGATGGCCTTCGCGAGCACCTCGAGCGCTTCGGCCGAACCCGGTTGACGGATGAAAGCCAGGAAGAAGGCCGCCGTATCGAAGCAGCGCAGCTGATAAAGTTCGGCGAGCGTGAAGGCGTCCTTCGGCTCGACCACCACGAAGCAGCCGCGAACCTCGACCACGCGGAACTTGCCGCCGCGGGCTTCGTCTTCGCGCACTTCGTCGGCCACGATGGATTCAAGACCCTTGCGGCAGCGCAGGTGCAGGCGCAGGCCGGGATGCTTCGGCACGACGGCGTCCTGGCGGACGATGCTCGGACCCCCCTGTCGGGCCACGCTCGCGCGGACCTTCTGTTCGTCGATGAGCTTCTCACCGGAGCCGGTGACCGCCTTTAGGGTCGCCGCGCCGCCGATCTTCTCGAGGGCCGAGGCGACCTTCTTCTTCTCCCGGTCGACGCCGGTGGTCTTAAGGATGTCGATCAGCTTGCGCTCGGACTCCTCGTCGCCCCCGAGCTTGGGGATGGCGGCGGTGGCGTAGCGGCGGATCTTCTCGGAAGGGTCCTGCAGGAGGCCGATCATCCAGGCCTTCACCGCCGCCTTCATCTCGGGATTGCGGGACGTCGAGAAGACCACGCCCACGGCCCGGACCAGGGCGACCTGCTGGTTGCGCTCCTTCGGGCCGAGCTGGTCGAACTTCGGGACCTCGACGGTCCAGAGCTGGGCGGCCGGCAACTCGCGCAACTGTCGGTAAAGGTCGTTGTCGGCTTTCATGGCTTGGGTAGTCGGGCGGGCGGGCGGCAAAGTCAAGGGAGACGCAGGCGGGCGGGCCAGCGCGGGCGACGTCCGCAGCGTCGGTCGGCGTGTCGCACTTTGGGCTTTTTCCTAACAAAAATAACCAAAAGCAACCGAGCGTTTGTCAGCCCGGGAACTTGGCACGAAAACCCGGCTCCGCCCCCCTCGGACCAATCCACAAGTTGCCTTTGACAGGGGGGAATTATTGCCCACTAGATTTAGGCGTCTTGCGGTCACCGCCAAGGCACCCGGCGGCTCAGCCGCCAGCCCATCCGACCACTTTTGCCCACACCAGAAATGAAGAATCCCGGACTTCCCGAAAAACAGGGTCTTTACGACCCCCAGTTTGAGCATGACGCCTGCGGCGTCGGCTTCGTTTGCCAGATGAAGGGCAAGCGTTCGCACGATATCATCCAGCAGGCCCTCACCATCCTGGTGAACCTCGACCACCGCGGTGCGTGCGGTTGTGAGACCAACACGGGCGACGGCGCGGGCATCCTGCTCCAGCTCCCCCACGGGTTCTTCGCCAAGCACGGCCCGGCCAACCTCCCCAAGCCCGGCCACTACGGCGTGGGCATGCTCTATGTCTCGCCGGACGCCAAGATCCGCGCCGCGACCGAGGCCACCTTCACCGACCTCGCCAAGTCCCTCGGGCTCTCCGTCCTCGGCTGGCGCACCGTCCCCGTCGACAACTCCTCCCTCGGCAAGACCGCCGTCGCCAGCGAGCCGGTCGTCCGCCAAGCCTTCCTCGGCCGCCCGGCTGACTGCGCCACCGACCAGGACTTCGAACGCAAGCTCTTCATCCTGAGCAAGCAGGCCCACCACCAGATCCGTGGCGCGGGCAAGGACGAGTTCTACTACGCCAGCTCCCTCTCCTGCCGCACCATCATCTACAAGGGCATGCTCATGCCCGAACAGGTCGGGAAATACTTCACCGACCTCGCCGACAAGTCGATGGACACCGCGCTCGCGCTCGTCCACTCGCGCTTCTCGACCAACACCTTCCCGAGCTGGGAACGTGCGCACCCGTATCACTACATCGCGCACAACGGCGAGATCAACACCCTCAACGGCAACGTCAACTGGATGAAGGCCCGCGAGCCGCTGCTGGCCAGCCCGCTGTTCGGCAAGGAACTCCCGAAGATCCTGCCGATCGTGAACCCCAACGGTTCCGACTCCGCCAAGTTCGACAACGTCCTCGAGCTGGTCGTCATGGGCGGCCGCTCGCTGCCCGAGGCCATGATGATGATGATTCCCGAGCCGTGGAACGGCCACGAATCCATGAGCGCCGAGAAGAAGGCGTTCTACGAATACAACTCCTGCCTCATGGAGCCCTGGGACGGCCCCGCCTCCGTCGTCTTCACCGACGGCACGATGATCGGCGCCACCCTGGACCGCAACGGCCTCCGCCCTTCCCGCTACTACGTGACCAAGGATGACTACGTCATCATGGGCTCCGAAGCCGGCGTCCTCCCGATCGACCCCGCCAACGTCGCCTCCAAGGGCCGCCTGCAGCCGGGCCGCATGTTCCTCGTGAACATGGAAGAAGGACGCATCGTCGCCGACGAAGAGATCAAGCAGCAGATCGCCTCCCAGAAGCCCTACCGCGCCTGGCTCGACAAGAACCTCATCAAGCTCGCCGACATCGCCGACGGTCCCGCCGAGCCCGCCCCGGCCCACAGCAACACCGTCCAGCGCCAGCTCGCCTTCGGCTACACCTTCGAAGACCAGCGTAAGCTGCTCGTCCCGATGGCCAAGGACGGAGTCGAAGCCATGGGCTCGATGGGCACCGATATCCCGCTCGCCGTGATGTCGAACAAGTCGAAGCTCCTCTACGACTACTTCAAGCAGCTCTTCGCGCAGGTGACCAACCCGCCGATCGACTGTATCCGCGAAGAGATCGTCACCTCCTCCGTCACGACCATCGGACCGGAGCGCAACCTCCTCGACCCGAACCCCGGCAGCTGCCACCTGATCGAGCTCCAGTCGCCGATCCTCACCAACGAGGAACTCGCCAAGCTCCGTCACGTCGCCCATGGCCAGTTCAAGTCCGTCACGATCCCGACCCTCTTCGACGCCAAGTCCGGCGCCAAGGGCCTCGAGCAGGCCATGGACGAGGTCTGCCGCCAGGCCGGCCTCCACATCGACGCGGGCATCAACCTCATCATCCTGAGCGACCGCGGCGTCGACCGTAACAACGCCGCCATCCCGCCCCTGCTCGCCGTCTCCGGCCTGCACCACTACCTGATCCGCGAAGGCAAGCGCACCAAGGTCGGCCTCATCCTCGAGTCCGGCGAGCCGCGTGAAGTGCACCACTTCTGCACGCTCATCGGCTACGGCTGCGCGGGCATCAACCCTTACCTGGCGTTCGAGACCCTCGACGACATGATCAAGCAGGGCCTGCTGGTCGGCGTGGACCATTACACCGCCTGCAAGAACTACGTGAAGGCCGCCACCAAGGGCATCGTCAAGGTCGCCTCCAAGATCGGCATCTCGACCATCCAGAGCTACCTCGGCGCCCAGATCTTCGAGTGCGTCGGCCTCCAGCAGAAGGTGGTCGACAAGTATTTCACCGGCACGGCGACCCGCATCGAAGGCGCCGACGTCGTCGCGATCGCCGAGGAGACCCTCACCCGCCATCGCAACGCCTTCCCCGATCGCGTCGACACCCCCGCCACCCTCGAGGTCGGCGGTGACTACCAGTGGCGCAACGAAGGCGAAGGCCATCTCTTCAGCCCGCAGGTGATCCACTCGCTGCAGAAGGCCGTCCGCACGAACAACTACGAGACCTTCAAGGTCTACACCAACCTGGTGAACGACCAGATGCAGCAGATCTTCACCCTGCGCGGCCTGCTCCAGTTCAAAGCCCGGACGCCGGTCGACATCAACGAGGTCGAGTCCATCGAGAACATCCTGAAGCGCTTCAAGACGGGTGCGATGAGCTACGGCTCCATCTCCTCCGAAGCCCACGAAGCCCTCGCGATCGCGATGAACCGCATCGGCGGCAAATCCAACACCGGCGAAGGCGGCGAAGACCCGGCGCGCTTCACCTGGACCAACGAGCAGGGAGATTCCAAGAACTCCGCCATCAAGCAGGTCGCTTCGGGCCGCTTCGGCGTCACGAGCCGCTACCTGACCAACGCCAAGGAGATCCAGATCAAGATGGCCCAGGGCGCGAAGCCCGGCGAAGGCGGCCAGCTCCCCGGCGGCAAGGTCTACCCTCCGATCGCCAAGGTCCGTCACTCGACCCCGGGCGTCGGCCTCATCTCCCCGCCCCCGCACCACGACATCTACTCGATCGAGGACCTTTCGGAACTCATCCATGACCTGAAGAACGCCAACCGCGCCGCGCGCGTCAGCGTGAAGCTCGTCTCGGAAGTCGGCGTCGGCACCATCGCCACGGGCGTGGCGAAGGCGCACGCGGACGTCGTCCTCATCTCCGGCTTCGACGGCGGCACGGGCGCCTCGCCCCAGACCTCCATCAAGCACGCCGGCCTGCCTTGGGAACTCGGCCTCGCCGAGACCCACCAGACCCTCGTCCTCAACAACCTCCGCTCCCGCATCGTCGTCGAGACCGACGGCCAGCTGAAGACCGGCCGTGACGTCGTCATCGCCGCCCTCCTCGGCGCCGAAGAGTTCGGCTTCGCCACGGGCCCGCTGGTGACCCTCGGCTGCATCATGATGCGCGTCTGTCACCTCAACACCTGCCCGGTCGGCGTCGCCACCCAGGACCCTGAGCTCCGCAAGAACTTCACCGGCCGTCCCGAAGACACCGTGAACTTCATGCGCTTCATCGCCCAGGAAGTCCGCGAGATCATGGCCCAGCTCGGCTTCCGCACGCTCAACGAGATGGTCGGCCGCACCGACGCCCTCGAAGCGCGTCACGCCGTCGAACATTGGAAGGCCAAGGGCATCGACCTCTCCAAGCTCCTCTATTCGCCTAAGGCCGGCCCCGAAGTGGGTCGCTTCTGCACCGAGAAGCAGGACCATGGCCTCGAGAAGGGCCTCGACCTCTCCGTCCTCCTGGCGAAGTGCCAGCCGGCCATCGAGAAGGGCGAACCCGTCCGCTACGAAGGCGAGATCAAGAACACCCACCGCGTCGTCGGCACGATCCTCGGCAACGAGATCACCAAGCGCCACCCCGACGGCCTGCCGGACGGCACCATCCACCTGAAGTTCAAGGGCAGCGCGGGCCAGTCCCTCGGCGCCTTCGTCCCTCCGGGCGTGACCATCGAACTCGAAGGCGATGCCAACGACTACGTCGGCAAGGGCCTCAGCGGCGGCCGCGTGATCGTCTACCCTGACGCCAAGGCGACCTTCCCCGCCGAAGACAACATCATCCTCGGCAACGTCGCCCTCTACGGCGCGACCTCCGGCGAAGCGTTCTTCCGCGGCATGGCCGGCGAACGTTTCTGCGTCCGCAACTCCGGCGTCACCACCGTCGTCGAAGGCGTGGGTGACCACGGCTGCGAATACATGACCGGCGGACGCGTCGTCATCCTCGGCGTCACGGGCCGCAACTTCGCCGCCGGCATGAGCGGCGGCGTGGCCTACGTCCTCGACGAGAAGGGCGACTTCGCCGTCCGCTGCAACAAGCAGATGGTCGGCCTCGAGAAGCCTGACGCCAACGATGCGGCCGAACTCCGCGGCCTCATCGAACGTCACGCCGAGCTCACGGGCAGCCATAAGGCCAGGAAGCTCCTCGCCAACTGGGACGCCTCCCTCGCCAAGTTCGTCAAGGTGATGCCGAAGGACTACAAGCGAGTCCTCCAGGCCATCGCGACGGCCCAGGCCAAGGGTCTCAGCGGCGACGCCGCCCTCAACGAAGCCTTCGAGATCAACTCTCGCGACCTCGCCCGCGTCGGCGGCGGCTGATCACCCACCACGTCCACACCAAGCACCTTCTGCACCATGGGAAAACCTACCGGATTTGTCGAATACCAGCGCGAACTCCCGCCTGACCGCGATGCCCTCACCCGCATCGGCGACTGGAAGGAGATCCACCACCATCACTCCGACGAGAAGCTCCAGAAACAGGGCGCCCGCTGCATGGATTGCGGCGTGCCGTTCTGCCACACGGGCAAGCTCATCAGCGGGATGGCCAGCGGCTGCCCGATCAACAACCTGATCCCCGAGTGGAACGACCTCGTCTACCGCGGCCTCTGGCGCGAAGCGCTGGAACGCCTCCACAAGACCAACAACTTCCCGGAATTCACCGGCCGCGTCTGCCCCGCCCCGTGCGAAGGCTCCTGCGTGCTCGGCATGAACAAGCCCGCGGTCACGATCAAGAACATCGAAGTCTCGATCATCGACAAGGGCTACGAGAACGGCTGGGTCATCCCCCGCGCCCCGTCGAAGCGTACCGGCAAGAAAGTCGCCGTCATCGGTTCCGGCCCCGCCGGCCTCTCCGCCGCCGCGCAGCTCAACTACGCCGGCCACAACGTCACCGTCTTCGAACGCTCCGACCGTCCGGGCGGCCTGCTGATGTATGGCATCCCGAACATGAAGCTCGACAAGAAGGACGTCGTGCTCCGCCGCATCTCCCTCCTCGAAGCCGAAGGCGTGACCTTCAAGTGCGGCGTCAACGTCGGCGTGGACGTCTCGCCCGAACAGCTCCGCAAGGACTTCGACGCGGTCATCCTCACCGTCGGCGCCACCAAGGGCCGCGACCTCCCTCTCCCCGGCCGTGACGCCAAGGGCATCCATCTCGCGATGGAGTTCCTCCACGCCAACACGAAGAACCTCCTGGACGGCAAGGCCCCCGACGCGACCATCACCGCCAAGGGCAAGGACGTCGTGATCATCGGCGGCGGCGACACCGGCACCGACTGCGTGGGCACCTCGCTCCGCCACGGCTGCAAGTCCGTCGTCCAGCTCGAGATCATGGCGAAGGCCCCCGCCACCCGCGCCAAGGACAACCCCTGGCCGGAATGGCCGAAGACCTACAAGGTCGACTACGGCCAGGAAGAGGCCGCCGCCAAGTATGGCTCCGACCCCCGCGTCTACCTCACCACGGCCACGAAGTTCGTCGCCGACGAACAGGGCAACCTCAAGGAAGTCCACACCGTCGAAGTCGAATGGAAGAAGGACGACAAGGGCGTCTTCGGCCCCCAGAAGATCGCCGGCACCGAGAAGGTCCGCCCCGCCCAGCTCGTCCTCCTCGCCATGGGCTTCATGGGTCCGGAACAGCCTCTCCTCGAAGCCTTCGGCATCGAGCGCGACGCCCGCTCCAACGCGAAGGCCGAGCACGAGAAGTATGTGACCAACGTCCCGGGCGTCTTCGCCGCCGGTGACTGCCGTCGCGGCCAATCCCTCGTCGTCTGGGCCTTCAACGAAGGCCGTGGCGCCGCCCGCGAGTGCGATAAGTTCCTGATGGGCAAGTCGGAGCTCCCCTGAGCCCTGTCACCATCGACCGCCGAAGCCCGACTCCTTGAGTCGGGCTTCTTGTTGCCATGACAATCCAAGGACGAAGGATTGAACCCCGGCGGGTCCGGGGTAGGATCAAGCATGCGATACGCCCTGCTTGCTCTCCTCACGCTATGGCTGTCGCCGCGATGCCGTGCGCTCTACGCTCATATCGATACCGAAAAAGTACCGATTGAACGCATCTTGATGAATCTGGAGTCAAAACTAAAACTGCAGCCGGACAGCTTCGATCTTCACTATCAGTTGGCCCGCGTATACGCGATGGCCGCTTTTTCAGAGTCAGAGGAACTGCCGGTTTACCAGTCGGGGGAATATCATCAGGGCCGGGTCAGGTACTCAGAGGCCGGAGGCGACAACGGCACGCCTGTCAACGGAGGATTCAGGGCCGAAAGGAACCAGGGACTCAAGGGCAGGGACATCGGGAAAAACCTGTCCAGGGCGCTGCGACACTACGAAGAGTCACTTAGACTCATGCGAAAATCCGGCGACCTCGACCAGGTCCGATGGCACGTGAAACCGGTCCAATTGGGCTATGCTTGGTGCTTGGATAAGGCAGGACTTCGCACGCAAGCCCTTGAAGTCTACAGGCAGACCTTCTGCATCGCATGGCAGACGGAAGTCGAAGGCGAGTTCGACATCGGATATTGGAAAAAAGGGGGCCGACTTGAATTGAAGGACCTGACGAAGGACGTTGGCATGACCTCCGATGGTCGAACCAGTGGAGCCCGACGACATCATCGCTCCCTTGGCGATGGCATTGTCTTCAGCGAAGAATGCATATCATACATGCTTCGCATCCTTGATAAACACAAGGATGCGACGGAGATCGGCATCCTCAATCACCACAAGGGAAGGCTGGCTACGATGACACGGATGGTGACCCCCATCCTGATCCCACTGAGCGATGCTTCATTCGAAACACTCGTCGACCGTGACGCGGGCGTGGCCTTCGACCTGGATGGCTCCGGACTCTCTCGCCACTGGGGATGGATCACGCCTAAGGCGGCCTGGCTGGTCTTCGATGCCAAAGAGAGCGGCCAGATAACCTCCGGGCTACAGATGTTCGGGAACGTGACATTCTGGGTATTCTGGCGCGATGGCTATCAGTCGCTGGGATCGCTGGACGCGAACGGTGACCAACTGCTCGAAGGCGAAGAACTACGCGGGCTTGCCCTCTGGCACGACGCCAACCGCAACGGCATCAGCGAACCAGGCGAAGTTAAGCCGCTCTCCGCCCATGGGATCGACCAACTTTCCTGTCGCAGCGAGAGCATTGGTCCGGATCTGCGCCACAGCCTTCGCGGCGTCCGCTTCAAAGATGGGACCACCCGCCCCAGCTACGACTGGTTCGCCCCAATGATCGCCCCGGCGGCATCGAAATAAGGAGAAGGGTCCGTTATTGCCGAGCCTCGCGGCCGCCCCCACCCTGCCCTCGTGAGCACGCCCTCCCTCGAAGACCTGAAATCCGTCGCCCTGGCCACGGCCATCGCCGCCGGCGACCTGCTCGCCCAGGGCGCCCAGATGAAGGTCAACGCTTCGACGGATGACGACGTGAAGATGCAGGCCGACGTCGATTCGGAGCATCTGGTCCGCGACCGACTCAAGGCCACGGGCATCCCGGTGATCGGCGAAGAACTCGGCGGCGACGCCTCCCTCTTCGACGGCGACAGCCTCTACTGGGTCGTCGACCCGCTCGACGGCACCTACAACTACCTCCGCCGCCAGCCCTCGACCTGCGTATCGCTCGGCCTGATGCGCGGCAAGGAACCCGTCCTCGGCGTGATCCATGATTTCACCGCGAAGAAGACCTACCTCGGCGTCGTCGGCGAGGGCAGCTATCTCAACGGCGTGCGCATCACGCCCGGATGGGTCACCGACATCAAGGACGCGTGCATCATGACGGGCTTCCCCGCCGCCGCCGACAAGTCCGGCCCGGCGATGCAGCTCTTCGTGCAGCAGGTCGGCCGCTATAAGAAGATCCGCATGATCGGCTCCGCCGCGCTCGCCCTGGCCTACGTCGGCGAAGGCGTCGCGGATACGTATTATGAATCCGGCACGAACCTCTGGGACGTCGCCGCGGGCCTCGCGATCATCAAGGCCGCCGGCGGACACTATCGTCTGGTGCCGACCGGCAAGCGTCCGCTGAACTACGACCTCTGGGCTTCCGGCCGCGAGGAGTGGACCCGCTGAGCGCCGCCTTAGGCGTGGACAAAAGACGTCGGACGGCTAGGTTGACCGCGTGCTCCTCGCCCTGACCAATCCGATCAAAGAAGCCATCATCAAGCACGCGGCGGAGAACTACGCCGAGAAAGTCCTCGGTCAGGATTACGGCTCGATGGGCTTCTGGGTGGCCCTCGCGATGGTGG
>Ga0214163_1000297_pt1 | contig 23651 bp, 43 predicted proteins | sample LakMenepilimnion_2_FD_153001 | JGI IMG/M metagenome (GOLD analysis project Ga0214163, IMG submission 153001) | Freshwater microbial communities from Lake Mendota, WI - Practice 15JUN2010 epilimnion v4 | ecosystem: Environmental > Aquatic > Freshwater > Lake > Epilimnion/Euphotic zone | place... | reverse complement strand
GGAACTTTGATATAATAAAAGAGTAAGAAAGATATATTATTATGAAGAAATATTATTTGAGTGATTATATTGAAAATTATGATGGTGGTTTGGTTAATGTTGATATTGTTGAAGAGTTTAATATTGATGGTGAGAAGTATAGTGTGTTGAAAAGGAATGATGGAATGGAGTTTGTGGTGTTGGATTATGAAGGTGATGATGAGTATATTTGGGTGAGTGTTGGTGAGGATGGTGATTATGATGATGTTTTTGAGTTTAAAGATTGATTGAGAGAGAAGAGAGAGAGGAAAAGGAACTTTAATATAATAGGATTATGAAAGATATGTTTAATAATTTGATTGAAAAGGTTAAGGTTTGGGGTGAGAAGGATTGGGATAATAATGTGAATGAGGATGGAGAGTTTGAGGTTTATGATAATATGGGAGGGTTGGATTTTGTTTTGAAGAGGAGTGATTATTTTGGAAAGTTGGAAGAGGTTAAGAATTTTAGTGAGTTGGAAAGTTGGTGGATGAGTATTATGGGTATGGATGGGGATGGAGGATTTGTGAGTTGGTTGGATGAGGTATGTAGGGGGTAGGGAACTTTAATATAATAAGAGAGTAAAGAATAATATGATTGATAAATATCGCCCCCCTCCTAAATCTTTAAGCCTGCAGGGAACTCTGATATAACAATAGTATGATGTCACCAATGCCTTTTGGCATGAAGGTCTCTGATACGATTAATCAGATAATGGAGAGGGTAGAGAGAAATCACTACCCTCTCTCTTTGTTTAGAGGCCCATGGTCATTCTAGAATGGTCACAAATACTATAGCCCTGAGCAGATTTACGAGCCGGGCTTATAGGCGAGCCCCTCATAGACCAGCGAGGGCGGTCTCCTCTCCAGAGAGAGTATCAGAGACCAGTAAGGAACAATGATACAATAATGGTATGAAAGATGTTAACTACTACTTAGACAAAGCTTCTAAAATGAGCGTAGGTGAAGAGATGGCTGTAAACGTTCTCTCAGACGATAGCCGCTGGGTCAAGAGGACTGGCTATAATACTTTTGAGTGTTATGAATCAGCAGGGCATGATAGTAATATACGCGATCACAGCGTTCATACTATTGATACTCTTAAAGACTTTATCCAGTATGCTCTAAGCTAGACGTAAAGGAACACAGATACAATAATGGTATGAAATCAAACTACGCAATCATCTTTCATACTCAAAGCGATTATGAAGCGGCATTTAGCATTATTAAATCTCTCAACCCTGATGATATTGATTCGGAAGAGATCGAAATGGGTTGGGAGTCCGAACGTGGTCGCCGCCGCGCTATTAACGAATTAAGGAAGATTGGTATTGAAGTCGACACGTACAATAAGTATGATAGGATGTGATAGGAACACTGATACAATCATAATATGAACGAAGCAAATAGGCTCATTAATGACATTGTTGACATTATATCCCGTCAGGTCATACCCATCTCGGATCGTGATCGGGACAATATCCAACAGGAAGCCCACCCTCTTGTCCTCGACCTGATTGAAAAGGTTATTGAGAATACGAGACTAGTCGACCAACATGCGCGATCCTTGGGGATGTGGGCTGATAAGGATTAGGGGGTTGGGGAGTAGGAACTCCAATATAATAAGGGAGTAGTGAATGTGTTTAATACTAATAGTACAAATATATTAATAGTATTAGTTTATTACAAAAAAGGAATAAAGGAACTGCTATATAATAAGGGAGTAAGGAAAGCAAAACAAACAAATACAAAATATGGAAACACCGCAAATCGTTACTGTTGGACTTATTGGTTTAAATCTGCTTTGTGGCATTATTATGCACAATAAAAATATTAAGGTTAATGCTGTTTATAGTATTTTGAATACTGTTGTAACGTTCGCACTTCTCGATTGGGGTGGGTTCTTCAACTAAGGAACTCAGATATAATAAGAGAGTAAGGTAAGTAAAACAAAACAAACAAATAAAGAATAATATTATGGCTACTCAATATCGTTTTAAGACTGTGATGGTTAGTGATTCGGATCGTTCTGACTTCTCTACTCTGAGAGATAGTTTTGGTATTAAAGTTTCTGATAAGGAGTTGTTCTCTGCTATCTTTAATATTGTTGATAAGGATAAGGTTAAAGAGTTGATTCTTGAGACTAAGAAGACTGAGGCGATTAGTAAGGAGAAGGAGAAGATTAAGAAGTTGGAAGTTAAGTTGAAGGAGAAGCTTCAGAAACTTCAGAGTAATCAGACTGAGGAGAAGAAGGAGAAGGTCTCCTAAGTAGAGATAGGATAAGGGAGAGGGTAGGGAGAAATCTCTGCCCTCTCTTTTTGTTTAAAGGAACACTGATACAATAACTGTAATGAAAGAGATCGAATTCAAACAACCAGAGGTCCTCAGCCAGAGGAACTATAACATCTACAGTGTAGACTTCAACGGTGGTGAACGTCTCAGTGATGATGAGATCTATAACCAGGCTGCAAAGGACTATCCTCAGTTGATGGGTCGTCAGTATGCGATGGGTCGTATGGTAGTATTCAATAAGAGCGTCGATCGTGATGTGAACGGAGGCACTATCGAGGTCACTCTGGCCTGGTACGACTAATCAGACGATAGATAATATTCAGAGAGGGTATAGAGAAATCTATACCCTCTTTCTATTATGATACCACCTTCTAGAAATATAAGGGTTCTCAGAAGATATGGGGGTTCTAGAAAAACTGGGGGTTCTAGAAACCTTAAGCGTGCGAACTGTTATAGATATATTCCCGGGGGTCGGGCCCGGGAAAGTGCATGCTCTACAAAAATTTTTTTTCGCGGAAACCCCTCTATATAGCAAGAAAGCCCCCCGAATTTTTTTTCGCTAAGACTCTCTGTATATACGGAAACACCCCTTTGCCTTATCTAAATACTCTATATGACTTTTGATACACTGGTAAAGAGAGCTCTTATGGAGTCTAGAGAAGATAAGGATATAAGAACACTCGATTCAGGAGCGCAATTTTGGGGAGGTATGGCTGTAGCACCTAAGAATCCGTTTGAGATTACTCTCGAACAATCCAAAGATTACGGCATACCCCCATCCCACTATAAGAAGATTGGGGAAGGTTCCGCATCTATTGTGTATTCCGACGGCGAAACTATAGTTAAAATAGGCAAAGCAAGCCGCGGAGGTACATTTGTTAACGGGGCTATACAGGAGACACAATGGACCGATATACTCAGAGGCAGAATGAGAGAGCATGAGAAATTAAAGAAGATAGAGGATATACCTCCGTATCTCATACCTCAAGAGGGGACGTTTCTACACTACTCTACTTATAAGAACCTTGACAAGAAGCCCGTAGAGGGTGCTGTCTATAACAAGGATCATAAGGGATTTGGCATCTTCGATGAATATAAGTTTTCTACAGCTGGCTCACGCATACTAGATAATGGTATTATAGAGCAGCAGGTGGTTGACACGGGGCGTTATAAAATTAAGGAAAGAAATTTGCTTTATGATATAGGCAATCATATTGAAAAGCATGTTGGGTCTGTTGATAATCGTGGCATATCTGGTAATATATTTTTCGATCCAGATAATAGAATAGTCTATGTTATTGATAACTAATATATTAAATAACGTATATGAGGATTATCAAGCAAGACACGCAGATGCTTTCTGAGGCATATTTAGATATATGTCGACAGTCTAATAAGAAAGCATCTCAGCTAGTTAGAGAAGAGCGGGAAACTTATGAGTATGGTGACGATCGCAATCGTAACGGGTTTGATTCATTAGGAGCTGACCTAATACAGGAGCTTGATGAATTTAATGATCATCTTGAAAGAATGATTGCTGATTATAAGGGCGCCGGGGCAGACGTTATTGAATATGCGATAGACTATATAGATAGCGTCATACATAAATCTTCAGGGGAGCTCGACGATGTAATGGACAAGATGATGGACTTTGTTACGTCCCTCAGAGAGGATTTTAACGATTACGAAGAAGAAACTCAAGATGTTGTTAGTTATCTAATAAAATATATTAAAGATCTTCTTAGAAGTTATTAACTTATAGCTTATTGGCTGCTGATAGACTAAATAAGGTATATGAAAATCATTAGAAAAGATGTCGAAATGTTATCTGAGGCATATTCGAGTATGTATAATAGCTCCATGGGGGGTGAAAATGCCGAGAATTTTCGAGACGAAAAAGACAATAGTGAGTTTCGGGACGGAAAAGACGACGACTATAGAGATCTTTACTATAACTTAAAAGACTATCTCGATAAATTCGGAAGAGATCTCGAGGAGCTCTACAACTATTTTACTAGCAATGATGCTCCAGGTCATTCTGAAGCAGCTGATTTAGTTAATAGCGTTATTGATACCATTGATGATTATAATGAGCAAGCTCAAGGAGACGGTACAAGAGAGGAATTTGTCGAATTAAAAGATAAGGTGGAGGGATTCTTACGGGATCTTAATGATAATTATGAGAGCTACGGATCTGTAGCTCAAAATGTTATTGATGGAATTATAGATGACCTCAATAGCGAATTAGAAACCTACTAAACTATATAACTATATGTTCCAATTTCAATTTGATCTCTTAGTCGAGCAGCTTTTAGAAGAAGCTTCGAAGTGCACTGGTCCTACTAAAAAAGCTTCATCTACCTCTAAAGGTAAGAAGTGGATGCAGTGTGTTAAGAATCCCTCTGGCAAAGGATATAAGCGTATACATTGGGGTCAAAAGGGAGTGAAAGTTACCGGTGACTCTGGTAATACGAAGCGTAAGAAGTCATTTAGAGCTAGGCATAAATGTAGCTCTGCCAAGCCCGGTACTGCTAAGTATCAGGCTTGTAAGGATTGGTAATATATATATAAATTATGACACCGTTTAATAAATTAGTACAAAGTATCATCACAGAAATGCTTGATGATGGTGAAGAGTATCAGGATATCGGGCCTGATGAAGATCCTGGGTCTAAAGGGCATAATTATATGCTTCAATTAAAGGCTGAAATAGAGGAGCTTCACGACAAAATAGGATATCCTACTTCTAACCTATCTGGCATGTCTGTTAAGCAGCTTGAGAGAATGGTTAAGATTGCTAGAGAAACCTTGAATACTCAACGCCGATACGAAGATGAAAGACCTTATTAAAAATAAATATTTTTATATTGGAGCAATCGTATCCGCGTTTCTAACTTGCCTAGTATCATTCATCACAATTAATATTCCCGATAATATCGATCCAGCGGTGGAGAGATTTGAAAGCGATCCTCTTCTATTCAAATCTGAAGAGTATGTAAAGGAGATTGAATTTGTTTGTGCCTTACAGCCTAATCAAGAATATCTCTTATCCGGTCTTGTTGGCCCCAATATGGAGATCTTAACAAGAGTAAAAATGCATAATAGCTGGACTAGAGAATATAGACATCAGCTGATCGAGAAGGTGAGAATATCTCTTATAAGAGGAGCTTCTCAGCTATCTTTACTGCCGTTGACTGTTAGCGACAAGGGAAAGATAATATGATAACGTTTGAAAGCTTCTTCTTAGAAAAAAGTATTCACGATCCGGTTAGACCGGGAATACTTAAGCGTCAAACGAAAGGTAAGTTAACATGCTCTAAAGCTAGAGCGTTAAAATCTAAGCAAAAGAATAAGGGCAATAACACAGCTAAGGCTGCTCAGCGCTATCTGAATTATCACTGCTAACAGGCTTTATTTTTACGAGGCCTGTAGTGAGCTTAATAAACTTCGCTAGCTTATCAATATGATGTTGCTTCGCTTTTATTGCTTGAAATCTCTTGAGAAGCGCTGAACAATATATTATTAATTCTTGCTTTCTCTCCTTATCAGCAGATTTATAATCTTCTACTAATTTTATGAGCGGAGTGGCAAGAATATATTTAATAAATTCGCGCTTATCATTTTCGGTCATTTATACGAGCCTCTACTCAAGCTAGTAGTTAAGTCTTGTACGATTTTTTTAGCCGGGGCAAGTAATCTCTTGACTTCTGGAGGGCCTGCCTCTATTTGTTTCTGTCTCGATAATATACCGATAGCTGTTTCTACAGGCCCCTCTTGCTCTTCATCATACTCTTCATCATACTCTTCATCATCTGCTCTTGGATCGCCAAGATAATTCGGCCCCTCATAACGTTCCTTAGTATTGGGCTTGCCCTCCACATATCTATCTATAAGATCGGCAAGACTTTCTTTCTCTCCCTCTTCATACTCCGCCATATAGTTTTCCTCACACTCATCGCAGCCTCTACAACTGCACCCGTGAGCCGCGTGAGAGCAATGACCTTCTACCAATAATGCGGCTTCAAGTAAGTTTTCGAAATTTGCTTCTGTTCTAGTAAGTTTCCTCATAATGTTATTTATTTACCTTTCTTCCAACTGACCCTCTTTGCGCTTTTTTTCTTATACATTCTACCTTTTATATTTTTGCATTGGGCTCTCGTAGGTCTACACGCGGGATAAGAACCTTTAGATGTATCAGAGCGACCGCAAGGGCCGCCCGTCTTGCAATTAATCCATCCTTTAAAGCTTTTGCCCGTCTTAGGGTCTTTATGAGATTTAAACCAATCTCTTAAATTTTCAAGAATATACTCTTGAAATGTTATCATCCCATTTTACCTCCACGCTTTACACATTTTTGAACGTATCCAGATGCATACGCTGAAGGCCAAACATCATATTTCTGCTTAGCTTTTGCTTGACATTTCGCTCTTGTTTTAGAAACTTTTTTGCTTTTAGCTTCTTCGAAGAGAGCTCGTTTTACAAGATCCTCAAATGTGTAATTCTCATTAGCTGTCGAAGCGTAGAGAGCTTTTACGTAATCCTTTGCTGCCGCAGCGCTTTTAGAGCATCCGACCTTTTTACCCGTCTTTTTGTAGACGCATTTTCCTTTACGTTTATAAGGCATTACTTTGTATTAATTTCTTTTTCTAACTTATTAATTAAGTTGCTCACACTACTTTGCAATTTTTTGACCTTATCTACATTTGCTGTCAACTTATCCCTATTAAATTTCATTTTAAAAAAAGCCGAGTCGACTTGCTCATTATTTAATTTAATATTAAGTTCAGCGATCTCACTTTCGAGATCTACGAGTTTGGCGCATATTTTAGTTGTCATTTTCCCAGGAGGTATTAAACTTGTTTATATTTAGTTTTATTTTCTCTATATCCTCTGTTAACTTAATATTTATTTTGATAAGATTATCTCTTTCAGCGGATAATCTATTTCGCTCGTCCTGAACATCCTCTAATAATTTCATAGCAGTATTAACAATAACAGACGCCTGGTCTATTTTATCACTCACAACATCTTGCTCAAGCTTAATAGCCTCTGCTCTATTTTTGCTATAGTTACTAATATAATTAATAAATGCAGTAAGAGCGGAGGACGAAACAATAGCGATAATGATATTAATTAAACTATTTGAGTCCATCGATCAAATATTTATTGATTTACATTGAGTTTGATATATATTAATATATGGATTATCTAACAATAGCAGAAGATTTTTATACTATACAAGGAGAGGGATTTTCGACCGGATTCCCTGCTTATTTTGTAAGATTGAGAGACTGTAATTTGACATGCGGCGCGACGATGAGTATGACTAAGAGCATAAAAGATCGCGGTGAGGGCGGGACTGACTCTGGATCTTTTCAGGGAGATCTACAAGAAGTTGGAACTGCTACATGGACTTGCGATACCTTACCGGTGTGGCTCTTTGGACATAAAAAGCCGTTTGAATATCTTATTAAAAAATGGGATGATATGGGATTGCTTGGCGATATCGCGTCTGGGGTAGTTCATGTAATCTGGACTGGAGGCGAACCGACCTTGCCTCGGAATCAAAAGTCGATAGTTGCTTTTCATACTTATTTTAGCGAATACTGTAGGGCGAATGATATGTTTTTCGAGCCTTATTATGAAATTGAAACTAATGGTACCTGTGTAATACAGAAAGATCTGCTTGATATTCTATCTCTAATTAACTGTAGTGCAAAATTAGCTAATTCAGGTATGACTGTTGAGCAGAGAATAGTGCCGTCAGCTATTGAATCTATTAAGCAGCATCCTTGCTATACCTTTAAATTTGTAATATCTACTGAAGAAGATATGAAAGAGGTATTTGATACTTATATTACTCCTTTCGGTATACCTCTCGCTAAGGTGTGTATTATGCCTGGTCTCGACGACCAGCAAAATTTTCATGAGAGAACTTTATTCTCTATGGAGATGGCGAAGAAATATAAGGTGAGGGGTCTTACTAGGCTTCATGTTAGCGCATGGGATAAGACTACCGGAGTGTAATTTATGCCATATCTTAATCACAATATACCTACACTAACTTGCTATATACGTAATCAATTTTTGTTTAATTTTGAGAAAGGTCACGGCGAGTTTACACAAGCAGATGTTCATAGTGTTGCGTCTATAGAGAAGCGAGTGCCTCTATTTGAGGCGTTTCTTGAGAATGGAGTTAATTGGACGAGGAGACCGATACACGCATTCTGCTGGAAAAAAGATGCCGAGATACTGCCTCTTACTGAACATATATATTGGGACTGCTTTTCATCCTATATTGACGTTCAAGTAAGAGAGCGGATGTCTGGCTTGCGCGCTGATTTGATATCTATATCTGGAGTCAAGAGGCAGGGCGTTTATCTGTTTACTCTCGACTGGGCGCACGAGAATAGAAATATGCTTGATACTAATTTCTCTGAAACCCCCGAGCATAAATGCGGCCATGTATTTAAAATGGATAATGGAAATTATTTTATATATCCTAATAATAGAATCGTCTGGATAGATAAGGCTTGGACATATAATAGAATAGAAAAAAATCCTGGATATAAGATAGATATGAATGTATACTCTATTGAGAGCGAGGGAAGATACGAGACTGATTATAATTATTTTACCAACTTTAATGATACGCACAAAAAAGGAAATAATACAATCAATTAATTCTTGTACTAAAACATGTCTCAAGCCATCTAAAGTGTGTGATGGGGTAGGGGTTTTCGCTCTAATAGATATTAAAAACGGTGAAGAAATTTTTCCAGATTTATTTTCTGATAGTACTCATATAGAGTGGGGCCAAATCGAAAGTGAAGTAATTAAGAATTATTTGAATAATTTGTGTAATACTGACAATAAGGGTCTATATATATCTAGACCCCCGAACGAAATAAATGTATCGTATTATGTAAATCATTCTATTAATCCTAATGTGTATCATAATTTACTTGAAGACAAGTATTATGCGATACAGGATATACATGCGGGAGATGAAATACTTTGTACGTATACTGAGCAAGAAAGGAAGGAATTTAACTAAATAATATAATGAACAGACGAAATTTTATACAAGTAGGCGGTTTGGGTATCCTTGGTTTATCATTTAGTGATATACTTAGAGCGCAATCATCGTATGACGGACCGACACCTAAAATTAAATCTGTCATTAATATATTTCTCCCCGGAGGAATATCAGTTCAAGAATCGTGGGACCCTAAACCTAACGCCCCGGTAGAGTATAAAGGCCCTTATGGAGCTATCGATACGTCGGTCGCGGGCATACAGTTATCAGAGTTACTACCTAATGTTGCTAAAATAATGAATAAAGCAACTATTATTAGGTCAATGACTCACGGAGAAGCGGCTCATGAGCGTGGCACCCATAATATGTTTACTGGATGGAAGCCTTCGCCAGCGTTAAAGTATCCAGCGATGGGATCAATTGTGTCTCATGAGCTCGGAGTAAGGAATAACCTACCAGCGTATGTATCTATACCGAATCAAGCAAATGAGTTTGACACTACCGGATTTATTTCTTCAAAGCATGGAACGTTTAGCCTCGGATCTGATCCCGCTGACCCTAAATTTAAAGTAAGGGACTTAACGCTGCCTGATAATATTACGATGGAAAGATTTGATCGTCGAAAGAATATTCTCGAGACGGTCGATAATAAATTCAAAAGTATTGCTGACTCTGATAATGTTGTAGCGATTGATGAATTTTATCAAAGAGCTTATAATCTTATTTCATCAAAACAAGCTATTGAAGCGTTTGATATATCTAAAGAAGACCTTAAAGTTAGAGAGAATTATGGCAATAATCAAGCAGGTCAAAGATTATTAATGGCCCGACGATTGATTGAAGCAGGTACTCGATATGTAACTGTAACTTATGGTAGCTGGGACCATCACGATGGCATTCAAGGCGCTATGAAATCAAACGTTCCTGCTTTGGACAAAGCTCTTAGCCAGCTTATTACAGATCTCGACGAAAGAGGAATGCTCGGCGAGACTCTCGTTCTCGTAACTTCTGAATTTGGTAGAACCCCAAAAATAAATAATACCGCTGGTAGAGATCATTGGCCTAGAGTTTTCAGCACATTCATCGCAGGAGGACCTATCAAGCAGGGATTTCAATATGGCTCTTCAGATTCTCTCGGAGGAGAGGTAGAGGAAGATCCAGTATCTCCTGGAGATATATCTGCAACGGTATTTAATTTATTGGGAATCAATCCCGAAAAAACCTTAATGACTCCCGATTTAAGACCTATTACAATTTCCCCTGGAAAAATAATAACCGATATTATTGGATAAAATTATGCTAAGAAAAAAAACAACCCTAGTAACCCTAATAGTAATAACTCTATTTTGTCAAAATAGTTATGCGGAAAAGGATAATATCTTTACTCGTATAGCGAAACGACTTAGCGAAGTTCAAAATAAGTCATCCAAGCCAATAAAGAACACAAAGATATATAATACAGCTAAGCAACAGGTTGGCTCATATTATAGGCCTGGTGTTAAAGCTCAATGTGCTAATTTTGTTGGCCATGTTGTAACAAAAGCTGGGATGAAAAAGCCGGCGAATTCAAGTATGGCTCGCGCGTGGCTCAAATGGGGCGACCCTGTTGACTGGACCAGTAAAAAACCAGGCGATGTAATTGTAACTTGGAGAGGTAGTAGAAAAGGCCCTTACGGTCATATTCTAATATATGCTGGCGAAGATACCGCTATCCATAGATCGACGAGTGGTAAGCAAGTTTCCTATATTGATGTAGATCGATATAAATCTAAGGTGCTTGGTGTGAGAAGAGCTGCCTAATATAACTCTAACTTAAAAATTAAAAACCCGTATTCTCTTTGAGAATACGGGTTTTTTTATTTATAGTTTTCTTTAACAAACTATTATGGCACGCTATTCATAACGCGCCAATCTGATACTTTATCAAGATAGTTAGTTTGTTGAATCGTTTTTTTAATTAATTCATCCGATACTATGAAGTTAGTCTCGCTGCCCCCATCTATAGCTTCAATAATAGGGTCGCGGGTAAATCCTTGCCATTCTGGCTCTACTGGAAATACGCTATACTTAACAGTATTGGTTTGATTGGTCGCGCAGCTCGCGAGAGATGTTGCGCAAAATACCATTAACAAATATTTCATATTACAAGGGGCGTTTTTTGGATTGATTTTTAGTCGCGGTTTTTTTGGCCCGCGCTTTGGGCGCTACTTTTTCGCCCACTACCTTTTTAGGAGAAGTCTTTTTTGGCTTTGTGTCAACAATATACCCTAGGCTCTCATTCAAGCTTTTAATATCTTTAGATTTAATTAGTTCGTCTATTTTATTATTAAGCTCTTCATTGTCTTTTTGTTGTTCTTTAATTTGAGAGTATCGCAGTTTTTGCTTTATTATATTAATTAGCTCTTTAGCTAAAGTTGATACAGTTTCGATTATTTTTAGTATAGACGTCATCATAATGGGGCGTAATAATATTTAGAAAGGAGTTGAAAAAATCAATACTAAATATTAAATAAAAAATATGAAGATAATTAATGATACGACAGTTAGATTATGTTGCGGTGGTAATAAAAAATGCCCTGTAGTAGAGCAGCAATCAAATGGTTTAGTTAAAATTACTGATGACTACGGGCATTCAATTTTGGTCAAACAAGAAGAGCTCGAGCTCGTACCTAACGCAATTGCTCATTTTAATACTAAGCAAACAATTAAAGAAGCAGCTGATACCGAACAGCTTATCTTAGGATGACACTTTTAACACTTTTAAGCTGTGTAGGCTTGACGCTCATATTAAAATATGGCAAGCCTACACAGTTTATTAGAGATTTTTTCAAAAATAAAATAGAGGGGCTATTTGAATGCTCCCTATGCCTCGGGTTTTGGTCTGGGGTAATACATTGTATTTTGCTATCTACTATAGCCCCGACGGTATGGCTTTTAACGCTACCGTTCGCATCAGCTGCTATGTCTTGGCTTACTGATACTATTATTCTTAGCGTGGAGATGGTAGAGATTTATTTAAAAGAGAAAATTAAATCTCTTTAAGTACTCTAGATAATTTAGATATGGGGATTTTAATTATTGCCCCCACTCGCTTATCTCTTAAGTGAGCAACTTCATCTACAACTTTTATAAGGCTAAAAACATTGCCTTGATCATCCCTGTATTTGAATTTGGATTCGCCCTCCTCTTGCTCTGGCGTTAATCTGTCGGGCTTGCTCGGGCCCGTAATACCGCGCCACGTGCCAGAGGTTGATAGGTGGGGAGAGTAATTTGGGTGTTGAACATTGGCTAGATTCGCACTAGGCTGAGTCGATTCGATATTTTTAAAATCTTCATAAAGTTTATATATTTTTTCTTGATCCTTTGAATTCATGGTATATATTATATTTATATGAAACAAAAAATTAAGTTCATTGTTGGAGCAATTATCGGAGCTATTATTCCCTTCGTTGCTGTGTCGTGTCAATCTACAACCGGTCTCCTCTCGGATACCACAAAAGTTGAATCTATCGCCGGTATTCTGAAGTCCGGAACGATAATTAGCGTTTCAGCGGTCGTTGGGTCAAAGCCTGAGACTCGCGAATATTTCGAAGCAGCTGCGCTGGCTATTGATATCGCTCTTGGAGGTAAAGATCTAACCCCCGACACTGTGGTTAGGATTATTAAATCTAATGTAGCAGCTCTCGATAGTTTCGGAGTATATGGGGATCTTGTTAACAGTGGGATTAGTCTTGCTTTAGGGGCATATAAAACCTTCTATCAACTTAACGTTGAGAAGTCCATTCAACCGTATCTTGCAACGCTCCTAAAGAGTATTGAAGATGGGATTATACTAGGTACTCAAGCCTCCGCGCCATATCCTCAGGGCGGCAATCCAATTGCCGGGCTTACCGCTGAAGATCTCACCCTGTAATTAACTCAACCTTATGCCCCGCGGGAAATTCCCGCGGGGCTTTTTTTTATTTTATGCATACGGTAAATCTAAGTTGGCAGGAGATTGAAGATGGCTGCTATCATATCGCTGACTATTTTTTAAATAAAAATATTTCAACTGTTGTAGGCATTGCTCGAGGAGGCATTATTCCTGCATCTATTATTGCTCGAAGACTAAAAGCAGACTTTATAGCGATAAGCGCAAAATCTTATAATGAGCGAAATGTAAGAGAAACTTTACAGATACAGTCTATTAGTTCTATTGAAAATTTAGATAATGTTTTATTTGTAGATGATATTTGCGACTCTGGACACACCCTAAAAGAGATTAAAAAAATATACAGCAATATCCCTAATTTATATACAGCCGCTATTGTATATAAACAAAACCAAAATACAATATTAGATCGTTACTACATGCCTGTGTTTAATGATAACTGGATAGTCTTTCCTTGGGAAAAAGACTAAATATATTTAATGATATCATTCAAACGTTTCTGCGAAGAGTTTATACACTACGATTCCCAAGTAGCGAGAACTGGAGGCGGCCCTAGCGTGTCTAATGCCGCAAGCACTGGTATCTTGAGAAAGCCGAGTCAGGTATCAACCCCGGTCGTTGGTGATCTTACATCATTCTCTGGTAATAATGTATACCTCGTAAAAAATGCTAAGATACCTTTTGAGTTAAAACTAAAGGAGAAGGATGGTATGTATAGTATTATCATACGTACCAAGGGAGATGATAAGTTTATACCTCTCTCTAGAACTGAATTTAGTAAACAAACAGAGTGTGATTTTGATGATAAAGACGACGCGATTCAAGCAGTAAGAGATTTAATTTTTAGAATTTCTCAAGTTGAAACTCCCCAAGCCTAGATTATATTAATACATGCCAAGATTAACTTGTAATATTACCGGTCATTCATACTACGCTACAAATGAACAAATCGAATCAAAAGCAAAGGCAGTTGAATTACCGGTAAATGAATTCTTGGATATTTATGTAAGTAAAAAAGCTGCTTCCCTTCTTCAAAAGGGCCATACAATACAAGATATTAGACATCTAGTAGATTGTGCTGACGATGTACCGGCATTAAATGACGCAAGGGCAGAAAAGATAACTTCTATGCACGTTCAATCTAACGTTAGACGAGTTCTTTCGAATTTTACTACAATATCATCCCTTGCAATTGATGAGAGTGATGCATCAGTTTCAAGATATATTTCTTTCTTAAAAAAATAGTAAAAAACCTTTTTAAGAAGGATATTTTAACATAATGGGTTTCAATAAGTTACCCATTATGTTTTTTATTTTTAACCTTTCATTACTCCACCATACTTTATAAATAGAAATACTATATGAACAATACTATCAGCGTTATTAAGCGAAACGGCGACAAAGCCAAATTTGACGAGAAAAAGATTAGAGATACTGTAAAGCGCGCCTGTAAGAACCTTAAAAGCGTAGATTCAAAGTTAGTTATCTATAATGCGGAAGTTAAACTATATGACGGAGTAACGACCAAAGAAATCGACGAGTCCTTAATTAAATCAGCACGGGCCCTCGTTGAGGAAGATCCCGAATATAAGTATGTCGCTGCTCGATTACTTCTCTTCACTATTTACAAATCCTGTTTCGGTCAAAGCACTGACGAGTCTGTATTTGATATGCAATATAAGGCATGTTTTAAAACAAATCTCGACTCACTTATTAAGGAAGGTATAGTAAATCCCGAACTTAAGAATTTTGACTTTAAACGTATTGTGGAAGCTCTTGACCCGTCAAGAGATGAATTATTTGCGTTCGAAGGTCTTGCTGCTGTCGCTGAAAGATATCTCTTTAAAGTTAGAAATCGTATTCTCGAAACCCCGCAAGCCTGGCTTATGCGAGTAGCTATGGGACTCTCTATTGGCGAAAAAGAAGAAGATAGAACAGATAGAGCTATTGAGTTCTATGAAATGCTCTCTACTTTTTCCTACATGTGTTCTACCCCGACCCTATTCTATTCCGGGTCTACTAAGAATCAATTAAGCTCTTGCTTCTTAAACACCTTTGAAGATTCTATTTTTGGTATCTTTGATGGCCTACATCAAGAAGCTCAAAAGTCTAAGTTCGCTGGCGGGCTTGGTATGGACTTGACTCCGTTCAGAGCAGGCAATGCTTATATTAACGGTACTAATGGTTATACTCAGGGCGCTGTTTTCTTTTGGAAGCTCTTTAATGATATGCTTGTAGCAGTAAACCAAGGCGGTAAACGTCGTGGGGCTGGTTGCGGGTATCTCGAAACTTGGCATTACGACATTGAAGATTTTATCGTTCTCAGAAAGAACGTGGGAGACGAAAGACGTCGTACCCATGATATGAATACCGCAAACTGGATACCTGACTTGTTTATGAAGCAGGTTAATATTGACGGTCCTTGGTATCTTTTCTCGCCTGATGAAACTCCTGATTTGCACTCACTATTTGGCGCAGCGTTTGAAGCGAGATATTGGGAGTATGTTGAGAAGGGTCAGCGTGGAGAGCTTAGTCTTTTTAAGGAAGTAAAAGCTAAAGATCTATGGAAAAAAATGCTCGCCATGCTCTTCGAAACCGGGCACCCTTGGATAACGTTTAAAGATCCCTGTAATGTTAGATATACAAATCAGCACGTCGGAGTCGTTAATAGCTCCAATCTCTGCACCGAAATTACCCTACATTCCAAAGCTACAAAGTACGAGCCAAATAATAATAGAGCGATTCAGGAGTATGGGGAAACTGCTGTATGTAATTTAGGATCTATTAACTTAAAAGAACATCTTATTAAGGTAGATGGAAAGTATACAATCGATTACGATAAACTTGTTAAGACTATTAAGGCGGGCGCGAGAATGCTCGATAACGTTATCGACATTAACTTTTACCCGACTCAGGAGGCTAAAAACTCTAACGTCAGACATCGCCCGGTCGGTATGGGGTCTATGGGCTGGCATGATTTGTTTATTGCCCTTGATATTAATTATGATTCAAATGAAGCTGTAGAGCTTAGTGATAAATTGTACGAGTTTATTTCTTATCATACTATTCTCGCTAGCAGCGAATTGGCTAAGGAGCGTGGTAAGTATAGTACCTATGAAGGTTCTCTTTGGAGCAAAAATATATTGCCGATTGATACATACCGGGAATTGATTGCCTCAAGAACTAACAAGGAGGAAGACGACTATTTTATTAGCAGAGGAGAAGAGCTTGATTGGTCTGTTGTAAGAAACCATATTAAAGAATATGGCATGCGTAATTCAAATACAATGGCTATCGCTCCAACTGCTACGATTTCTCAAATCGTAGGATGTTCTTCTTGTACAGAGCCTTACTTTAACGTATTATTCGTTCGCTCTGTATTGGGAGGAGACTTCACCGTTATTAACGAATGGTTTGTTAATGATATGAAGTCAAGAAATATTTGGAATCATAACATGATTACTAAAATTAAGCAGGTAGATGGAGACCTTTCTAGAATACCTGAGATACCAGCAGACATCGCTTCTAAGTATCGCGACGCATTCAATATGGATCAGTTCCAATTGCTTAAAGCCGCTACTGCGAGAGGCAAATGGATTGATATGGGCATGTCTGTAAATCTTTTCAATAATAAAACTAGTACGAAATATTTGCACGAGCTCTATACTACTGCTTGGAACATCGGGCTAAAGACTACTTATTATTTGAGAAATAAGAGTGCTTCTCAGGTAGAGAAGGCTTCTACTACTTCTGTAGCTAGCTTTGAACCTATGGCATTAGAATCTCTGTCTGAAAGCGAACTTGAAAGCAAGGTATGCCGCTTAGATGATCCAACTTGCCAATCTTGTCAATGAAAACTTTCCATAAACACGAATTAAATAGTCTTACCGAGCTACAAAAAGCATTTCTTATACTAATCGTCGAAAAATATACTGGCAATAAATATTCAGATTTATTCTTTATAAGAAGAGACGTACTAGGGGCAATGCTTAATGATGTTAGAGATAAGATAACAAAGAAAGGTTTAAAACAATTACAAAATATAACTAAAAAATTAAAATTATGAAAACAGGCAAACTATTCGGAGATGTAAAAGAGGGGGTAAATCAAATTTTACCACACGTAAATAAATGGGCTTGGGACCTTTATAAGAAGGGTAAGAACAACCATTGGAATCCAGAAGATATCGCAATGACAAGAGATATTCAAAACTGGTCTAACGGTACCCTTAGTGAGGACGAAAAGCTAGTTGTGAAGCGCTGTCTCGGGTTCTTTGCCGGGTCTGAATCGCTTGTAGGTAATAATCTCGTTACTTTATTCGGGTATATTACTGATCCAGAATGTAGACAATATCTATCCCGGCAGATATGGGAGGAATGTTTGCATAATGATACTATTGTCTATATGTGCGACTCTATTCAAGATTTAAAAATCGAAGAGATATATGAGGCATATAGTAATATACCAGCCATTGCCGCTAAGGATAATTTCTTGATGGAAGTTACAAGACGTATCAATACCAAGAATATTGATTCATCTACTACCCGGGGCAAACAAGATATTATACGAACAAGCTTCCTCTATTGGATTATCTGCGAAGGAACGTTTTTCTTCTCTGGATTTGCTATGCTTCTCGCTCTTAAAAATAAGCTCCCCGGCATTGGTGAACAAATTGAATACACATTGAGAGACGAATCATTACATATTCAATTTGGAACACAGCTTATTAGAACAGCTATTGAGCAATACCCGGAAATATGGACTGAAGAGTTTCAAGAAGAGTTAATTGGATACGTTAAGCAGGCTGTTGAGCTTGAAGTTCAATACGCAAAAGATGTATTGCCTCGCGGTATTTTGGGACTCAATTCAAAGATGTTCCTTGAATATATGCAATATATCGGCAATCGTCGTCTCGAAGCAGTAGGCCTTAATTATCGGTTCGAAAATGATAAGAATCCTTTTGATTTCTTGTCTGAAGTTCAAGACCTTATTAAAGCTAAGAACTTCTTTGAAACTAGAGTAATCGATTATCAATCTGCTGGCGCTCTTGATGACGATTTTTAATGCGAAATGACTAAATATATATATGAACTCTTCAGTGATATCTAAGCTTGTATTGTATATAGTTATATCGTGCACAACGGCCTATGTAGGAGAGTTTAATAATACTACTCTTCATGATTTACAAATGCTCGATCCCTTGCAGTGGGTAACCAAAATAATCGGCATACTCTTGCCCGGTCTCATCACATGGCGAGCATTTATAGATCAATCTATTACAACAAGCGGCAATATCATCGATGATAAAAGCGACAACCTTTAAAATTTTTATGGCAAATACTACAATAGAAGATAAACAACCTAAGCAGTCTGATCCTAATGTTAAGATCTTCTTAGACGATTTAGATAATAAAACTATCCTCTTCTATGAGGAAATAGATGAAATCTCAGCACTACACGCAAATAGACTATTGCTTAGTATTGATAAAAAACTATATAAGAAATATTTGAAAACGCAGTCTGAGGTAGAGAGGTATAATGGTAAGGTTAGTCGCCCGATCATTAATCTTAGGATTCATTCTCAAGGCGGCGATGTTTTCTCTGCTCTTTCTATTATTGATATAATCAATCAGCTCAACTGCGATGTTCATACTTATATCGATGGATGTGCTGCTTCTGGCGCTGCGATGATTGCTCTTCACGGTAAAAAACGATTCATCGGGAAGAATAGCTTTATGCTCTTGCATCAGCTTCGCGGCTCTCAGTCTGGTAAATTTGAGGACATGCAAGATGAAATCAAAAATAGCGAAAAAATAATGCAACTTATTCGCGATATGGTAAAAGAGAAGAGCAAAATCGAGCCAAAAGAAATCGACGAAATATTAAAACACGAATGGTGGCTTACTTCTAAAGAATGTCTGGATTATGGTCTTATTGATGTAATAAAATAATTTGATTTTTTATTATTATATCATATATTAATACATGCCCAGATATTATTGTTATAGAGATATAAGTCTTATTCCTGACCTTGGTAGTATTGGTTCACGTTCTGAAGCGGATACTTGGCAAACTTTTCTCGGTAGAGAGTTTAGAATGCCAGTATGCCCTTCGAATATGAAATGTACTATAGATGCTGATATCGCCAAGAGGCTTTCCGCCGATGGCTATTTCTATATAATGCATCGCTTCGACCACGATCAATTTGATTTCGTCGAAAAGGCTCAGAACTGGGACTTTATCTCTATATCAGTCGGGGTAAAGCCGGAAGATATCGAGCTTATAAAAAAGATAGCCGCTCAGCCTCTCAAGATACATGCTATTACAATTGATGTTGCTCACGGACATCACCCCTGGGTAAGGCAAATGGTTAAGACTATTAACTCTCATTTAGGATCGCGAGGTGTAAAAATAATCGCGGGCAACGTTGCCACAGCAGAGGGCGCGAAATATTTATATGACTCGGGCGCCGATGCTGTAAAGGTCGGTATTGGCCAAGGAATGGCATGCACTACAAAAGATAAAACTGGCTTTACCTTGCCTATGTTTTCTTGCGTTCGTAATATATATGAAAAGTATCCTGAGATTCCTCTTATTGCAGATGGAGGGGTTAGATGCAATGGGGATATTGCGAAGGCATTAGTCGCTGGAGCTGATATGATAATGGCTGGGGGAACGTTCGCGCAACTATCTGATAGCCCTGCTAAGTTAATAACAGGCGCTGATGGTAAAAAGTATAAAGAGTATTACGGTTCAGCATCGTATCATAACAAAGGCCATATGAAAAATATTGAAGGTACCTTGGTATGCATTCCTGCAGAGTTTGCTTCATATAAAGACAAACTCGAAGAAATGAAGCAAGACTTACAGAGTTCGATATCTTATAGTGGCAAGAAGGAAATAAAGAATAAATCCCTCGCCTCTACTAAGTGGGCAGTTATTAAGTAGCGGTAGCGGGGCGTTTATCGTCTTGATTACCGACCCCGTCTCCTGTTATATTCGGATGAGACAAGTTATTGCTTGAGATTTTAGCTGCTTCTTCCGCGGCGTAAGATTTAATGACATCATGGCTTCTTGATTCGCCATATTTCTTAACTAATACCTTCGCGGGTCTTGATCCCTTTGATATGCCTCTTACCTCGGGGTAGTTCTCTATATCCCTCGCTTCTGCTATAACATCTTGAGGAGTAGATCGAAGGGAAAGGGGCAGGTTCTTAAATTGGTGAGCGTGGGCTTCCAATTCGATAGAGGTTACTCTATTAGTACCATCAATAGGAACGTCCTCATTTTCAGCTAAAATCGTCTCGGGTAAGTCCCTACTACTCTTAAATCCAGTGCCAGGGATTTCCACATATTCATCTAGAGAAGGATTATATTCATATTGAGGCGGTATTCCGTAAGCTACTCCGTTGGGATTCCAGGCCTTTACTCGAACAAACAGCTCCCCTAGACTTGAGGGCAGTTGATTTTGACCAGAATATCCTGCCGCTATATTTACTATATCTATACAATCCTGAACATTTAATTTAGCGACAACGCGACCTTCCGGTATAGAGCCAATAGTATCGTTGGTGTTAGTCCATCCTTTTAATTGATATGTTTGATCTGTAGTTTGAATTTCCGCTGGAGCGGTAACATGCTGGAGATATAACTCTCCATTCACTATAGCGCTGCCTCCGACAGTTATATTATTTTCGACTCCTACAGAGCCTCCCAGAGCAATTTGCTTACTCTTAGATTGTCTTAACGATAATATATCGGCTGTTATAGTCAGAGACTTGCCTGCGTCGATCGACATACTACCAGCAGTTGTAAGTTCTACTAAATGTAATCCAGACACCTTTGTAGTTACACCAGCAATTTCGCTTACCCCTGTTGTCCTTAAGATAATACCGCCTGTCCCAGCATCAATATTAAATTTATTACCACATGATATGGTATAGTTACCGCAGGGAAAGTTACTGTCATTACCCGTATATTCTACGAGATTAGTTTGCTTATATATAGATGATGCTCCATTATCTCCCTGCACAACTCCAGCAAAGACTATACCTCCAATAGGGTCCACGCGAACGGCAGGAAAATCATTACTTACAGCGCCGACTCGCATGTAATAATCTTTTGTTATTTCTACGCTTTGATCTCCTCCGTTGCCTTCATTTTTTAATACATCGTCGAGTTTTTTATTTATTGCGATTAGTTTATTTTTAATCTCTGCTACAGATGTCCCCTCTGCGCGATTAAACGATCCTCCAGCGGTCGAAGGGCTTCTATCAACTGACGCTCTTTTATCCCATCCAACTTTATTGGCATTCGTTCTATAGTTTCCGCTTGACGCCCACGCATTAATATTTTCTTTTACTGGGGGTCGCTCGCCGCCCTCAAGGCCGAGCTGACCCTTTACATTAAGTTGTTTTATATTACTATACGATGCGGTCTCTGGGGGTATTGTAAGGCCGATAGAACTATCGCTAGCAGCAGCTCTTACCTCCCCTGGGGTAAGAGTTTTAATAGATTTTATTGCTGTCGATGTCTTACTGGCCCCACTCGCTGTATATAAGTTTGGATTTAGTCTGCGTTGACTATCGTCCGTCTTTTCTTTATGATTACCAAACGTGGCGTTAGTGTCGTCGACGCCGAGGGTTCGTTCTGTTTTAAATTTAGAAAGAATAGCCGCGCGCTCGGCAATTATATCTTTCGCCTTTTTATATACTTCATGATTTCTACTACCCGTTCTTACAGAGAATGATTGATCGCATACTATGTTATAATTTTTATACGACCTTATTATAGTGTCCCCCTTTATGGTTTTAAATTCATCTCCTAAGATAAACTCGCTACTCTTGCCGTTTATCATTTGTTTATACCCGGAGTTATCCATTTGGATAAACGAACCATCTCGATGAGAGATATTAATTTTAGGAAAATAATCAGTACCAGTAAAGGATAGGGCACCTGCTCTGCTATTAAAGATAAGCTTTTCTCTTAATAATTGCTCTCCCTCCTCTTTATTATTTTCAAAATTATTAGGATAATCTGTTCCGCGGATTCCCTCATTATCTGCCCCGTAAATGCTTTTCCATTCAGAAGAACTATAATGATACCCAAAATACACAGGAAGGTCCCATTCACCGTTTTCAAAAAATACCCAAACAAGAGATCCTACACTTGGAATAGAAAACATTCCCTTGGCCTGATTCGAATATAACTCAGGCAGCATCGCATTATTATCAGGGTCAGTAGCCGGGGTAACCGGTACATTGTCTATAGTTTCATCTTTAGTATGTCCCGCGGAGAGTATAAAATCACTTTGCTGTAAGGTAAATCCTGTAGATTTCGGATCGTTTATCGGCTGTACCCCAGCTTTTAATTTTTTAGCAAAATCTAATCTCTGTATAGGATTATCAACTGTAGTTACAGTATGGCTTTGAGGATTATAAGACGAGCCCGCTCCAGAGCCGATAAGAGGTGATATTTGCCGAGCCCAGGGGAGTATATTCTTTAGCCTCGTAATGACTACAGCGGGCAATGTAGAGAAATCCTTGAAATCTATTTTAACATTTGCGCCTACCTCATCTATTTCTTCAGGTATTCCCGCGAGAGTAGGCATTAGAGTTGGTATAAATATTTTTACTTTACCTGCTCTATCTGGGTCATTATTTTGAACAACGTACCCTAAGTAAAATCCTGTGTATTTTTTATGCATTTTATTTTAAAAGTTCTTTCGCTGTTTGCAAATTCTTTGTAGCGCTGGCGTTAGAATTATTTATATAATTAATATTATTAGAATATCTCTCTGCCTCCTCCTGTAGTATTTTGTAAATATCTGTTTTACTCTCTACTGCATTTGGATCTTTTTTAAAATTGTATATTTCTTTTGCTGTCGAGCCTATATAAACATTGTCTATTTCTTTAGCGACTCTATATTCTACTCTGCTGGCAGCGGAAGATATAGCGTCTTGCTGCTTAACGCTCGATATATATTCATTCGCGGACTTTGATGCCTCTTGAGACCCTTTCACTAAATTATTAGCAATTACATCCACCGTATCATTATTAGTCGCATTCTTTTTTGTAGCGACATATACAACAGCTTCTTTCGCTGTAGGATCGATACTTTTTTTGTTTTTAATAATTTTAGAGATTAGTCTATTTGATTCGTCAGCCTGCTCGCTAAGAGGCTTCTCATTTGCAAAAACGAGCAGTTTATTATTACCCTCAACTAGTTGCTCAAAAATATTATTTGACATTTATTATATTTAATGTTGAAATCCCCGTTATCCAGTATATATTGTATTATGAATATCCAATTAGCTCATGAAGCTCCTATATGCCTTATGGATGAAGTACAGCGACATACAGATTATGATTA